>Ga0105237_10006565_pt1 | contig 12866 bp, 11 predicted proteins | sample KBSC24metaG_FD_81520 | JGI IMG/M metagenome (GOLD analysis project Ga0105237, IMG submission 81520) | Corn rhizosphere microbial communities from Kellogg Biological Station, Michigan, USA - KBS C2-4 metaG | ecosystem: Host-associated > Plants > Roots > Rhizosphere > Soil | place: Michigan, USA...
CCCCTTCAGTACCGCATCACATTAAACAGACTCACCAGGTGCCTATTCGGCGGTAATCGACTATTTTCTGACCGGCCGCTTCGAAGCTTTCGCGACTGTAAGCAGCCTGGCGAGAACGTCCCAACTCACGTCGTCGCGCCGAGCGTGATCGCACCATATGCGCGAGATGAACGAAGGGCAGGTATCGGGATCGGAAAAATTGCCGCGGAACGACCGGCATGGGCGCGAAGCGGCCAACGCATATCGTTTGAGGCTCGGTCAGAGACCGATTCGCTTTCGTGACTATGACATCGACCGCACGACACTGCGCAGCGGCGCGGATCGATACGCCGTCCACCAACGATCGACGAGACCATAGGCCAGTGCGGAGACGGCGCCGAGGGACGCCTCGATCACCATCATGCCGTCCACCCCATAATGCGCCTCAGATACGCCGAGTAGGAACGTCACCAGGACGACGGGCACGTTGCAGAGACTGCCGAGCAGCGCGCCGATCGTGCCGCCGCCATGGCTGCCGAGCGATACGAAGATCACCGCCGCCACCGCCGCCCAGGCCATGCCCAGCAGCCCGTTGTTGAGCAAAGCGATGCCGACGAAGGCCTCCGGCGTCCTGGGGGCCAGGACCATCGCATATTCGCCGAGCGCGCAGACCAGCCCCGCGCCGGCCAGGACGAGCCGCGGCGGCCAGCGATCGCACAGATAGCCGCCGATGAGACAGCCGGGGACGCTGACGAGCCCGGCGAGTGCGCCCGTCGTGAGCGCGGTCAGGTCCGCCGACGCATGCCAGTGCGAGGAGACCGAAGGGAGCAAGCCCAGGAAGGACCCGAGGCCCATCGGCAATATCACCGCCAGCATGGCCAGCAGCCCCGATCCGGTCGTGGCGATGGCCGCGACTTCGCGCACGATCCCGCGCCCGACCGCGCGGAATGGAAGCCCGGCGCCCGGGCGCGGCGTGCGGATCAGCAGCATCGGCCACGCGCATGCCAGCATCGCGAGCGCGACCATGGCCGCCGCGGCCGACACCCCCATATGGACCGCCAGCCAAAGCCCGAGGCCACCGCTGATCCCGGTTCCGCCGAGGTTGCCGGCCTGGCTCCATCCGGCGATCCCGCCGCGCACCTCGGGCACCGTGGTCACCGCGATGGAGGCAGCCTGCGCGACGATGCAGAGGTTGGCGAAAGCCCCCTGCGCGAGGGCCAGCAGATCGAACAGCCCAAGATGGGACACCGAGATCGGCAGCAGGCCGAGCAGCAAGGTGCATATCGCGGCACCGACCGCGCTGACCAGAAACCAGAGGCGCGGGTTCAGGCTGACATCGAGTATCGGGCCGAACAGAATGCGCCATGTCTCGGGGAGCAGCCGCAGGCCGACCAGTGTCGCGATCGCGGCGACGGAGATGCCATGGGCTGCCAGCACATAGCCGAGCGTCACGGCCACGAAGCCCTGCGCCGAGCCGCCCAGGCCGGAGGTGAAGGCATAGAGAGCCGGGGCGATGGCGCGGCTCGGCGGATCCGTCATCGCCATCCCTGCCGCCGGCGGCGATTCCCGGCGGAGCGCGGTCACCCTATTGCCCGGCCGATGGCCGACGGAGCGGCAGCAGCATCCGGACCCGCGCGTCGCGCAGCCAGAGCCCCGTCCATGCCAGCGCGCCGATCAGGACATTCTCTCCGACGTCCCAGGCACTGCCATGGACCCGGATATGGGAGAAGGCCGCACCGCCGAGAAATCCGGTGAGCAAAATCGCGCCGAGCACCGATGTCGGCGGGAAGGCGTAAGCCAGCGTGGCGACCAAGCCGGTCACCCCGATCAGCAGGACGACGTTCCCGGGTATGCCCAGCCCCGCATTCGCCTTCACCACCCAGGGCGCCTGCCGAAGATCGGGGCTGACATCGCGCAGCAGGTACAGGCTCACCGCGGCGGTGATCGTCCATCCGGCGGCGATCAGGAATTTCGAACGATCGAGCATCGGCACTCTATCGCGGGCCGGGGGTCGTTACGGCAATTGAACAAATTTGTTCAATTGCGGAGCCGGCGGCGCGGCAGGCAATGCCGGTGCCGGTTCAGATCCGACCGTCCCGAGGTCCCAATGCCGATGCGCTTCCCGTCCGCCTTGCTGCTCCTTCTCACGCTCTGCCATAGCGCGCCCTCGCCGGCGCAGCGGCTGCCCGACAAGCCCGGCCCGGCCACATTGTGGTACAGCGAGCAGTTCGTCCTGCACTCCAGGAGCGTCGGGCGCGATTTCCTGATCCAGGTCGCTCTTCCGGCGGACCCGATACCCGGCAAGACGCCCGCTCTGTTTCTGCTCGACGGCAACACCAGCTTCGGGCTCGCCGCGCCGATGCTGGGGCTGGACAGCTATGGCGGCGCGTTCGAGCCCGCTTTCGTGATCGGGATCGGATATCCCGTCCATACCAAGGCCGAATGGGACAAGTGGCGCCAGATCGACCTGACCGCGACCCCGCTGCCGGTCATGGCAGGGAAGACCGTGCCGCCCGGAGACTCCGGCGGCGGCATGGCGTTCCAGCATTTTCTGAGCGACGAGCTGCGCCCGCTGATCGAGGCGCGCTATCATACGGACCCGCATCGCGCGATCCTCGCCGGCCATTCGTTCGGCGGCCTGTTCGCCGCGCATGTGCTGCTGACCGATCCCGGCGCCTTCGACGCCTATCTGATCGGCAGCCCTTCCCTCTGGGCCGAGCCGGACCTGCTCGCCAAAGCGAAGACCTTCGTCGCCCCGGCAAGAACACGCGTCTTTCTCGGCGTTGGCGCCGACGAGACGCTCCCTTTTGGCGACGATTTCCATATGGTCGGCAACACCGGAACGCTGGCCGCGCTGCTGAGCCGACATGCCGCCAATGTCGACCTCCGGTTGGAGATATTCCCCGGCGAAGGCCATGTCAGTTCGATCCCGGTGCTGCTCGAACATGGCTTCCGCTTCCTGTTTCCTCCTCCCGCCGCACCATGAATGCGGCGACGCGCGGCGAAGGCTAGCGCGCCAGCATCGCCTTGCCGCTTTCGATGAGCTCGCTCAGCTGGAAGGCATAGTGATGCCGCAGTTCATCGAGGCCGCCTGGCTCGAAGGAAAACCGGCCGCGACCGTGATAGGTCAGCATGCCTTCGTCCTGCGCCTGCCGAAGCAAGCGCCGCACATGCAGGTGCGTGACATCGAAACGCCGGGACAAATCTGCCAACGACAAGCGGATTTCATCCGTCGTCGGCAGCGTCTCCTCACCGGAAAGCATCATCACCCACAGGATCTGGGAGCCGGCATAGGGATGCAGGAAGGCGCGCGTGAGCGCCGGAAAGTGATTGGCCTCCTGCGTGATCGTGTGAAGGCGCGCGGCCTGGATCGCCAGAAACGCCATGAACATGCCCGGCTCGGCCAGCCTGTCCGACAGGGGCCCGAGCGCCGGCTCGATCACAGCAGCGGCGTCCAGCGCAGCCTGAAGATGGCACCGCCACGCCAGCAGGAACCGCTCCGTCGGGATGTAGTGGCCAGCCGCAATATCCGATGCCGGTCGCAGATACTCGATATGCAGCAGGAACTCGATGATCGCACTGGCGCGGCCGGGGCTGAGGAATCCCGTGCGCGAACAGATTTGCTTGAGCAGCGAAAGGGAAAGACCGCCGGTCCCATGGAGATAGGCCGCCGACATCGCCGCGACATAGCGGCCTGCGTCCTTGAATATCGCGGCGAGCTGCTTGTCGTCCTCGCAGAGGAGGAGCATGTTCGCGGCCAGGCGCCGCGCCGCCACGGCGAAATCCGGATGACGAGCTATCTCGCTCCACGCCGGGGGCAAGGCTGCCGGCTCCACGCCACGCACTTCGATCATCGACGCCCCCCGGCCTTTGCGATCCGGGCTGTTTACCATCCCCCCGGCGCCGATCAAATTTGTTCACTTCCCGTAACGACCAAGTTGGGCATAGCGCATTGCAGGGGCCATCTTGAGATCGGCGCGGCAGCGCAGGAAGACCGGGGATGAGGCATATCCTGACAACGCCTGCCGGAAAGGCTTTCCTGCCCGCGCGCGACCGCCGCATCTACGTCCTTTGGATCGCATTGGTCTGGGCCGGCATGATCGCCGGTTTCCTGCCCGACTTGCGCCGCTACGCGGCCGAGACCCCACCGCCCCCCCTGCTGCTCCACCTGCACGCGATCGTCTATGTCCTGTGGCTGGTCTGCGTCACCGCGCAAATCGCGCTGGTCGAGCTGCGCAACCCCGCGCTGCATCGCCGGCTGGGCTGGTGGCTGGCCGGCCTGTCGGTCGCGATGGTGCCGCTCGGCTTCGCGGCATCGATGGTCGACATGGCGCGCGCCGCGGCGCATCCCGCCTATCAACCGCAGTTTCTCGCGCTCGAATTCCAGTCGATGCTGGTCTTTTCGGTGCTGCTGGCGGCGGCCGTGGCGATGCGCCGCGATCTCGCCGCGCACAAGCGCCTGATGATATTGCTGACGGTGTGCCTGCTCGATCCCGGCACTTCGCGCGCGTGGAGCCTGTTCAGCCCGATCCATCCGCCGGGCGCGTTCGGCTGGTGGCTGACCTATTTCTGGGGCAATGCCGCCTTGCTGCTGGCGATGATCGGTTGGGATCTGCGGCATCACGGGCGGATCCATCCTGCCCTCCTGGCGGGTGGGGCCTTGCTTGCCGTCGGCGAAGCCGTCGCGGTCGCGTTGCAATTCTCGCCATGGTGGCATGGGGCAGCCGCCCGTCTCGTCGCCGCATGGGGCTGGGCCGGCTAGACGTCGATCAGGATCGCGGTCGCGGACGCCCGCAAAGGGGATGGGAGAAAATGGTGCTGAGGAAGTGTTTCGTCCTCCTGTTCTTCCTCGCCATCCTGCTGCCCGCCGCGGCACAGGCAGGCCAGGTGAAGAGCCTCAAGGTCACCGTGCTGTCGACGATGCTCGCGGACAAGGGGCTGGGCGAATGGGGCTATGCCGCCCTGGTCGAAGCCGACGGCCACAGGATCCTGTTCGACACCGGCGCCAACCCCGAAACGGTGCTGAACAACGCCAAAGCGCTGGGCCTGGATTTGTCGGGGGTCGAGGATGTCGTGATCTCCCACAATCATGACGATCATACCGGCGGCCTGATCGCGCTGCGCCGTGCGCTGATGATGGAGAATCCGCGCGCGATGAGCCGCGTGCATGTTTCGGCCAATATCTTTCAGCCTCGTGTGAAGGCCGATGGCTCCGACGATAACGGGCTGACGCCGTTACGCGCCGAATATGAGCGCATGGCCGGCCGCTTCATTCTGCATGAAGGAGCGGTCGAGCTCGCTCCGGGCGTCTGGTTCACCGGGCCGGTGCCGAGGCACTATCCGGAGACGAACTGGAACACCGAGGGATTGAAGCTCCACACGGCCGCCGGCGACGTGCCCGACAGCGTGCCCGAGGATGCCGCTTTGGTCTTCTCGACGGCGGACGGCCTGGTCGTGCTGACCGGATGCGGCCATGCCGGCATCGTCAACATCTCCGAATATGCCCGGACGATCGCCGGGCCCAGGCCGATCCTCGCGGTGATCGGCGGCCTTCACCTGTTCGCCAAGAGCGACGCGGTCGTCGACTGGACCGGCGCGCAATTGCGGCGACTGGGTGTCCGATACCTGCTGGCCGGTCATTGCACGGGCATCGAGGCGACCTGGCGGCTCCGCACCGCGCTCGGCCTGACCCGCAAGACGGCCCCGGTCAGCAGCGTGGGTTCCAGCTTCACGCTCGGAAGCGGCATCCAGGCCGGCGATATCGCGGGGTAAGATCGTCCGGATCGCGCGCATCGCCATCTTCGCCAAACCGGCCCGATCCTGGTGCCGCGCGCATTCTCGTTCCAGCACCACCTGAACCAATGTCCGGGATGAGGCGCGAAGCAGCGGTGCTCCGCTCAAGAGACGGCATGGCCATCGCGCCTCGATCGTTTGCACGCGCCGTGACACGCTTGACTAAAGGCAAAATTCCATCCGCACGTTTGGATGAGATCATATGGTCACGAGACGCGCTCCGAGAGGAATGGAGAGCAGCAGCCCGATCTTGGTGATCATGGCCATCGACGCGAACAGTCGCAGCCGACCGGCCTCATAGCCGACCCACGCCCAGGTCAGGATGTTGGCCCATCCGCTCACAAGACCGAAACAGACGATGACGATTGCGCCCGGAAACAGCGCGGCGGCGGCAACCGCGAAACCGAGCAGCAGCAGGGTCCCGATCAGGCAAGCCTCCAGGGTCCAGCCCCGCCGCGACGGCAGGGGGATCGTGGAGAGGAGCCGGCCGACCGACAGTTCGACGAGGACGATGCCCGGCGATGCCGTGCCCAGCATCCACTTGTTGCTCGTCGCGACGATCATCGTGACGAGCAGATGGATGGCGATGATCACGATCGCCGGGAGCCTCAGCGTCGGGCCCGCGGTCGATCGGGAAGGATAATGCGGCTTTCCGTCGCCCTTCCCCAGCGTCGCCAGAAGCCAGCCGACCGGGAGCGAGGTCGCGATCGAGACCAGCGCGATCCCGATCAGCAGCAGCAGCAGCGCCGGCTGCGAGACCTGCGGCCCCAGCCACGGCGCCAGCCCCAGGCCGAGCCCGATCGAGGCGATATATCCCCAGAGATTGCGGATGCCGACCACCCGAACCGGATCGATGCCCAGCGCCGCCATCCGTCCCAGCAATCCGTGATGGGGAATGTCGAACAGGGCGTAGGTCGTCCGGCTGACCATCATCATGAGCAGCGCCGCCCCGGGCGCGTGCCGGGCGAGCATGACGGCGGCGACGAAGGTGACGGCGGAAAGCGGAACCGCGATCGCGGTCATCGTGCCGAGACGGGATGCCGACATCCCCGCCCGGTCCAGCACGCGCCCCACCGCGACGTCGCTCAGCGCATGCCAGGCAAGCCCGCCCATCAGCACCAGCGACACGTCGAGCGGCGGGAGCCTGTCGATGAGCACGAGCGCGTAGAAGGCGACCAGGTCGGCCGCGACCCAGAGGAGCGTCTTGCCGAACTGGACGCTGTAATAGCATGCCCGGATCCACCGGTAATCCTGCGGTGCGGCGATCGGGGCGGACATCCGGACGCCCTATCCGCCGCCCATGACTCTGTCGCGGCCGTTCATCGGCTCGCATAGGGCCCGAAGACCGACCGCACGACCGGCCAGGGCAAGCGATCGTCGAGCATCAGGACATGGTAGCTCGCGCCGCCCGGCGCGACGCGGATCAGGACATGCCCATCCGCCGCCGTCACGGCGCGGTCGATCGCCGGGCCGATCGCCGTTCGCGTCTCGGGAAACAGGTAGGTCGCGAAGACGTCCCGCGGCCCCGAGTAGAGCGCGCGGGAGGCCAGCCGATGGAGCACTTCGCCGCCCGGCTGGTCGGTCGTGTAGACCTGCTCGACGATGACGCGCGGCTTCAGGGCCGCGAGAAACCCGGCATTGGTCGCGTCGCGATTGCCGTGATGGTCGAGCGCCATGGCATCGACCGGGCCGATGACGGGGGCGAGCGCCTTTTCCGTGTCGATCGTGTCCGGGGCATAGGCCTCGTCCAGCCCCGTATTGTCGCCCCCGGCATAATAAGCGAACGGACCGTAATCGATGCGCAAGGCGATGCTGAGCGGGTTCTCGTCGACGGTCCCGTCGGGCCTTCGGGTCCTGCCGGCATCGAAGGCCGCGCGGGTGCCGCCCTTGCCGTCCATGATCCTCGATCCCGCCTTGACCCCCAGCACCTGGAAGCCGGTACAGGCCTCCGGCGCCGACGGCGCGATCTGCCCGGTCGAGCCCAGCCGGAGCGGCTCCAGCCGCGTGCCCCGGTGCGCCTGCAGGTAGCGCGCAAAGGCCCGATAGTTGCGGATGCTCGCATCCTCGCGTGGCGGCGGATCGCCCGATCCCGGCTGGGTGCGATCGATCAGCACGCCGATCGGCAGACGCTCGCCGACGTCGGTGATGCCCGACAGGCGATAGGCCCGGGTCCGGGACCAGGGGCTCGCCGCGGTGACCTGGCCGAAATGGTCGGCGTGGAAGTGGGTGATGATCGCATAATCGATCCGGCGGTGCGCCGGCGGGGCCGTCCGCTCGATATAGCGGGCGATCCGCTGGCCCGGGCGCAGCCGGTCGTCGGGGACCGCCGGCGCGAGCTTCAGCGGCGCATTGGCGACGACGATGTCCTTCGGGTCGAGCGCGCCGGCGTCGATCAAAATCGTCGTGCCGTCCGGTGCGACGATGAAGGTCGCATTGCCGCGCCCCGTCTGAATGTGATGGATGTCGAGCATGCCGGGCGTCCAGGGCGGCAGGCGCCTGGACGGAGCGGCGTCTCGTCTGGAGAGCGCTCCCGCCGGACCGGCCAGGGCCGATCCGGCGAGCGCCGCCAGCAGCAGCCGGCGAGAAACCATGGCGCTCATTGCGTCAGAAGCGGAACTGCGCGCCGACGATGTAGGAGCGGCCCGATTGGATCGCGGTGTTGAGCTGCCGGCGATCGACGCCGGTCACCTCGCGCCACCAGCTGTTGGTGAGGTTCCTCGCGGCGAGGAAGACCTCGATATGCTCGACGGGACGTACCGCGATCCGCGCGTCGAGGCTGTCATAGGGCTGGAGGTAATAATCGCCGGCCGAGGTGGTGCCGACCACGCCGTTGAACGCCTGACCGCGCTTCATATAGGAGAGCGACGCCGTGAACGGGCCGCGATCGTAGATGGCCATCGCGTTCAGGATGTAGCTGGGCTGCTGGTTCAGGCTGTCGATCTTCCGCGTGGTCCCGTCGGCGTTGATGATGCCGAGCTCGCCCCACAGGCGCGTATAGTTGGCGCGCAGCGTGACGCCTTCGAGCCAGGGCGCGAGCGCGGTGAAATCGCGCCACTCGGCCGCCAGTTCGATGCCGGTCAGGTTCGACTTCGCGGCGTTGAACGGCGTCGAGAGCTGGTTGGCCACGCCGGTCGCCGGATCGGTCGTGGTGGTGGTGAGATAATAGACCTCGCCGGTGATGTTCTTGCGGAAGACGCCGAGCGAGACATAGCCATGGGGCAGGTAGGATTCGATCGAGAGATCGAAGTTGCGCGAATGCCGCGCCTTGAGGTCCGGATTGCTGCCGCGGATCAGCACGTTCAGGCTGGAGAAGTTGTTGATCGTCAGGCCCTGCGCGAAGGTCGTGAAGGTCGGGCGCGCAATGGTCTCGGTATAGGCACCCTTGACGCGCAGCACGGGCAGGATGTCGAAGGACGCCTGCACGTTGGGCAATGCATAATCGTAGCTGCGGTGGAAGCTGAACGGCGTCGCCACGTTGTTCACGAGCCGGGCGGTCGTATCGTCGAAGGCGGTCTTTTCGTAGCGCAGGCCCGCCAAGGCATGGAACCGGTCACTGTTGTAATGGACCGCGCCGTAGCCGGCGAGGACGTCCTCGGTCAGGTCGAAGCTGCCGGTCGGCGACGTGGTGGGCGTATCGATCCCCTTCGACCGCAGGAAATTCCAATAGGCATCGCGATCGACATAGACGATGCCCTTGCCGTCGAAGGTCGAGCCCTTGCCGCCGTTCACGAGCACCTGGTCCAGCGTGTAGGGCGTGCCGGCCGGCAGGGTGTAGTTATCCGCCGACTGGTTGAACACACGGTGCAGGCGCCGGAAATTCACGCCGGCCGACAGGCCGAACCCCTTGCTGAAGGCGAAGCTGTTGAGGTTGTAATCCAGGCGGCCGGTATAGACCCGGTCGGTCATCGGCAGGTGGGTGATGGACGCCGCCGCTGAGGGAGACGCCGCCCAGTTCGCCGGGCTGGAGAGGCCGGTCGATGGATCGAGGGCGATGTCGACCTGATTGGCGCCGATCCCATAGGTGCCGCTCAGCCCGCTGAACTGATAGATCGCGCCGTTCTCCAGCGTTTCGTCATGGGTCGAATGCTCGAACGAGCCGACCGCCTTGAGCTTCGAATTGTCGGTGACCTTGATCTCGCCGCCCGCCGTGGCGGTCCAGAGCTCCCGGGAGATGTCGTAGGTGCGGCTGTAGGCCTGCGCACTGCCGCCGGTGAAACGGCCGGCGCCTTCCGTCGCGTTGTTGACGTTCGCCGAGTTGATCGAGAGGCCGCCGCGATAATTATTCTGGAAGATATCGTTGTTGAAATAGGTCATCTCGGCGAAGCCGTAGAAACGGTCGGCGGAGCGCGCCTCGAACTTGCCGAGGAAGCTGTAGCCCTTGTCGTGGACGTCGAAATTGCCGCGCTGAAGGGCGCTGGTGGGGACGTCGACACCGTTGGCGACGACGAACGCCGAGGTGTTGTTGAAGATCTGGCTGTAGCGATCATCATGGTAGGACGCCGCGCCGACGAAGCCGAAATCGCCGTTGGCGCCGAAGGTCCGCTTCACGACGAGGTTTCCGGTCTTGCCCGGGGCATGGCCCTTCGGTGCGCCATTCTGGTCGAACAGGTTGAGCCCGAAATCACCCTTGGTGACAGCTGCGCCGCCCAGATCGAAGGAGCGCAATGTGACGATCGAGACGTGGCCGGCGATCGAGTTCGCGTCCATGTCGGGCGTCACCGTCTTGGTAACCACCAGCTCGTTGATCGCATTGGCCGGAACCGTGTCGAGATAGACGGCGCGGTCGTTGCGGGTGGAATCGAAGAACATGCCGCCATCAAGATCGACGCTGCTGTAATTGGCATCGAGGCCGCGGATGGTCGCGTACCAGCCCTTCTGAAATTGATAGCCGCGCTGCAGGGTGACGCCGGGAACGCGCGCCAGCGCGTCCGCCACCGTGACGTCGGGCAGCTTCTGGATCTCCAGAGCGCCGACGCTGTCCACGATCGCGAGGCTCGATCGCTTCGCGTCCTGCGGCGCGCGGCTCAGCCGGCGCTGGCCCGTCACGATGATGGCGTTGCGGCTGTTGGTGTCGGCGTCGGGCGAGGCGCTGTCGCCGGCGGCCGGTGCGGGCGCGACCTGCCCGAGCGCGGGAACGGCGGCGAGCATGGTGCCGGCGAGCAGGCCGGCGCGAAGACAGATGCGGAATGACATCGGATGACCCCCTGTAGCGTGATGCGTGAATGGCGCACCATCGACGGGCCGGGCCTCTAGGCTGCGATCGTTACACTATTAAGTCAACTTAACTTAATATATCCTTGCGCTGCGGGGCGGGCCTGCTACGAGCGGCGCATTGGCCCTGCGAACCGGAGCGCGCCTTGGCGAGCCTTCAGTCCCTCTCCCCCTCCGACCGGCGCATCGTCGGGTTGCTGCTCGACCATGGCGCCATGTCCCGCGCCGAGCTGGCCGACCGGATCGGCATCAGCCGGGCGGCCGTGACCCAGATGATCGCGAGCCTCGAGCGGTTCGGGCTGATCGAGGAGGGCGAGAGCCGCAAGGGCTTGCGCGGGCAGCCGGCGCGGCCGGTGGGTATTCGCGGCGCGGCCGGCTATTCGGCCGGGATCAGCTTCTCGCACAGCTATCTCGATGTCGCGATCGTCGACCTGACGGGCCGGGAGGTCGCTTTTCATCGCCAGCCCCTGGCCGCCCCCACGCCCGAGGCGGTCGCGGCGACGGCGCGCGGCGGGCTGGATGCCGCACGCAAGCTCGCCCGGATCGGCACCGCCGAGCTGGTCGGCATCGGCATCGCCGTCCCGGGCGATTTCCGCGTCGACCGGCCCGTCCTGCTCGCGCACCGCTATTTCCCGGCCTTCGACCAGCTCGACGTGCGGCGCTTCTTCCAGGAGCGTTTCGACGAGCGTATCCATGTCGAGAATGACGGCCGGACCTGTGTCATGGGGGAGCGCCTCGCCGGCCTCGGCCTCGCCTGCCGCGATTTCATGCTGGTGCATATCGGCCACGGCGTTGGCGGCGGCCTGTTCCTCGATAACCGGCTCTATCGGGGCGCGCATTTCAACGCCGGCCCGATCGGCACCTTCTTCCCGCTCGATGCGCCTCGCCCCTCAGGGCAGGACCTGCTGGAGACGCTCCGGGGAAGCGGGTTCGACATCGCCGATTTCGATGCGCTGGAGACGGGCGACGAACGCGCCCGGCAGGCGATCGCCGACTGGAGCGTGCGGGCCGGAAAGCAGCTTGGCCCCTATCTCCACCATGTCGCCAATGTGATCGATCCGGCCTTCATCATCGTCGGCGGGCGCCTGCCCGCGGCGATCCTGGAGCAGATGGTCCGCGCGACAGGGCTGCCCGCCGAGAAACATGCGGAGCGCGGCGCCGCCGGCCAGCCGCCGGTCGTGCTTCCCTCCCGGCTCGGGGCCCGCGCCGGCGCCATCGGCGCAGCCTCAATACCCGTGCTCGATCTCGTTTATCCTCAGGCAACCGGGCTGTAGGTCTGTAACAATCCAACACCGGCACTACCGGCAAACGAATGGTTGGCGGGGTGGGCATGGATGGCCAGCGACCATGTCCGCGCAAGGGACTGGGTACGACCGCGCACGACGTCGGAGGGTATGCCCATGCGGACAGGACCATTGCCGGTCAGGTTGATCAGCCGCAGCGGGGCGATGGCATGGATCGGGGTGTAGAGGCGGTCGCCTATCTCTGCTTCCTCGATCTCGATGTCGCCGACCAGACCGTCGCGGGAATCGCGGATGATCGTCTCGACGAAGCAGACCTGGAGCGACGGCACGGGACGCCGAAGCGGTTCCCGTCTCCCCCATGCGAGACGCCAGGACCGGAACGGAGCCGCGGGTCATAAATCCCCGGCACGATCGTGAGGATCGGAACGACCGCTTTCAGGAGCCCGCCTTCGGAAGCCCTATGACCGGGATTGGGCGCCTTCCGGCCGGGCAACCCCCGCTCCTCAGCGCCACCCCAGCGCCGGCGCGATATGCGTAACGACTCCCTCGATGACGTGCGCGTTGTAGGCGACCCCAAGCTGGTTAGGAACCGTCAGGAGGAGTGTGTCGGCCTCGGCTATCGCCTCGTCAGCCCGCAGC
>Ga0105237_10006566_pt1 | contig 12865 bp, 11 predicted proteins | sample KBSC24metaG_FD_81520 | JGI IMG/M metagenome (GOLD analysis project Ga0105237, IMG submission 81520) | Corn rhizosphere microbial communities from Kellogg Biological Station, Michigan, USA - KBS C2-4 metaG | ecosystem: Host-associated > Plants > Roots > Rhizosphere > Soil | place: Michigan, USA...
CTGAAGTGATAGTTGGCAACCATCGAATAGAAGCGATCAGTGCCGTCCATGCCGGGGTACGGCGAGCTGATGACGTTGTAGTCGCGATTGTTGCTATTGACCGTGATACCGGGAAGAGTGACGCTCTGGGGCAGCTTCGGATTGCCGCGGAAGTTCGCCGTTGGATCGATCTTGATATAACTCGTGAACGTTCCACGATCCTTGGTATTCGAAGCACCTGCTGTGAACGTGATGTCGAGGTCATCCATCGGCGTCCACCGGAGCTTGCCGCGACCACCGTATGCTCGTTCGCGATCATCATCGCCGGTGGCGAGGTTGCGTGTGGGATATTCCGTGCTGTTACCGAAGGCGGATACGCTGAAGGCGAGTTGTTGTGTGATGGGTCCGGCGAGAAAGGCCTGCAGGCGCTGTTCGTTGTCCTCGGTAAATGTAGCGCCGAAGTCGCCTGTGAGTGTGTCGGACGGCCCGCGCGTGACCAGATTGACAACGCCAGCGGAAGCGGTCCGTCCACCCAGCGTTGCCTGCGGCCCACGCAGCACTTCAACGTTGGAGACATCGTTGAGCTGCCGCGCGCCCATGCTCTCCGGTGCGAGCGTGACGCCGTCCACCATGATCGCCACTCCGCTGGGAGCGCCGGCGGTTAACACGTTGGTGCTGATACCGCGCATGGCGAAGCTCGAACGGTTACTGCCACTGGAGGGTGAGGTCGTCAGGGAAGGCACGGACTTGCCCAGGTCATCCAGGGTAGAGACACCGCTTTTGACGAGGTTTTCCGAGCTGACGACGGCTGCGGACACTGTGGTATCGCTCAGGCGCTCGACGCGCTTTTGTGCGGTCACAGTGATCTCTTCCAGGCCATCGGCGGGTGCCGCTGCCTCAGCGGGTGCCGCGTCGGCGGCGAGAACCGGCGCTGCGCCGGCAAGGCAAGCCAGGGAAGTGGACAGGAATGCAATTGACGTTATGGTGCGACGAGCGCTCATCTCCGAACCCCCTCAGATATACGGATGCCAGTCCACGGTAGCCTGAATTTGCAGACCGTTCTTCCACGGAATTGCCAAAGATCGCTCGGATTCTAAGATCGGGTCCGCGCGTTCAGCTGTCCTGCAGCCGATGTTGACGGCGATAGTCGCGCGGGGAGCAGCCGCACTCCTGGCGGAATGCGGCATTGAAGCGGCTGGTCGAGGCAAACCCCGAACTCAAGGCGACGTCGACGATTTTGATATCGGTAGTGGCCAGCAGCCGCTGAGCATGGGACACGCGGTGTTGGGTGACGTAGTCGACAATAGTCGTGCCGATGGTCCGTTTGAACAGACCCATGGCGTAATTTGGATGCAGTCCTACATGTTGGCCGACATCTTCGCTGGTCAATGTCTGGGTATAACGTTGTGCAATGAAACAGGCCATCTTCTCAACCTTGGTCAGCTCCGCCGTGCTGGCAGCCGCCCGCTGCCGTGGGCGACGGCCTGGCTGCTGCGCCACGGAAGAGTGGGCCAGCCGCAGCAGCCGCGCTTCCAACTCCAGCAACACGGCCTTCTTGAGTGACTGGGCACGCTCGCGCAGGTCGGTCTCCCAATGCGCAAACATCTGCAGATCGCTGTCGGCACGCTCAGGAAGCGCTTCGAGAATCACCTCTCCCTGCAACAACGCCTGAACCAACGGTTCCGGCAGGCGGCACTGGATGAACCATGCGAGGGGCAGCGTCGCGACGAAGTATTCGGTCGTGTCTTCGAAGTCGATGATCTGATGCGGCATGGCGGCCCAGAACACCCCCAGATGCTGGGCCGGGATGCGCACCTTGCGCCCGCCCAGCAGGTACGTCAGCGCCCCACTGCGCAGGAAGTTGATCTCGATCTCATTGTGCCGGTCCGGTCTCGGCATGGCGGAAGGTCGCCAGCGCACGCACGTGAAGCCGTACGGGGCGAAGTCGGGCCGTTGCGGGTCAAAGGAGGTCATGACCTTAGAATACAGGAAGTACTTACCCCGGCGGGCAGGAGAAGTGGCGTAAACGTCAGCCTATTTTGCACCGACGTGCAAAACAGACAGGGGGCGGACTGCACATGATCGGTAAGACGACCGGGCCGGGACGGCTGACTTTTGGCGCCGGGCTGTGGATGTTTGGGCAGTTCGTGGACCGCTACGCTACCGATGCATATGGCCCGCCCGTCGGAACGCTCGAAGCCATCGCGCGAGCCGGGCAGGTCGGCTCGCTGTCGGTTCTGGATATCAACTTCCCGTTTGATCCGGGCGTCTCGGTGCAGGACGTGCAGGTCGCGCTGCGACAGTCTGGCCTGCGAGCGCTGGCGGTCACTCCTCATATCTACACCCGCAAGTATCAACGCGGTGCCTTTACGAATCCTGATGCGGATGTGAGGCGCGCAGCTCACGATCTGTGTCGTCAGGCGATCGAGGCGGCGAAGGTACTGGGCGCAGAGTATGTCAAGTTCTGGCCTGGGCAGGACGGTTATGACTATCCCCTGCAGTCGGATTATCTGCAGCTCTGGGATCTCACGGTCAGTGGCATCGGCGCGCTCGCGCGCAGTGAACCGTCGATGAATTTCGCCATTGAGTATAAGGCCAAGGAGCCACGTGCTCGCATCACTTTGACCAATGCTGCACGCACGTTGCTCGCGATCCAGGACATGGAAGTCGACAACGTGGGCATCGTCATGGATCTCGGGCATTCGCTCATGGCAAAGGAAACTCCGGCTGAGGAGCTGCAGTTGATTGCACGCCGCGGCAAGCTGCGCAGCGTCGAAGTCAACGACAACTGGAGGGACTGGGACGATGACATGACCGTAGGGTCGGTCCACCTCGTGGAAACCATCGAATTCCTGATCGCGCTGCGGCGGGTCGAGTGGCGCGGCCCGATTCTTCTGGATCAATTTCCATTCCGCGAGGATCCGATTGCGGCGGCACGCCGCAGCATCGATGCGCTGCGCGTGTTGGATGCCAAGCTCGATACGGTAGACCTGGAAGCCTTGCGGGCAATACAGGCACGGCAGGATGCGTTGGCGGCGCAGGACTTTATCCACCGGCTGCTGTTGGGCGCGTCGCCCGCGGCATGACAGAGCCGGCGTTCATGAGCTCTGCTGCCGAGGATTTCACCGCACTGGCACTCAAGTCGCTGCAGTACCGGCGGCACCTGCTGGAAATCATCAAACACGCCGGTGCCGGACATACCGGCGGTGGCCTTTCCTGTATTGACATCCTGAATGTGCTCTACAACCGCATTCTGAATGTAACGCCGGGCAATTTCTCGGATCCCCACCGGGATCGGTATGTGCAGAGCAAGGGACATTGCGTCGAAGCTTTGTATGTCGTGCTGGCGGACCGCGGCTTCTTTCCCGCGTCCGAATTGCAGACGCTGTGCCAGTACCGCTCGCACTTTGTGGGGCATCCGACCCGCAAAGTGCCGGGTGTGGAACAGAACACCGGCGCGCTCGGCCATGGCTTGTCGATCTGCGTGGGACTGGCTCTGGCGGCGAGAATGGATCAGTCGCCCAGCCGCATCATGACCTTGTTGGGTGACGGCGAGCTGGCGGAGGGGTCCAATTGGGAGGCTGCCATGGCGGCCGCTCACTACGGGCTCGGGAATCTGACGGCCATTGTTGATTGCAACACTCTGCAGATCACCGGTCGGACCCGCGACGTGTGCAGCAACGAGCCGCTCGATGCCAAGTTCGGTGCATTCGGCTGGGACGTGCAGTCGGTAGACGGGCACGACCTGACTGCACTGGCTGACGTGTTGAGCCGGCCTGCGCAGCCGAACAAACCACGCCTCGTCATTGCCCATACCATCAAGGGGCGTGGTGTCAGCTTCATGGAAGATGTGGGTAAATGGCACCATGGTGTGCCGAACGATGCCGAGTATGCGCAGGCGCTCGCGGAAATTGACGGCGCCATGGCGCAGATCGCGGCGGTTGCATGAGCGCCCCGGCTGCACCGATGTTTACCCCGGCCGCGCGGCAGATCGCCGAGCGCCTGGGACTCAGACCGGGCCGCGCCAACCTCGAAGTGTTCGCCGACACCCTGTTGGAGCTTGCACGGGCGGATCGGCAGGTGCTGGCCGTGACCAGCGACTCGCGCGGCTCGGGGAAACTGGCGCCTTTTGGGCAGGCCCTGCCGCAGCAGATTGTTGAAGTCGGCATCGCCGAGCAGAATCTGGTGGGCATCGCGGCGGGACTTGCGGCCGCCGGAAAGAACGTGTTCGCGGTGTCGCCGGCGTGCTTTTTGACTGCGCGCTCGCTCGAGCAGATCAAGAATGATGTGGCGTACTCGGACAATGCGGTCACGTTGGTTGGGATCAGCGCGGGCGTGAGTTACGGCGCGCTGGGCTCCACTCACCACTCGCTGCATGATCTGGCCGCACTGCGGGCCATCAACAATCTCGACATCGTGGTCCCGGCCGACAATGCGGAAACTCGCTGGGCTGTAAGGTTCGCTGCCGCCGCTCAACATCCGGTGTATCTGCGGTTTGGGAAAGCTCCGCAGTATGACTTGCATCGGGACGAGCTGAGCGCCCGGCGTGGGGAGAGCATTGTGCTTCGCCGGGGCAGCGACATCGCCCTGGTCGCCACGGGCGAAGCGGTAACCCATGCGGTGTTGGCTGCTGAGGAGCTTGCCGTGCGCGACGGGGTATCCTCCACGGTCATCAGCGTACCTTTCATCCGACCCCTCGATACGACGGCGATTGTCGCTGCCGCCGGCTGTGGTGCGCTGATTACCATCGAGGAGCACATGGTACATGGGGGATTGGGTGAAGCCTGTGCCGCAGTGCTGCTCGAGGCGGCGGTGCGGGTACGCTTCAGGCGGATCGGCATTCCCGATGAGTACACAGTGACGGGAAGCCAGGCAGACATCTTCCGGCACTACGGCATCAGCATGGAGGGAATTTCAGCCACCGCGCGGGCGTTATTGGGTGGTGCCACATCGCGTTCGAGTGTTGCATGAACTGCGTGCTCGCGCTCGACCAGAGCACATCGGCGACCAAGGCGCTCCTGCTCGATCTGAACGGCCGGGTGTTGGCGCAGGCGAGCCGCGAGCACCAACAATTCTATCCTCGCCCGGGGTGGGTCGAGCATGACCCGGAGGAGATCTGGCAGAACGTTCTCGAAGTAACGGGCGCGGTGGTGAGCGAGGGCCGCTCGATAGGCGCCGAAGTGGCCCTGATCAGTATCGCCAATCAACGCGAGACGGTCGTTGTGTTTGAACGGTTTACAGCCAGGGCGCTGCATCCGGCGATTGTCTGGCAATGTCGCCGCGGCGACCCACTCTGCGCCGCACAGAGGGAGCTCGGCCGGGAAGCGCAGATCCGTTCGCGCTCCGGGTTGCGCCTGGATAGTTATTTTCCGGCCCCGAAGCTGCAATGGTTGATGCATGAACGGCCTGATCTCGCGGCGGCCTTACAACGCGGCGAGGCGCGGATCGGTACGATCGACACGTACCTCATCCATCGTTTGACCGCTGGCGCCGTTTTTGCGACCGACCACACCAACGCGAGCCGGACCCTTCTGTATGACATACAGAAACGTACATGGGATGAGGAGTTGTGCGGCTGGTGGGAGGTGCCCATGCGGGCGCTCGCGCCGATTCGCTCGAGCGATGCCCACTTCGGTGAGACCACGCTGGCGGGTCAATTGCCCAAACCGGTGCCGATCCGCGGTGTCATGGGGGATTCCCATGCCGCTTTGTTTGGGCAGCGGTGCGTGCACACGGGAAGTGCCAAAGTCACCTTCGGTACGGGGTCGTCCATCCTGCTGAATGCCGGGAATGCGCCGCCACAGGGACTGCGCCATGGAGTCGGCACGGTGGCGTGGGTTCGCGGATCGGAGTGCGCCTACGCTCTGGAAGGTATCATCACCACCTCTGCGGCAACGATGGTCTGGCTGCGCGATCAGATGGGAATCATCGACGATGTAGCGGAGGCCGCTTCTATGGCTGCGGAACTGGACGCCGATGATGGTGTCTACGTGGTGCCGGCTTTTTCGGGTCTCGGAGCACCCTGGTGGCGCGCTTCTGCCCGGGGAGCGATCGTCGGACTGAGTGCGCATAGTGACCGGCGGCACGTAGTGAGAGCGGGGCTCGAGTCGATTGCCTACCAGTTACGTGACGTACTGGAAATGATGCGAGCCGAGTCCGGACTGGAGCTGCGGGAAATCCGGGCGGATGGAGGCCCCACGGTCAATGGCTTCCTGATGCAGTTTGTTGCCGATATCGTGGGCGTCGAATTGAGCGTTGCCCGGCGGGCGGATCGTGCAGCAGTCGGCGCCGCTCTGATGGGCGCCCTGGGCGCGGGGATGGAAGTGTTGCCCGAAGATTTTGCGGGAGACGCCGACAACGTTATTTACAGGCGTCAGATGCCCGAATCGAGGGTGGAAGCGCGCTACCAGGGGTGGTTGCGTGCGGTTAATCAAGTGTTGTGCGGAGCGTCAGAGAACTGAGGCTACGCCGCGAGTTGAGTTGAGGGGGTTGAATGGGCAGACTCGGGTCACGGCCGATGCGCATGCTGCTAGCGGTGATGCTTGCTGCGCTTCTCTGCGCTTGTCATGCATCATCAGATTCTGTTGCTCCCAAACCTCCCGCGCGCATCGCAGTGGTGATCTCGACGCTCAACAATCCATGGTTTGTTGTACTGGCCGAGACGGCGCGCGATGAGGCGCAGAAACTCGGTTACGAGGCAACGATTTTCGACTCCCAGAACGACCCGGCGAAGGAAGCCGCGCATTTCGAGAACCTGATCGCCGCCGGCTATGGTGCGGTCCTTTTGAGTGCAACCGATTCCGACGGCTCGGTAGCGAACGCGTTACGCGCGCGCGACGCCCGCATTCCCGTGTTTACCATGGATCGCGAAATCAACTCCACCGAGGCAACTGTCTCACAGGTGCTGTCCGACAACTATGACGGCGCGGTGAGTCTCGCTCAGTACTTCGTGTCGACCCTGGGGGAGCAGGGCCGGTATGTCGAGCTGTTGGGGTTGGTCAATGACAACAACACCTGGAATCGCTCGAAAGGGTTCCACAGCGTCGTGGATCGCTATCCCAATCTGAAAATGGTGGCTCAGCAGAGCGCTGATTTCGACCGCAGCCGGGCACTGGAAGTCATGGAGTCCATCCTCCAGGCGCAACCGGACATTGATGCGGTATTCTGCGGCAACGATGCCATGGCGCTCGGTGCGTATCAGGCATTGCTCGGTGCCGGCCGCGCCGGAAAGGTGAGGGTTTTCGGCTTTGACGGCTCGGCAGATGCCGTGCAGTCCATTGCCCAGGGGAAGCTCGCAGCCACTGCCATGCAGTATCCGAAGATCATGGCGCGCACGGTGGCCGAATTTGCGGATCGCTATATCAAGGGCGAACGCCGGTTTCCTGCGCGCGTGCCCGTCGCTGTCGATTTGATCACCCACTACAACGTCTCCCGGTTTGTCGATCGTGGCACGCGTCCGAATTCCTGAGCGGTCCCGCTGGAAGATACTGACCGGCTGGCTGGCGGGCGCAGTCGTGGTGCTTGCGCTGTTTCCACCATTTCATATCCGACCGCTCAACACGGGTGCTGGAGCGCAGAGCGGAACGGGCGCCGTGGATGTGCGTGGATTTGCCGAGCGCTTCTGGAGCGAAAAGCTGCTGTCCCCCGCTTTGCCGACGGTGGACGCCGAGGGCCTGGTGGCCGCCCTGGTGGAGGACCCGTCGTCGGCCGCAAAAAAGTACGGGCACCAGGCTGGTGTCGGCGGCAAGGTATTTTTTCTGGTGTCAGGCAACGGCCGTGTTGCCTCGGTTGATCGTACTGGTACGTGGATCGATGTGGGCGGCGCGAAGACCCCGAGAGTCCGGCTGCTGACAGGTCCCGTGTTCGGCAATGCGCTGCGCGATGTGACCGGACTGCTGAATCTGTCGGATGACCGTTCGCTCGATTACAACTCGCTCCGCATGGAGCTGAACCATCTGTGTGAGACTCGGGCGCAGCCGGCATTGCGGCGAGTTGAAGTCGGGGAATCGATTGCCTTCCTGGCCGCCGGCGAGATCGATGATGCCAGTCAGGCGGTGCCTGTCCTGAGGCTGGCACCGATCCATGTGGAGGCACGGCATTGAGCGGCACACCGCCAGTCCTGGAAGCACGCGGTCTGTGCAAGAACTTTCCGGGCGTGCGAGCCCTTGCGGACGTCAGCCTGGAGTTGCACGCCGGGCGGCTACTCGCACTCCTGGGCGAAAACGGCGCCGGTAAGTCAACGCTGATGAGTATTCTCGCGGGCGTGACTCGGGCCGATGTTGGCGATGTGTTGGTCGCCGGGCAGTCAGTGCATTTCTCCAGCACGCGCGAGGCGCGCGAGCACGGCGTTGTTGCCATCTTCCAGGAGCTCAGTCTCGCGGGCAATCTGACCGTGGCCGAGAATATCTTCCTCGGGCGCGAGCCGCGCACGCGCTGGGGCGCGATCGACTACACGGCGATGAACGCGAATGCACAGGTGCTTCTCGAGCGCCTGGGCGTCGGAATTCCCGCCCGGACGGTGGTGTCAGCACTACGCGTCAGCCAACAGCAGATAGTTGAGATTGCGAGGGCGCTGTCCACTGAAGCGCGTGTGCTGATAATGGACGAGCCGACGTCCGCGCTCGCCCAACGGGAAATCGACTCACTGTTGAGGCTGATCGGCGAATTGAAGCGCGCAGGGGTGGCGATCGTCTATATCACCCACAAATTCGAGGAGTTGGCCGGGATTGCCGATGATGTCGTGATCATGCGGGACGGCGCGGTCGTCGCCACGCGCCCATTCGCTGAGCTGACACATGCGGAAATCGTACGCCTGATGGTCGGCCGTGAAATGCTGCCATTCGCCGTCCAGACGAATCGGGCAACGGGTGACGAGGCGTTACGAGTGGAGGGTGTTTCATTGCCCCATCCTTCCCGTGTAGGCGACTATATCGTCAACAACGTCAGCTTACAGGTGGCGCGCGGGGAGGTCGTCGGACTGTTTGGTCTCGTTGGCGCCGGCCGCACCGAGCTTCTCGAAACCATTTTTGGCGTTCACCGAAAGAGCGCGCGCGGACAGGTGTGGGTCGCTGGCAAACGAATCGAAGGACATACGGCCTCCGCCATCTCCGCAGGGCTGGCACTCGCGCCGGAAGACCGCAAGCATGATGGCTTGGTTCTGGGCTTGGGCGCACGTGAAAATGCCGGGCTCGCCTCGACCCGAGCCTGGAGTCGCTGCGGTTTTTTGAGCCCGCGGGAGGAGGAACGGCGGCTGGGGCCGCTGTTTGAACAGTTGCGCCTGAAGGTGCGTTCGCCGGACCCGGCCGTTCTCAATCTGAGCGGCGGCAATCAACAGAAGGTGGTGCTCGCGAAATGGCTGGCTACGGAGCCCGAGGTGCTGCTGCTCGATGAGCCGACCCGCGGCATCGATGTCATGGCCCGGAACGAAATCTATGCGTTGATCCACATGCTGGCCGGTCGAGGACTCGGGATTCTGCTGGCCTCGTCCGAGCTGCCCGAAGTGCTGGCGGTCTGTCACAGAGTCATTGTCATGTGCGAAGGCTGCTGTACTGGCGAATTCGCGCGTGGCGATGCGACGGCGGAGCTGCTCATGCAGGCGGCGTTGCCGCGCACTCTGGCGAGGCAGGCATGAAGGGCTTCTCGTTCGCCTCGATTGCACGCTTTCAGTCGCTGCTGGCGTTAGCGGTGCTGATGCTCGCTTTGAGCCTGGCCAGTGATCACTTCCTCACCGCCGAGAACGGGGTGAATATCCTGCGGCAGATCTCGGTCAATCTGTGTCTGTCGATTGGACTGACGCTGGTCATTCTCTCGGGAGGCATCGATTTGTCGGTGGGGGCCGTGTTGGCTTTGGCGGGTGCCGTGGCGGCCGGGCTCCTGAAAACCGGTATTGACCTGCCGATGTGGAATCTGCACCTGGATCTCACGGTAGCCGGCGCCGTGATGGTAGGGGTTGGTGTTGGGATGGTGGCGGGGCTGGTCAACGGGCTCATGGTTACGCGGCTGTTGATTCCTTCGTTTGTCGCCACACTCGCCATGATGAGTGTAGCTCGCGGGCTCACGCAGCTGTGGACAGGAGGCCATCCAATATCGCGTCTCGGGGCGGCGTTCGGGTTCATCGGAACCGGTAGCTTTCTCGCGATTCCGCTGCCGGTCTGGATTGTCGTTGTACTGTGCGGCATCGCCCTGGTCATTTGTCATCGGACGCCCTTTGGCCGCCATCTGTACGCAGTCGGCGGCAGCGAGCGAGCGGCGCGCCTGACCGGCCTCAATGTCGATTCCATCAGGGTGGTGGTCTACGTCGCAGGCGGCGCCCTGAGTGGACTGGCGGGCATTCTGGTCACCGCGCGCCTGGATTCGGCGCAGCCCAACGCCGGATTGGGCTACGAGCTCGATGCCATAGCAGCGGTTGTCATTGGCGGAACGTCACTGTCGGGAGGACGCGGCTCGGTTGCCGGTACGGCACTCGGTTGCCTGCTCATCGGGGTCCTGAGCAACGGCCTCACGCTGTTGGATGTCTCCCCGTTCTGGCAGCAAATCGTGAAGGGCGCCGTCATCGCGGTCGCCGTGGCCCTGGATCGCCGCAACAGTCGGCAGGAGAGATTGAGTTGAATCAAAAGGTGGGATCATGAATGTAGGGCGCAGCCTGATCGGACTGGTGAGCCTGTGTGCGTCGGGGCTGGGGATTGCGCATAGCGCTCCCTCTTTCCAGGTGCTGGAGCCTGTGCGCTTGTATTCGGAGGCAGCGCCGGGCGTCACCGGGCCCGGTTGTCCCGAGGTCATGATTGGCCAGACGCCGGATCGCGTCATCTATAACGTCAGCGTGCCGACCTATCAACCGTTCCTGCCGCCCAAAGCACGTGCCACCGGCACTGCCGTCATCGTAGCTCCCGGGGGTGGGTTCGAGTTGTTGGCGATCGACAACGAAGGAATCGAAGTAGCCAAATGGCTCGCCGAGCGCGGCATTGCAGCCTTTGTCCTGAAGTATCGTGTGACCCAGACGGATCCCAACAATCCGCCGAAAGTGGGATTGGCCCGCCAGCCGCCGCAGCTCCCTCCAGCTGCCTGCGCGGCGTCACTGCCACCGGCGGGATCGATAGACATTGCAACGCGCGGCGCTGCGGGCATCGCGGATGGCATCGCGGCGATCCAACAAATACGCGAACGCGCTCGACAGTATCATATCGATCCGCAGCGGATCGTCATGATGGGGTTCTCGGCCGGTGCAATGCTCACTACAGGCACTGTGCTGCAGCAGGACGCCGCGGCGCGCCCGAACTTTGCGGCCCCGATATATGGAGCCCCTTTCGGCTCGATGCCCGCCATCCCGCCAGGATTGCCGCCGCTGTTTCTGGCAGTGGCGCAGAATGACAGACTGGTAGGTGCCCCAGTGAAAGCGTTCTATGAGGCCTTGTTGGCTGCGGGTTATCACCCCGAGTTACACGTGTTCAACGGCGGCAGTCACGGGTTCGGCATGCACACCTTGGGAACCACCAGTGATCACTGGAAAGATTCCTACTTCTGGTGGTTGGAGTCACTGGGTTTGACTCAAAAGCCGGGTGATCCGCCGCGACCGGCTACGCCTTCGTTCGCACGACCATTGATACCTTGAGTTACCTGCAATGAAATTCCCAAGCGTTGGGATCCGCCTCCGCGCGAGACTCCTATGCCATGCGATGTTGTGTTTGGCGGCGCTGAGTGTGGGCACTGCGGGCCGCGCTGCTCCGGCGCCCTCGACGCTGAGCTTCGTGACGGGGCCCGTCCATCCGGAGGACCTGGTGGCGATCCCCCACAGCCGCTGGCTCATCGCGAGCAATTTCCTGATGGACCGGGGTAAGGAGAAACCAGGCGATCTGTATCTCATAGACCGGCACCGGCGCACATGGACCACCCTGCTGTCGCATACGGATCGCGCGGGGCCCGCCGAATCAGAATATTCCGCATGTCCCGGGCCACCGTCACGCGACAGCTTCGGATCTCATGGCCTGGCTCTGCGGGAAGGCTCGAATGGGCATCACCGGCTGTACTTGGTTAATCACGTAGCGCGAGAATCCGTGGAGATTCTGGATGTTGCCCCGAAGCGAGATACCGTCGAGTTGCGCTGGGTTGGTTGCGTATTGATGCCGGCCGGAACGCTTGCCAATGCAGTCGCTGCACTGCCCGACGGGGGCTTTGTCGTCACGAGCATGTTTGATCGATCCGATCCCGACCGATGGAAGAAGCTGGCCGAGGGCATCGATACCGGCGTGGTGTATCGCTGGGGGCGCAAGGAGGGCCTGACGAAAATCTCCGGCACCGAAGCCTCAGGTAACAACGGGATTGTGGCAGATGCCGCCGGCACGCTCTTCGTGGCCGCGTGGGCGGGGAAAGCCGTCCTGCGCATGAGTTCGAACAACGGTGTCATCACGCGAGACTCCGTTCCGCTGGACTTTTTACCAGACAATTTGCGGTGGGCGCCCGATGGATCCATCCTGATTGCCGGACAGAAACGCGATCTGAGCAAGTTCTTCGAGCCCTGCCACCCGGCACCGTGTCGCATTCCCTGGGTGGCTGCGCGTCTGAATCCGAAGACGCTGCAGGTCACTGTGGTCACACAGAGCGATGGTTCCGACTTCAGTGATGCGACCACGGCGCTCGAAGTGGACAATGAGATCTGGTTGGGGTCCGCGGACAGTGCCGGCGTGGCGATCTACTCCCCGTACCATCGGGTTCGCGCAAGCGGATCGCGATCTCAATCGAGACCTCAAACCACGTCGCGTTTTGAGGTGGAGCCAGGTACTGCATCGCTCGATCGCGCTGGCCCCCCTCAATGAGGAACGCACTCAGTAGAAAGTGCGTCCCGTGCGAGCGGACTGTCGCATGCCTTCAGTCGCCGCATAGAGCGGACCGA
>Ga0105237_10006567_pt1 | contig 12864 bp, 14 predicted proteins | sample KBSC24metaG_FD_81520 | JGI IMG/M metagenome (GOLD analysis project Ga0105237, IMG submission 81520) | Corn rhizosphere microbial communities from Kellogg Biological Station, Michigan, USA - KBS C2-4 metaG | ecosystem: Host-associated > Plants > Roots > Rhizosphere > Soil | place: Michigan, USA...
GTTGGTGTTCTTGTGGGGGTGGGAGGTGGACGCGTGGGGGTGGGGGGTGTGGGTATACGAAGTGTGGGGGGGTTTTTTATTGGGGGAGAGCGAAGGGATGGGGGGTTGTGGTTGGGCTCGGTCTCGAAATAACTTCGGGCAGTGGCTGTTACGCGGGCAGCAACGGACCGTTGGGCAGCGGAATGCTGAACGCGTGGGCGAACAGCAGGTACGTCGCGACCGGGATGAGCAGCGCGGCGACGAAGCTGCGGAAGTCGCGACGACGCTCGATGCCGTACAGCACGACGAGCACCAGAAGCACCATCGCCGGCACGTACCCGACGACCGCGACCAGCGGTGCGATCACGCCGAACGCGACCAGCACCGCGAACGCGCGCACACGGCCGCCGCGCGTGGGGCCCGGCTCGTCGGTGCCTGCGTCATCGTCGACGGCTGGCTCGTCGCGCTCCCGTAGCGCCATCCCGGCCAGTGTCAGGCCAAGCGCGGCCAGGAGACCGGAGAGGATCTTCGGGAAGAAGCCGGGGCCTGGCACGTGACCGTCCCCGAACATCGCGAGCCCGCTGGCGTCCCAAAATGCCAGCGCGCCAACGACGGTGGTCACCAAGCCGGTCAAGAGGTCGAGCCGACGCATTCGCAGGCCCTCCGTTCAAGGCTGTGAGTTTCTTTCAGTCAGACATGATTTCTGTCAGACAGAATCGTTGTGACGTATGTAACTCCCACCTCGGACGCAGCGTCAAGGGTTCCGCAACAGGTTTCTTGACAGCAGACAGATAGCGGCGTCAGCACCTGAGTTTCGCGGCGCGCTCCAGCAGAATGGACGCGATCTCGGCGCGCTTCTCGCGGGTCAACCTGACCGTCGGGACGGCGACGGCGACGGCGGCCACCGCGCTGCCCGCCGCATCACGCAGAGCGACGGCGACCGACCCGACACCCTCTTCGCTCTCCTCGAAGTTCGTCGCATAACCGTTGGCCCGCACCTCCTCGATCGCCGTCATCAAGGCAGGCAGCGACGACAGCGAGTGCTCAGTTTGAGGCGCTAGCGTGGCGGGATCGGCGTACATCACTTGCAGGCGGTCATCGGACAGGCCTGCCAGCAGCACCTTTCCGCCCGACGTGCAGTGCGCATGCAGCAGGCTGCCCGTGCGCGGCGCGACCCGCAGGGCGCGCGTGCCCTCGGCGGCGTCGACGTAGCGCACCCGCGTCCCCTCCAGCGTCATCAGATGCACGGTCTCGTTGAACCGCTCGGCGAGTTCGACCAGCAGTGGGCGCGCCTTGGTCCGAACGTCGCTGCGCTCCACGACTGCCAGCCCGATCTCCAGGAGCGTGGGCCCTGGCCGATAGGTCCGCGACTGCGGATCCTGCTGGACGAAACCGTGGTGGATCAGCATGGCCAACAGTCGGTGGGCTGTCGAGTGCGCGACGCCGAGGTAGCTGCACGCGTCGGTGAGCCGGAGCGAGTCCCTGTCGTTGAACAGCCGGACGAGTCGCAGGGCGTTGTCGACCGACGTGATCGGGTAGGCGGGCTCCGCGCCGTCTTCGGAGACCGGATATGTCTGCATGAAAGAAATGTTGTCGGCAGAGTGGAAGTTTGTCCAGTACATCCGGCTGAGCACGGCAAATGACCCTTGACATGTTCCGCAGAGCGGACTTACCTTCTGTTTTGCAGACAGACCGTCTGACTAGCAGAAGATTTCAGGAGGATTGATGCGCATCCGCCATCTGGGCATCGTGACGGACGATCTCGAACGGTCGGCCGAGTTCTACGAGAAGGTGTTCGGCTTCAAGCGCCTCGGCGACATCCGAACCCCCGGCCACTACCCGGGCAAGGCCATCGACCTGTCCGACGGCGAGGTCAACTATTCGCTGCTATGCCCCGACGAGCGGGTGCAGACCTCGCACTGGACTCAGGGCACGTTGGGCCCCAACCACATTGGCGTCGAGATCGAGGACACCGCCCACGCCGCGGAGGCCCTCAAGGGTTACGGCATCGAGATCTACGGCGAGGACAAGGAACAGTGGCCGCCGCGGTTCTTCAAGTTCAAGGACCTCGACGGCGTCGAGGTGGACGTCGCGACTCCCGACCGCAGCTGGAAGTTCTGACGAGAGAAGCACATTCGGTGGCCGGAGCGAATTCCGATTCCCGGAAAGACCGCTCCGGCCACGAATGGCCGAAGGTCCTACTCGGATTCCTGCGGATCGGCGCGCTGGCGTTCGGTGGAGGCAGCGCCACCATCGTCGCGATGCGCGAACTCGCACTGCGCAGGCGATGGCTCAGCGAGGAGGAGTTCCTCGAGACCGTCGTGCTGAGCAGGGTCACCCCCGGCATCACCATCCTGGCGCAGACCATCTTGATCGGCCGCAAGGTCGACGGCGTGCGCGGCATGATCGCCGCCGTCGTCGGCATGCTGTTGCCGTCCGTCACCATCACCATCTTGCTTGCGCGGCTTTACGTCTCGGTGCGCGACCAATCGTGGTCGCAGCGGCCCCTGGAGATGATCGCCGCGGTCGCAGCGGGTTTCGCGGTCGCGCTGGCGCTGCTCCTGTTGAAGGACACACTGGCCGTCGACAGGCACTGGCGTGGCCCGGTGGCCTTCGTCTGTTACGTCGCCCTCGGCGCGGTGGTGCCCAATCCGCTGCTGCTGCTGGTCGCGGCCGTCGCGGCCGGCCTGCTGGCCCCGAGGTGCTTCGTCCCTCGCGACGCGCCCGAACGGGACTCGGATGCCGCTTAGCCATCTGTTCCTGGTCATCTTGATTGCCAGCATGTTCAGCTTTGGCGGGCTTGGCTCGCTGCCCGTGCTGCAGAGTGAGCTGGCCGCCAACGGCGTGTCGCCGGACGCCGTCGTGCTGCCTGCGCTGGCCGTCGGCAACATCAGCCCAGGACCGAACGGCCTCTACCTCGTCGCGGCGAGCTACTTGATGGGTGGCATCAAGGGCAGCCTGCTCGCCTGCCTGGCGGTGGCAATCCCACCGTTCCTGGTGCTGCCGATCGAGCGCGCCAAGCGGCGCCTCATCCATCTGCCCCGATTTCGCGCGATGCTGCGGTCGTTGGCGCTGGCGGTCGTAGCGCTGCTCGTCGTCACCGACTGGTCACTCATCACGCACGCCGCGGCCAACGGCCCCCGCAGCATCATCGTCATGGTGTTGGGCACCCTCGCACTGCTCGTCCGCGTACCGCCGTTGCTCGGCGTGCTGGCCGCGATCGCCGTGGGGATCAAGTGGTGAGAACTCCGTTGCAAACGAACAACGCCGCTGCTCGGCGTGAACCGAGCAGCGGCGTTGAACTCAAACGGTTGAGCGCTCTTAGCCGAGCACCCGCTGCAGGTCGGGCTTCATCTGCTGGAGCTGCTGGCCCCAGTAGGCCCAGGTGTGCGTACCGGCGTCCGGGAAGTTGAACACGCCGTTCTTGCCACCGGCCGCGATGTAGTTGTCCTGGAACGTCCGGTTGGTGCGGATGGTCAGGCCCTCGAGGAACTTCGCGGGGACGTCGCCGCCACCGAGCTCGTTGGGCTGGCCGTTGCCGCAGTAGACCCAGAGGCGGGTGTTGTTGGCCACCAGCGTCGGGATCTGCTCCATCGGGTCGTTGCGCTTCCAACCACTGTTCGGGTCTTCCGTCTTACCCCACATGTCGTCGGCCTTGAAACCACCGGCGTCACCCATGGAGATGTTGATCAGGAAGGGCCACGAACCCTCGGACGGGTTCAGGAAGCCCGACAGCGATGCTGCGTAGACGAACTGCTGGGGGTGGTAGACCGACAGGATCATCGACGCCGAACCGGCCATCGACAGACCAACGGCGGCGCTGCCGGTCGGCTTGACCTGCTTCTCCGAGGAGAGGTACGCCGGCAGTTCCTGGGTCAGGAACGTCTCCCACTTGTAGGTCAGGGGTGGGCCCGCCTTGTTGCGCGCTGGCGAGTACCAGTCGGCGTAGAAGCTGGACTGGCCACCAACCGGCATGACGAGCGACAGGCCCGAGTCGAGGTACCACTCGAAAGCGGCCGTCTCGATGTCCCAGCCGTTGAAGTCGTCACGGGCACGCAGGCCGTCGAGCAGGTACACCGCGGGCGAGCCTGCGCCGCCGCTCTGGAACTGGACCTTGATGTCCTTGCCCATGCCCGCCGAGGGCACCATCAGATACTCGACTGGCAGACCGGGACGCGAGAACGCCCCTGCGCTCGCGCTGCCACCAACCAGGCCGATCATGCCGGGTAGTAGGAGCGCCGCCAAGGTCGCACCAAAGAACCGGCGCGCCCATCGGCCACGAATTCTGTCAACGAACATCTATTGATTCCATTCAGTTTGCGGGTTACCGCTTTACTCGTTCCACACCCACGGTCATATGACCGCCCAAGCGGCCCCACGGTCTCGCAAGCGGGGCCGCGCCTGCCCAACCTTGGACAGACCAGAGAGTTTAGTTGTAAAGGCAGTAAAACATGGGGCCAGTAAGTCGACCAACCCCAGCCCGGGGTTCGACGCCCACCCGTAACGGTGACGTCACCGTCAGCTGAGGCACTCTCAACGGCCGTAGGCTGCCGCTCATGGCGAGCACTCGTGGCACCGTCGGCAACAGGTTGTCGGTAGACGACTGGATCCAGGCGGGATACGCAATCCTGGCCGCAGAAGGCATAAAGGCGCTGAAGATCGATCGATTGTGCGCCCAATTGGGTGTCACCAAAGGCAGCTTTTATTGGCACTTCGACGGCATGCCCAGCTATCGCACAGCACTCATTCAGGCTTGGGGGGAACTCCGCGACGACGACCGTCGCCACATCGACCAGATGGGCGGCGTTCCGCCACGGGAGCGTCTTTCGAAGATGATGGCGTCGTTGGTCAGCCCGCGGCACTGGACGCTGGAGCGCGCCATGCGCGAATGGGCCCGTTCCGACGAGTCCGTGGCCGACAGTGTGCGGGCTGCAGACCGCAGGCTGCTGCGGGCGGTGGGACAGGCATTCCTGGACTACGGGTTCGCCCCCGAGGAGGCCGACCTGCGGGCAAGGGCCACCTTCGCGGCGGGGATCGGCTTCCTACATCTCTCGAGCGCCGTGCCAGGCGATCAGGACGCGACCTATGCCGAACGGTTTCTGGAGCTGATGCTCGCGACATGATCGGTTTCCATACTAAAAAGTATGGTAACTTTCGACGCATGCACTCCCTCGATGCGACGTACGGCATCACCGACGCGTTCGTCGGCCGACTCGCCGACCGCGCGCGACACGCCGAAGACCTGCGACGATTGCCCGAAGCGACCGTCGCCGACCTGGCCGCTTCGGGTTTCACCGAACTATTGGTGCCCAAGCGCTACGGCGGTCATCAAGCCGACTTCGCCGCGATCCTCGACCCCGTACGACGAATGGCGGCAGGGTGCACCTCCAGCGCGTGGACCATCGGGTTCTACGCCTTGCACAACTGGATGCTGGCGCTGTTCGGCGAGCGCGCCCAGGAAGAGGCGTTCGCAGCCCGGCCGTTCCTGGCGCCGGCTCCACTCGCCCCCACGGGGCGGGGCCTGCCCGTTGCGGGCGGGATCAAGCTGAATGGCCGCTGGTCGTGGGCGACCGGAGTCATGGACGGCAATTGGATCATCGTCGGATGCCTGTGCGACGCACCCGACGAACCGGCAGGCATCTACCCCGCACTGGCGTTGCTGCCCGCGACCGACGTCACCGTCGAGGACGTCTGGCACACCGACGGAATGCGGGCCACCGGATCCAACGACGTGATCATCACCGACGCGTTCGTCCCCGAGTACCGCCTGGTGCGCGTGACCGACATCTACGGCGGCACCGCGCCCGGTGCCGAGTTACACGACTGTCCGACGTACCGCTGGCCGATGGTGCCTGCGCTCGGTCTGCTGGCTGCCATGCCTGCGCTCGGCAGCGCCGAGCGGGTGACCGAGCTGTACGCGGACCGGCTGGCGCAGCGGGTGCTGGCCTACGAGGGCGTCATGCAGAAGGACAAACCCATCGCGCAAGCCCACCTTGGCCAGGCACGAGTACGGCTACGCGCCTTGCGGGGCCTGCTCGCCGACACCGTTGGCGAGATCGAGACCATTCTCGCCACTGGCGATCCGGTGCCCCGCCCGGTCCGGGGCGACGCCCGCCTGGCAGCGGCACACATCGTGCACGAGTCGCGCGCCGTCATCGCGGCGTTGACGGAGGCCTCCGGCGCGAGCGCGCACTTCGTCGACAACCCGCTGCAACGGTTCAAACGCGACGTCGACGTCATCTCGGGTCACGTCGTGTTCGACTACGACACCAGCCGAGAATTGGCAGGGGCTTTGACGATGGGCATGACGATCCCACGCACGGCGATGGTGTGAAATGAACGATGTGCCCAGCGCCACGACGACCAACTTCTTTCAGAAACACATCGCCAACCCGTTGATGCGACGAAATCCGCTCCAGACGCTGCTCGAGACCACCGGCCGCAAGTCCGGCGAGCCGCGTCGAACCCCATTGGGCGGCAAGCTCGTCGACGGCCAGTTCTGGTTCGTCTCCGAGTTCGGCGAGCAGTCTCAATACGTGCGCAACATTCAAGCGAATCCGCGTGTCCGGGTGCGGTTGCGTGGACGGTGGCTCAGTGGCACCGCACATCTGGTGCCCGATGACGACCCGCATGCTCGCCTTCGAGAACTGCCGCAGTTCAACAGCTTCGGTGTGCGCACGTTCGGCACCAACCTGTTGACCCTGCGCGTCGACCTGGACCGCTAAGACGTCCGCGGCGGACCGCATCGGGTCTTGTACGTCCGTCAAAATAAAAGTAAAGTCAGTTTTAGTTTCCCCACCCTTCCCGCCCCCATCGGAGACAGCCATGGAATCCTTCGTCCACCTCCGCAAGGGCACGACGCCGCGACGGCTGCACGCCGATCTCGACGGGCTCAAGGACGACGAACTGGGCCGCGGCGGGTTCACCGGGCGCACCGCGAACATGTACCGACGCAACGACCCCACCGCCTACCGGTCGAGCGGTCCTCTGCGCCCCATCGACGTGCTCTCCAGTGAGTTGAAGCCGAGCGACGCCTCCGACGCGCACGGTGGGCCGCTGCTGATGTTCTCAAACGCCGACTGTCAGGTGTTGCTGTCGCGGCGTGCCGAGCCGATGCCGTTCTTCGTCCGCCACGTGGACGGCGACCTGCTGTCGTTCGTACATAGCGGTACCGGGCTGCTCGAGACCGAGTTCGGCCCGCTGCGCTACCGCGAGGGCGACTGGGTGTACATCCCCAAGGCGTGCACGTGGCGTCAGGTGCCCGACGAACAGACGACGCTGCTGATGATTCAGGCGACCGACGAATTCCGGGTACCGCCGGCCACCTATCTGGGCCGACACTTCCCGTTCGACCCCTCGCAGGCCGTGATCCCCGAACCCGAGCCGATCGCCACCGGCGGTGGCCCGCAAATAGACGGAGCGTACGAGGTGCGGCTCATCCATTCCGAAATAGCCGGAGCTGGTACGACTTCTCTTTTTTACCAACACAATCCACTCGACGTGGAGGGGTGGCGGGGCGACAACTTCGCGTTCACCTTCAACATCGACGACTACAACGTCATCACCTCCGACAGCGTGCACCTTCCCCCGACGGTGCACCTGTTCATGGAGGCCACCGGCGTCTACGTGATGAACTTCCTGCCCAAACCCGCCGAGGGGGTGGCGGGCACCGAGCGCACGCCCTGGTATCACCGCAACGTCGACTACGACGAGATCGCGTTCTTCCACGGCGGCTCGATCTACGGCATCACGATGCCACCGGGACTGATCTCGCATGCACCCCAGGGCGTTCACCACGGCGCCCCGGAATCCGCGCGAGAACGCGGCAGGCGCAAGTTCGATCAATACAACAGGGTCGACTGGCAGATCATCGCCATCGACACCCGCCGCCGACTGGTTCCGTCCGCCGAAGTACTCGCCAACGATTTGGGGCAGCACTCGTGACCACCGTCGAGCAGCCCGTCAAGCACGACTACGAACGCATCCCGTATCTGGTTGCCTACCAAAACACTTCGAGCGTCCGCGACGTCTACGGCGGTGTCGCCGAACTGGTGGTGCTGGAGAGCTACCTGCTGAAGCCGAAGGCCAAACCGTCGAATACCGTGCTGGTCTTCATGCACCCGATCGGGGGCGGCGCCTACCTGCCGATGATCAACGGTCTGGCGCGGGCCGGGCACCACGTCATCTACTGCAACAGCCGCTTCCGTGGCACCGACTCGGCGCTGCTGATGGAGAAGGTCGTCGAGGATCTCGGCGAGTGCATCAAGGACGCCAAGCACCGGCTCGGCTACGACAAGGTCGTGCTGGCCGGCTGGAGCGGCGGCGGCTCGCTGTCGGTGTTCTATCAGCAGCAGGCGCAGCACCCCACGGTCACGGCCAGCCCGTCCGGCGACGGCCCCGACCTGACCACGCTCGGCCTGACCCCCGCCGACGGCATCATGCTGCTGGCCGCGCACGTCAGCAGGCACGGCACCATGACCGAATGGCTGGACGCCTCCATCCTCGACGAGACCGACCCCAGCAGGCGTGACCCGGAACTGGACCTCTACGACCCGGCCAACCCGAACCAACCGCCGTACAGCCAGGAGTTCCTCGCGCGCTACCGGCAGGCCCAGATCGACCGCAACCGGCGAATCACCAAGTGGGTCAAGGAGAAACTCACCGAGCTGAAGACCGCCGGACGGGCGGACGACGAGTTCGCGTTCGTCGTGCACGGCACCATGGCCGACCCGCGCTGGCTGGACCCGACCGTGGATCCGAACGAACGCACCCCGGGAACCTGCTACCTGGGCGATCCTGCAGTGGTGAACAACAGCCCGGTCGGCCTTGCTCGATTCTGCACGCTGCGCAGCTGGCTGTCGCAGTGGAGCTACGACGACGCCAACGGCGACGCCGTGGACTGCGGGCCGGACATCGCGGTGCCCACGCTGGTGATCGGCAACCTTGCCGACGACGCATGCACGCCGAGCCACACACAGCGGCTGTTCAGCGCGATCGGGCATCCTGACAAGGAGATGCACGAGATCCCCGGCGCCAACCACTACTACTCGGGCCCCGATCAGCACGACAAGCTGCGCGAGGCCGTCGGGGTGTGCACCGATTGGCTGCACCGGCACGGGTTCTCGCTGGAGAAGTCATGACCGTCACAGGCCCCCTGGACGGGATCAGGGTCATCGAGGTCGGCACGCTGATCTCGGGGCCCTTCGCGGGGCGCCTGCTCGGCGACATGGGCGCCGAGGTCATCAAGATCGAGCCGCCCGGCTCCCCCGACCCGCTGCGCACCTGGGGCCAGGCCGAGCTGGACGGGCACCACTTCTTCTGGACCGTGCACGCCAGGAACAAGAAGGCCGCCACGCTCAACCTGCGCGACGCCAAGGGCCGCGAGCTCTTCCTCGACCTGGTCGAGCGCTCCGACATCATCGTGGAGAACTTCCGGCCGGGCACGCTGGAGAAGTGGAACCTCGGCTACGACGTTCTGTGCGAGCGCAATCCCGGCATAATCTTGGTCAGGGTGTCCGGGTACGGCCAGACCGGCCCTGAGGCCCACAAGGCCGGCTACGCATCTGTGGCCGAGGCCGCCAGCGGACTGCGGCACATGAACGGCTTTCCTGGCGGGCCTCCGCCACGGCTGGCATTGTCGCTCGGCGACAGCCTGGCTGGCATGTTCGCCGCGCAGGGCGCATTGGCGGCGTTGTACCGGCGCACGGTCACCGGCGAGGGACAGATCGTCGATGCCGCACTCACCGAATCATGCTTGGCCGTCCAGGAATCCACCATTCCCGACTACGACGTCGGCGGCGTCGTGCGGGGGCCGTCGGGCACCCGGCTGGAAGGCATCGCGCCGTCGAACATCTACCCAACTGCCGACGGCAGCTGGGTGGTGATCGCCGCCAACCAGGACACCGTGTTCCGCAGGCTGTGTGGCGCAATGGGTCAGCCCGAGCTGGCGACCGACGACAGGTTCTCGAATCACGTTGCGCGCGGCCGCAATCAGGACGTGCTCGACGAGATCATCGGCGCATGGGCCGCCGAGCGAGTGCCTGCCGACATCATCGCGATCCTCTCGGAGGCGGGGGTGATCAGCGGCCCCATCAACACCGTCGCCGAGGTGGTCGAGGATCCGCAGTTACGGTCCCGCGGCATGCTCGCCGATCACTGGGACGAACGCATCGAACGCAACGTGCTCGGCCCCGGCGTCGTGCCCGTGTTGAGCGGGACGCCGGGCACCATTCGCAACGCGGGCTCGGCCCGACCCGGCCAGCACAACGACGAGGTGTACGGCGACCTATTGGGCCGCTCGGCCGAGGAATTGGAGAAGCTGCGGGAGGAGGGGGTGCTGTGACACCGGCGGGCAGGAGCGAAGCGACAGGGGGATCGATGTTGCCGAGTCATGTAACGATCCGCGAAGTGTGCCTGCGCGACGGCCTGCAGATCGAGGACCCAATCCCCTTGTCCGCCAAGCTGGCATTGCTGGAGGCGGTCGTCGCGACCGGGGTGCGCGAGGTAGAGGCCACCGCGTTCGTGTCGCCGTCGAAGGTGCCCGCGCTGGCCGACGCCGCCGCGGTGGCCGCCGAACTGCCCCGCTTCCGGCAATCGCACGGTGTCGAGTTCTCCGCGTTGGTGGCGGGGCCGGGCGGGGCAGGCCGAGCGGTGGCCGCGGGGATGAGCTCCATCGAGTACGTGGTCTCCGCGGCCGACGGTCACAGCCACGCCAACGTCGGTCGTTCGACGGCCGACTCCACACACCTCATCGCCGACATCACGCGCATCGCACACGAACACGATGCCACCATCGAAGTGATCATCGCGACGGCGTGGGACTGCCCGTACGACGGGCCGACCGACCCACGCCGCGTCGTCGACATCGCTACGGCCGCATACGAACTCGGCGCCGACCGGATCGCGATCGCCGACACCATCGGCACCACAAGCCCGCGGCGCGTCACCGATCTGATCGCCAAGGTACGCCCGGTGATCGACGACCTGCCGCTCGGTGCGCACTTCCACAACACCCGAGGCACGGGCCTGGCCAGCGCCTTCGCCGCCGTCAGCGCCGGCGTGACGCGCCTGGACTCGTCGGTGGGCGGGCTTGGCGGCTGCCCGTTCGCGCCAGGGGCGAGCGGCAACATCGCCACCGAGGACCTGGTGTACATGCTGCGCGACAGCGGCATCGGCGTCGACGTCGACCTGCAGGCCGCCATTCACGCGGCAAGCGTCGCGGAGGGTGCGGTCGGCCACTCGCTACCCAGCGCCTTGCTGCGCGCCGGCGACCGCATCCTGAGCTGAGCCGGACCGTGCCAAGGGAGACGTTCACCGCGAAGGGCAACCAGACCCGCGAATCCATCGAGCGGGCCGCGCGGAAACTGTTCGCCGAGCGCGGTTTTCACGGTACCACCCTCGCCGACATCACCTCGGCCGCGGACAGATCGCCTGCCGCCTTCTACCGGTACTACACGGACAAGGAAGACCTCCTCGCGGTCCTTGCCGAGTCGTTCCTGCGCGACGTCGTGGCACCCGCCGGTCTGCAGGTTCGCATGCCAGAGTCCCCCGACGACACGGAGTTCTTCATCTCGACGGTGACCGGTTACTGGAACATGTTCAAGCAGAACATCGGCATCATGGTCGCCGTCGACCAGCTCGCCGCCGTCCAGCAGCGATTCGCCTCCCTGCAGAACGAGTTTCGCCGCTTCGGCATCGACATCGTGCGGGCTTCGGTGCTGCGCGCCCGCGAGCAGGGTTACGCCAAGGACGTCGATCCCGAGCACACCGCGATGGCCATCTCGCTGCTGTTCGAGCGGTTCACCACCGTCTACCATCGGCCCGACATCGCGGCTCTCGGGGTATTACCCACCGACGAGAGCGCGGTGCGGACGCTGTCGACGATTTGGAAGAAGACGCTGTACGGCTTTTGACCACACCAAAGGATGGGAATCAGAGTGGATTTCGCCCTGCCGGATCACCTTCCGGGCCTGCTCGCCGAGATGGACGCCTTCATCGAGGCGGAGATCAAGCCGCTGGAAGCCGAGAACATGCAGTACTTCGACCGGCGCCGCGAGTTCGCGAGGACCGACTTGGAGAACGGCGGCATCCCGGCAAGGGCGTGGGAGGACCTGCTCGACGAGATGCGCCGCCGTGCCGATGCCGCGGGGTGGCTGCGGTACGGCCTGCCCAAGCAGTTCGGCGGCCGCGACGGGACCAACCTGGACATGGCCGTCATCCGGGAACATCTGGCACACAAGGGTCTTGGCCTGCACAACGATCTGCAGGACGAATCGTCGATCGTCGGCAACTTCCCCCAGGTCATCATGATGGACCGGTTCGGCACCGACGAACAGAAGGCGCTGTGGTGCGACGCCCTGATCACCGGCGAGCGGTCGATGGCATTCGGCCTGACCGAGCCCAACCACGGTTCGGATGCCACCTGGCTGGAGACCACGGCGGTCGCCGACGGCGATGACTGGGTGATCAACGGCGCCAAGCGCTGGAACACCGGCGTGCACCGCGCCACCCACGACCTGATCTTCGCCCGTACGTCCGGGGTGGCAGGCCAAGCGCGCGGCATCACCGCGTTCCTGGTCCCCACCGACACACCCGGCTTCACGGTGCCCTACTACTGGTGGACGTTCAACATGCCCACCGACCACGGTGAGGTGGAATTGCGCGACGTCCGCGTGCCCGCCGACGCCGTGCTCGGCGAGGTCGATCGCGGTCTCGAGGTGGGCCAGACGTTCTTGCACGAGAACCGGATTCGGCAGGCTGCGAGCAGCCTCGGCGCAGCCCAGTACTGCATCGACCGCGCGGTGGAATACGCGTCGGAGCGCGAGGTGTTCGGCAAGCCGCTTGCGGTCAACCAGGCCGTGCAGTGGCCGCTGGTGGAGCTGCAGA
>Ga0105237_10006568_pt1 | contig 12863 bp, 11 predicted proteins | sample KBSC24metaG_FD_81520 | JGI IMG/M metagenome (GOLD analysis project Ga0105237, IMG submission 81520) | Corn rhizosphere microbial communities from Kellogg Biological Station, Michigan, USA - KBS C2-4 metaG | ecosystem: Host-associated > Plants > Roots > Rhizosphere > Soil | place: Michigan, USA...
CCGCCCACGCGCGAATGCCGCAGCCCCTGCAAACCGGGCCGCGTCCTTCCAGGGTCTCTACCCCGCGCAGATCCGGCGGTTTGTTGATGCATCCATCTCAGGTGGGGGAATGGCGGCCACCGGCGTCCGCGCCGGCCTGTGTCGTCATTCCCCTTTGTTTTTTCCGCGCCGCTCCCCCAGCACTGCCCCCTCGTTCTCCGCATCTGCGGCCTTTGCCTCCGCAGCGGCCCACGCTTCTCTCTTCGACGCTGCCCCGGTCCACCCCTCTTCGACGCATCCCCCGCCGCCTGCCCCAAATTCTCCTCTTTCCCAACGCCCGCTCCGCACTCAGCGCGAAAATGTTGATAACCACCCCTTCCCGTGGAAAAATAATCGCCATTTTTTTTGCCACCATTCCTTTTTACCCTATTTTTGCACTCCCAAAAACACGATCGCCCTCGTGTTCCGGGTCCGATTCCGTAGCTCAGTTGGTAGAGCAATACACTTTTAATGTATGGGTCCTGGGTTCGAGTCCCAGCGGGATCACGATAAGCACACTACGGTGTGCTTTTTGTTTTTAAGTATCTCTCAGATTCAACGACTTGTGTTAAATCTCGTTTCAATTGGATACAAATAGGTACTACCCATTCCGGTACCTATTCCGGTACCATAAGGAACTTATACCTTTATAGGTACCGGAATCGTCTGAAAGCCTCGTCTGATAAGGGTTTGCAAAGATGATTATTCATCAAAAGAAACTCTTGAAATGAGCAAAGTACTCTCCATCCGCATGTACCTGAAACATCAAAAAAAGAATGCCGAGGGCAAAGTGCCCATCTACGTACATGTAACCATCGACGGTGATGACGAAACATTTTCCCTCTCCCGAAAAATCTTCCCTGGCGACTGGAACCAGGCAAAACAAAAATGTGACAACAAGACCAAAGAATCACTCGCAATCAACGCCAAGATCGATAAAACCAGAGGCGATCTGACAGCACTCTTCGACCGGATTCCGGTAAGCGACACCGTAAAGGCAAAACAGCTCATCAGACTCTACCATGGCAGTGATCTGGAAAAGGACCAGCAGCCGAAGAAGGACCTCCATTACCATCAGCAGGTATTGACCATCATCGACCAATATCTGGCCCTGAAGAACAAGGAAAAAAGGCTCCACAAAAAACAGCATCAAGGCCCCCACCCCGACCGTATATCCGAGGAATTCGATGCCCTCATCCAGTCGATCGAAGCCGCCCTACAGCAATCCCGTGTCTGGATGGACGATCCGGTTGTCGAGAAAACCTTGATGGATGCCCAGTATACATTCCTGCTTAAGTTTCTCTATAAGGTCCTGAAAGGAACGGCATCCCATGAGACCTTCCGCAAATGGGTCAGCACGAAGAACACCTTCCTTGGCTTCCTCCAATACCGATACAAGGTGGAGGATCAACCCTTGAAGGCCATTCCGCTCAAATTCGCCGTCGACCTGCATGAGTACTTGACCCTGACTAACTCTATCGGCAACAATGCAGCCATGAAGTATATCAAAAATCTGAAGCAGGTGATCGACGATGCCGTAGTGCAAGGCTGGCTAGCGCAAAATCCACTCGAATCGTTCAAGTGCACGTACGTCGATCCCGAACGACAGGCGTTGACTCTGGACGAGATTGCCGGCGTCATCGAACATGAATTTGACAACGCAAGACTAAACGAGGTCCGTGACGTATTTGTTTTCTGCTGCTTCACCGGTTTCGCTTACCAGGAGGTCTACAATCTCCGGCCCAGGGATCTGAGCATTGGCATCGACAAGAAGAACTGGATCAACACCAACCGCAACAAGACGAAAAACCCGGAATTCCTTCCGCTGCTGCCCATCGCGGAAGACCTGATCCAGAAATACCGGACGCACCCGTATTGCATCAAATATAAAAAGCTGCTGCCCGTGAACAGCAACCAACGATTCAACGCATATCTAAAGGAAATCGGCACCCTTTGCAGGATCGGTCTTGATCTGACCACCCACACCGCCCGGCATACCTTTGCCACAACCATCGCCATCGAACACGACATCCCGCTCAAGATCGTTAGCACCATGCTTGGCCACCGCACTCAACGCACTACGGAGATCTATGCCCGCGCCAGCAAGCCCGCTATCAGCCGGCACATGGCCGCATTACAGGAAAAATTATTCGGTGACGGCCGGCAGCTCCAGGTGAACAACCAGGCATATTTCATCGATCCCAACTTGCCCCAAAAGAACACCACCAAGAAAGCCCGCTCGGCAACGAAGTAGCAAAGCAAAAATGGGCCGTCACCCGGCCCATTTGTTTTATCTTTTTTCGACATTCTTTTCCACCAATTTTTGGACATCCTCGTATTTGTAAAGGAAGGAGCCCCCGACCCTCGAATAAGCCAAGATGCCCTTCGCTCGCAGCCGATGCAGTGTTCCAGCTGAGATTTTCAGCAATTTCCGGACTTCATAGCTCTTTAACCAGGGTTGCGCTGGGTCTGGCCGCCTCAACATTCTTGCTAAATCCGTAAGCAATACCAACCGAAATTGATCCAAATCCTCCTTCGTCACTAATTCTACTCTCATGAAGTCAAGGTACCTTATCCATTCCAACAAAACTATAGAGGCACTAATGCCTCTACGAAAATAATAAGTCGGATTCTAACTACTTGCCCAACAATGAAAGTACGTTTTGTCCAACCCAGAAGAGGCTTTATAGAAGAAAAAGGGTTGAAACTGGATATTTCTCGTTATGTATGATTTAGAGGTTCTGATGAGATTACCATATTCATGACAGATCAAGAAAACTAAGGTGTTTTCACTGTTTTTTCTATTGAATAACAAAGTTATATTGGACGCCTGCAATCTGTTAAAAACCTGTTATGTTTCTACAAGCTTTTGAAATACAAAATTTTCGTGCCATTGAGTCGGTATCCATGACTTTTCAAAAAGGCGTTAATGTCATCATCGGAGAGAATAATGCGGGTAAATCTGCTATCATTGACGCTTTGAGGATTTGCTTGTCGTACGGAAACAGCTGGCGGGACATCAGCATCGATTTTTCAGATTTCCATATTGACCGGCAGACCTGTGATCCGGCGCCTTGCGAAGCTGGATTTGATTTGACTTTTGCCATCACGAACCCCGATGAAAAAGGGTGGTTTCATGATTTGTATGCGGTGACAGAGCAGGGTCATGAAGACCTGCAACTGCATTTTAGGTTTTACATAGAGGATGTGAATGGAGTCAGCAAGATCCGAAGGCGTTATTGGGGAGGATCCCAGGAGGGACAAAAACCTGATCCAGAGGTCCTGGATCTATTTTACTACGTATATTTAGAGCCCTTGAGGGATGCGGTCCAACACCTGCGGCCGATAAGGGGCAATAAGCTGGGACAGCTCTTCTTAAATTTGATTACTGATCCTGACCAGCAGAAGACGCTCTCCGGAAAGGTAAGGTCCGCCTTAAATGATGACGATGAATGGAAAGCGGTTGTCGATGATGGTAAGGGTAAAATAAATGCCCACCTATTCGAAACCTCAATTCGAGGCAAAGAGCAGGATGTAGCCCTGGACTTTTTGCCTTTCGAATTTAAGCGCATCGTGGAGAACCTGCGAATTCAAATGCCGGTATTTAGCGCCCAGGTACTGGACGGGGACCAGACAAAACAGAAGTACTTTGATCTTTATCAAAACGGATTAGGGTATAACAATCTAATATACACCGCGACGATATTGGGCCATCTCAAGCAAAGGGCTGCAGTGGAGCCTTCCTCTTATATGGCATTGCTGATCGAAGAGCCGGAGGCCCATCTGCATCCGCAGCTACAAAATATTTTCTTTAAGTACCTGGATTCTTTAAATGAGGAGCATTTCCAGGTGTTCATATCCTCACATTCTCCTACCATAACGGCTAAAGCTCACCTGGACTCCTTGGTGGTGCTTCAACATCAGGGCGGAAAGGTCGCCGCGCTGCCCGTCCTGCGGTCCGGCCTCAGTTCAGAAAACAAAAGATACCTGCACAAGTTTTTAGATGTAACAAAATCCCAGTTGTTTTTCGCCAACGGGGTGTTGCTGGTAGAAGGAATTTCGGAGGCGCTTCTCATGCTAATCTTTTCGCGTATGATGGGGCCAGAATATGACCTGGACAAAGCGGGAGTTGAAATTGTAAATGTGAACGGGGTTGCTTTCGAGCATTTCGGTAAACTCTTTAATGATCCGGATGCCACCAGGCGCCTAGCTGCCCGTTGCGCCATTATCACGGATGATGATCGCGGGGTGCAGGCAGATGATGAAAGCCCGAGGGCTCAGCACGCACTAGATTTGCAAGCTGGCTCCCTGAAAGTGTTTTTGGGTACCGTAACCTTCGAATATGAGTTATTTATTCAAGGAAATAACAAGGATATTCTCCTTAGTATTTTCAGGGAACTTAAACCTACGGCTACTCGCAACATCGATCCGGGCAATACCTTGGAAAATCACGGCCGCGCGTTCGTAAAAAAAGTAGTTGATAACAAGGCGAAAAGCGAGCTTTCACACCGACTGGCCGTTGAGTTGGAGTTGACCGAAGCCATTCGCAATACTTTTATGATACCTGAGTACATTCAAAACGCCATCCGATGGGTCGTTAAAGGCGAGTAATGATGCCAATACTTTCAGACATACAAAAAAAGATAGCCCATGAGGCTAACGGCAAAGTGGTTGTCAGGGCATGCCCCGGCAGTGGAAAAACCTTTTCTGTCGCCGCACGCATCGCCCACCGGATCGGCCGGTGGATGCGTCCTAATCAGGGCCTCGCTGCCATTTCCTTTACCAATGTTGCCTGGCAGGAAATCGACGAAAAGCTCACCAACGTCTTTGGCCTTCGTCATATCCTGCAGTACCCCCACTTTCTGGGCACCATCGATAGCTTTATCAATAAACACATTTTTCTGCCCCATGGCCACCTGGTCATGGGCTGCAGCCAGCGGCCGGTACTGGTAGGTGACCCGCATAGCGACTGGAATGTAAAAAGGTATGACAAGGACTATGATCAATACTTTGCCAAAGTGAGCCTTGGCGTGAATGATGAGCTGATATATCCGGAAATACCGGGTGTCTTTTTCTTTGGCTACACCAAGATATACAACAATGATGGGGAGGAAAGTGGTTTTGGTAGGGGACTTCGGGAAAGTAAAGTCAGGTATTGGAGGCAAGGCTATGCGTGTCAGCACGACGCCAACTATTTTGCCATGCGGATCCTGGAGAAATACCCGCAAATAGCCCGAGCCCTCGTAAACCGGTTTCCTGAAATTATTCTCGATGAAGCCCAAGATACCAGTGAGGTGCAAATGCGGATACTGGACCTGCTGTGCGACAACGGGCTTTCCGAAATCATGCTGGTTGGCGATCCCGATCAAGCCATTTTTGAATGGAATAAGGCCCGGCCCCAGCTGTTTAATGATAAATTCGAGGCCTGGAAGAACAATTCCATTGTCTTGAATGATAACAGGCGCAGTTCCCAGTCCATCTGCGATGCGACCTTTCACCTTTCTACGTTGCAAGAAGCTTCAATAGCTGTCACTCCTGAAGTTAAAGAATTTGGCGAGCGTCCGCATTTTACTGTTTTTTCGGAAAACAACATTGAGGAAACCATTGACCAGTTTTTGCAAAAGTGCCGGGAGCTCGAAATCGAGATCAACGCCCGAAACGTAGCGGTGATCTGCCGTAGCAAGGGCCTAGTCGCGCATATCCTGGGATATCCTGCCATGGATGATTGGACTTCCGACTTCCTGATCACCTATCCAATAATCCACGCCTGTTTCCTTTTTACTAATGGCCTGCTGAAAAAGGCGTTTCAAACTGTAGAAAAAGTAATCTACCATCTCGAGGAAAAAAAGGATTTGGTAGATAATAAATCGGTGGAGGACTTTCGCAGTCGTCATAACTTTACCGAATATCGTAAATTACTTTATGATTTTTTGAAAATGTTTCCTCCAGCACGGGGTAAGCTGGGTGTCTGGGTGGACTTGGCCAACCAAGAAGTAGGCGGTGCACTCACCGTTTCCGACGAGGCTCGCGATTTGAATATCGAAGACCTATTTTCCCATCTGGAAAAGGACAACCTCCCTGCCGATTTTACCGTCGGGAGCGTCCACGCGGTAAAGGGGGAAACCTTCGAAGCGGTTTTACTATTTCTAAAAATAAAAGGGATAGGAAGTCATTATACCACCATGATCGCCAATGGTGCCGCCTGTGACCAAGAGGAAGAACTCCGCATTGTCTACGTTGGCATCACTCGGCCTAGGAAACTTCTAGTGATTGCAACTCCTAATGACAAAAACATGATTGCTTGGAAAGCAAAGCTTAGATGCGGCTAATTAATGACGCACAGCGTATTAATTCAAAAAAACATTTTCCACCTTAAAGCGACCCTGGGAAAACTGCAACATTATAAGTTCTCTAACTATGAATGTCGAAAATATCAGCAGGCTAAAATTTGAGGCTATGATTTTTATTCGGGAAGCCTATGCAGTGATACAATTTGAGGAGGTCGAATGGTTTGAAGCTTTCCGGAAGTTGGTGGCGGTCATCGCCAGGAGCCGGACCGACGACGATTACAACTTTATCATCTTTGCCCGGGATGAGCGCCGTGTATTTCGTTTTCATGATATTGGACCAAAGTTTTTTAAGAGTCAGGATCGAGCCCGGTCAGCATTGATGAATAAACTAGAGCCTTACCAGTTGGATGGCAAATCATATTATGAAGCCTCACCCATTCCTAAGAGAATTACCGACCTTTTTGTACCTGTCAGCCGAGCAGGTACAGTAAATCCATTTTTTCCCTATTAGTAACTGACCCTCGCTTCGAGGCGGCACGAAATATCATTGAAATAGCAGCCTATACGTACTTTGACAATGATGGCAATTTCATAAAAGACTTCCAGACAACCGAGTTTAACAATCGGTTGTGGGAACTATTTTTACATATCTATCTTACCAAACGATCATTTAAGCGTGACCTCACCAAAAATGCACCCGACTTTTGTTTGGATTGTTACGGAGACAAGCTGGCTGTAGAAGCGGTAACTGTAAATCCTAGCCCTGGATTTGATGAGCCAAATCCGACCAACATTGCTCAGATGCATGCCTATACTCTAGATTATATGCCAATTAAATATCACCGCACTCTAGAGCGTAAACTCAAAAAAAAATACCACACCCTTTCCCACGTAGCAGGCATACCGCTTCTTTTCGCCGTCCATGATTACCACATACAGGGTATTGGCGGTGTGCTGGGATCGATGGTCTGGACTCGACAGGCGTTAATGGAATACTTATATGGATACCGGCAGATGTGCAAAATGGAAGGTGAAGACTTGGTCTGTTCTGAAGTGGGCGTTCCCTTTGAAAAAATCAAAAGCCACAAGTGGAAAGGTGCCTCCGCTCCTTCCGGTTTTTTTGATTTGCCGGATGCGGATCATGTGAGCGCTATCTTGTTTGCGTCCAATGCAACGATCCCCACCTTTAACCGCATGGGAAAACTGGCCAAGTTGGGATCAGCAGCAGTAAAAATTATCAGGCATTACTCTCAATATAATCCTGTAGCAGATACAATGGAGACCAAGATATCGGATGTAGATGACCCGCGATACGAGGAGGATTGGGGTGATTCAGTGGCCATTTTCCATAATCCACGGGCGCTTATTCCGCTGAATCCAAATCTCTTTTTTGACGCCAGCCACTTTTGGTTTGACCCGGTTCGCCTAGGTATATATGCCAGTTACGCTCCCCGGTATACGCCTGCTGGGATGAGCGAGATTAAATAAAGGCTATGGCTTTCTGAACGTCAAATAATAGATCGCCATGCAACAAATTAAAACAAAAGTTACATCTCCTATTTTTTAAACTTCCAGAAGGGAAGCCAATTTCTTTCCGTTAAATTCGTTACCATGACTACTAAGCAAGCACTATTGAAACGCGTGAGTGACCTTATGGCACTGGCCGATAAGACCAGGCAGGCGGCTGGATCCGACAACTTTGCACCTTTATTCAATCAATTTCGCTCCCAAGGACTGGCATTCGTTTATGATCTGTATGGGACATCTAAACCTTATTACAGCGAATTCGAAAAAGGTTCCCGAAGAGAAGGTGAGAAAGATGTCGCAAATTGCAAAGGCATTTTGACGGGGATTAAACAGGACATCGACAACGACTATTATCTGTCGACGCTTACCGGCCTTGTCTCCGCCGAGATTTTTGGTGATTACTTAGATATGGCGCAGCACTACTTGGATCAACGACATAAGGATGCGGCTGCCGTGGTCATCGGCAGTACTTTAGAAGGCCATTTGAAAAAACTAGCCCAAAAGAACAATGTCACTGTAGACTATACTGACGCGAAAGGAAATTTGCAGCCTAAAACGGGCAATAAGCTAAATACTGATCTTTATGCAAAAGGCGTCTACAACAAGATCGAATTCGGCGCCATAGAAGGTTATATTAAAATCCGAAATGAGGCTGCTCATGGCAACTATGCACATATCACTCAGCAGCATGTAGAAGGCATGTTAATAGGGGTCCGTCAATTCATGACTCGTTATCCTGGCTAACACTGTAGGCTCGATATCTATTCAGATTCCGATAAGTTTTAGCTCAGGCATTGTCATCAATGCCTGTCTACTCGTTTTGAGCGCTTCGATAAGTGCCTGAGGACTCGTTTTATAAGGATATTTTAGACAAATTAGATCTGGTGACACCTCAACAGGGTAATCTTCAGCCCCGGGAAGAATGATAGTACACCTGTCCAATACTGAAGGATCATATGAAATGGATATTTCGTACTTATCTTGAACGTCTTCAATGGTATCGATTAAAGAGGCTATGTCTACAATTCCATTCAGATCGAACACAAGATTGTCAAAATGGCGGCTGAAGATAGAATTGAACACAGGATCGTTCATCAACTTCGCATTCCTGATGTTTTCGATTCGTCGCACTATTACATATTGTTCCGGGTTGTTGCCTTCTTGGTCCAACTCAACATTATAGTCGAAGCTATCCGTTTCTATCGATCCTGCCCCTCTTTCAACACCTGACCGAAGTTCTTTTCTTTTTATTTTCAATTTTTCTCTCAATTCGTTAGCAATATGAGCGATATCGTCTTCGAGTAACGCGTGCCCTTTTTCCTGCACAAATTTGTTAGTCGTTTTGTTCACGAATTTTGGAATGGTATGAGATCCTTTTATAAAGCCTGGCAAGTCTTTTACATACCCATAAGTGCCACCAAAGAAGCCGATTTTCTGAACTGAAAGCGCCGAAGATGATAACCTTCTTAAATTCTCTTCTATGATTGGGTTGATATCGGCAATAACAAATTTATCAGTTTCACTTCCAAACTTGATCGGGGTCTGATCTCGTTTGTCGACCGTATTCATCTTTACATATTGGCTTGTCTCTTTATTCAAATAACTCTGAAGCTGATCGCTAAACAAAATACCGCTTTTGTATATCTTTCCTGCCTCTCCTGCCAGCGCCTGGATCAAGAAATGGGACCAGGCGCCATGTTGCACCCCTGGCATAGACATCGATTTCTGGTTTGATTTGCACGAAGCAAAGCCGACACAATATTCTTCATTCCTGAATTGATAAACAAGCTCGTCTGCCATAAAATCGTCTTCTCCACCACGCTCCAACTCACCCGCCTGGAGACCACTGTGGCAACAATCCAGAAAAAGAATGGTACGACGGCAAAGCGATGTCTTACAAATACCAAGCACTTGGTCAATGGCAATACATGTGTCCGCTTTGGCCGCCTTTATAGCATCCACCGGCGCCAGAAGATTTTTTCCTGATTCATAAAAACCATGACCAGCGAAATAAAAGATGATCCTGTCTTCCTCCAAGGCTTTCTCTGCAATCGTCTTTAAATTTTGAACAATGGCCGTCTTAGTTGCCTTATCGTTCTGTAGGAGCGTGAAATCGCCTTGATCATACCCAAGCCGGACGAGCACCTGATGTACGCCATCCACATCCCGGTTCGCATATGTGACTTGGGGAAAATTCCTCGGATCATGATAGTGTTCGACACCTATAAGCAATGCATACGTAATACCAGGCATATCTTTTCAAAGATTTCTTATTCTTAATATATCCGTCATTCCCTTTATACGTTCTGGGACTTGATCCTCAAAATACTTAAAAACAAGCGGATTTTCTGCTAGGAAATGCCTGACAATTTCGATCCATATTTCAATGGAAATGCCTCGTCCATTCTAAAGAGCTTGCAGGACTGCGACTTAACTTAAATTACTTACTTTACGAAAGGGTGTTTTAGCAGGAAAAAATGTCTCCCTCCGGCCCCCTCGGCAAGAACACGTGCCATGCCGAAGGCAATCTGCTTGCGGTGCAGTGGCTCCTCGCAGATCGCCTTCGCCTGGAAGGCAACATACGCACTTCATTGCGTCGCCGGAGGCGTGCGTATGTTGCTTCCAGGTCCGCAGTCTGGCACGGTTCTTTCGCTTCAGGGGCCTCCGGTCGGGCAGCTCCCCGTGGCCGCGCAGATCAGGCGCTGAGCTCGCATGTGCTGCGGGGTCTGTAGTACGCTTCGCTCCTCAGCCCTCCTCGCCCACGCGAACACAGTTTGCTTCGCCGCCTCATCTGCTGCGTCCACCCGCTGCCTCACTTTGTCCGCCACCTGCCGGTGCCCGGCAGCCTGTCCAATGATTTGGCCTCCGCCATGGCTCCGGCCGAACAACCAAGGCCGACCGCGGGTAGCTGCGCGGCGCCCTCCCAGGGGTCGGGCTTCCCGCGCAGCACTGCCGGGCACGTGGCGGCGGTGGCGGTCCCGTCCCGTCCGCTTCGTCGTTCCTCCTCGCTCCCGTCCCGGGCTCGCCCAGGTTCTTCGACCCGAGATTTTAATCCTAACACATGCTGCCGCCGGCGATCGACGACGGAAGACTTCCGGACTACAGTTCGCCGTTGGCACCTCTGCGGGGACAAGATGCGAGGAAAGTTTGCGGCATCTTGTCCCCGCGGAGGCCAGTTTATGCCTGCTTCCTCAACTAGAGAGATTGAAAATTACCCCGCAAAGTTCGGCTCCTGGCCGGCCTCGCCAAACAACTACGCCATAAAACGGTGCAGTGCAAATCCTGGGCATTGGGGTCTGCACGAGCTGCAACAAGCCAGGGATCGCCATCACCCACCCCATTTATTGCGTTCCTATTTGGCATTCGTCCGGCCACTCCGCCGGGTCAGTCGGTTTAATTTTTCAATCACCTCAAATCAGAAGATTATGAAAAAGAAACCGACGATGAAGCAGCACGCGGAGATGGTCAACAACCTTTGTGTCAAAACCTACATGGAGATTTTAGGATATTGTGGCGGAATTGTGGAGGAGGAGGGACTGGCCATCTTCAACTCGCCCTTCAAGGAAACCGGCGCGCTGTATGTCGACCGACAAACAAACACCTTTCGGCTCGACCACGCTAAACGCAAAGGTGGTGTACTGGATCTCGCGTGCGCATTATTCAAAGAAACTCGCTCAACGATCCTCCGCAACATTGTGCTCCACCGCATCGATTTGCTCATGAGTAAATGCGGTTCCCGGTCCGGCGCCCTTTGGTAATGTGACAAAGATCACAAAATGTGGACGGCCCTTGGAGCTTATAGCTTGTCGTTCTATCTTCACCGTGTGATCTTGAAATCGTGAAGTATGGAACATTTTCTTATTGACCGGGACAGCCGCATCGACCCGGTTGACGGCGGCAACACCCCCCGCGTTCAGCCGGGAAAGACCCACTCCTTCATCGTATATTGTCGTAGAAACGTGCCACAATACGGGTTTGCCGAAAGGCTAACGAGCTTCTTATCGGCTGTCCCCCGGTCCCACTACCCTATCGGTCTGGCCGCTACAAAATCTTGTCGCCATCGTCAACATTTCCTACCCGATGTAGCACATGCCAACCGCGGGAAACGCACATTCACCGGCCAACCGATCAGCGATCTCGCCCTACCCTTTCGGATGATCGGTAACGACCACTCACGGCCACCCAGCGGATATGATGCATTGTCCCGCTGCCTGTCGCCAGGTATCGCTTGGGCATTCCCCGGCCCCGCCCCGCTCCCTTTTCCCTCTTTACCCGGAGTCAAGATCCTCTTCGCTAATCCTCATATCCTCCCAGTAGCCGGTCCTGCAACGACCGCCCGCCTCCAAGCCGCTTTCCGAATTCCCCGCCGTCCACAGCGCATCCACCTTCACTGCGACGGACACCCGGCTCCCCTCCTTCCGCGCATGGCCATCCCGAGCTCCGGAAAATACGCACTCAGACCATTCAGCGCCTTATCCTGCTTCTATTCCAATAGCAAGCATGACAATACCCTTTACATCCCGCCCCTCTGGAATCACCTTAAAGTGCCCGTACCCTCGAAGCTTAGCAAGGTGTCTGAAGGTACCACGCGGATTGGAGCACTGCCCGTCGCATGATGACCTCACCCGCCATTTTTTAACGATCGGTAAAAAGAATACCAGTATGGACAAGACAAAAACGAAGCGGATCAAATGGCTAACGGTTCGCATGAACGAAGAAGAAAGCCAGGCTTTCGAAGCCCTTCAACGGCAATCCACCTGCCAAACGGTCAGCGAATATGTTCGAAAGGCCGTGCTCGGCAAACCCCTTGTGCTGCACTATCACAACCAATCCCTGGATGATTTCGAGAAAAGCATGCTCCAGCTGAAGGCCGAACTCAAGGCCATCAGCGACAACTTTGACGCGGCCATCCGCCAGCTTCGCACCCTCAAACACCTGGCCGGCATCCAGCAATGGATCCTCCACAACGAAGCCGACAAGACCCACCTGTTCAAGAAAATCGACACCATTTCTACTACCATCGAAAAA
>Ga0105237_10006571_pt1 | contig 12861 bp, 18 predicted proteins | sample KBSC24metaG_FD_81520 | JGI IMG/M metagenome (GOLD analysis project Ga0105237, IMG submission 81520) | Corn rhizosphere microbial communities from Kellogg Biological Station, Michigan, USA - KBS C2-4 metaG | ecosystem: Host-associated > Plants > Roots > Rhizosphere > Soil | place: Michigan, USA...
AAAAAAAAAAAAATAAAAAAAAAAAAAAAAAAAAAAAAAAAAAAAAAAAAAAAAAAAAAAAAATTTTTTTTTTTTTTACATTTTAAAGTCTTATAAAAAAATCTCCGCCGTAAACATAAAAAAAATAAAAATTTTTTTTTTGATAAACTTAAAATAGGACATTTTAGAATAATCCTCATTTTATACTTACAAAGTCCTTCCACATGCAAACCTATTAAATTTTTAAGTCGAAGCCTAAAAACTTTGGAACGAATAAAACGACGAATTTTTAAAGTTAATTGTGCTTCAACTAAAGATAGAAACTTAATAAAACGACGGCTACGAGCATATCGTAGCCCATATCATATAAACGGCAATTTAGCAGACTTATTAAAAAATGAAACGTTTTTATAATAAAATAAGCAACTAAAATTTAAAATACTACTTAATGCAAAAAATGAATCCAATGGTAGAAAACCAATACCAACAAAAACAAAAGAATGGACAGCATATATATTGCATCAGAATAGAATTGTATATGTCGAAAACGGCAAAAGACTAAAAAAAAAAAAATAAAAAAAAAAAAAAAAAAAAAACAAAAACAAAAAAAAAAAAAAAAATGAAAACAAATAAAATTCAACAGAAAAGAAATTTATAAGGCGAAAACCGCAAAAAAATAAAAAAAAAAATATCAGAAATAGACAAAGTAGAAAACAAAAACTTATAAGATTCTTTTATTTTATTATGCTTGAAAAAATGAAATCCTGTTAAAAAACGCGCAATAAAAAGTCAAACATATACTACTGTGCGATCTAATGATTCATTGTGGGCTAAAGAGCGGCCTTGCAAGTAAGATGGAATAAAATTAGAACGTAAAATGCGACGGTTACTAAGGTAAAACGTGTAATGTGCAGGCTGCAAAATAGCTCGGCGTATTGAGAAGCGTCTCGAAGTAAGTTGAAAAATACGCAGCTTTAGCATGAACCGTTTGTAGCGTGCCCATAAGGCGAAATCACGTAAATAATTAATAAAAAAGAAATCTTGAATTTCACCATCATAGCTTGACCTTAATAAAGAAAAGACAAATGGCTTGTTTACCACCTGATAACTAAAAATAGATAAAAAATCTATAAAACGCGTAAACACTGTAAATCTAGAAGAAAAAGCCCGCAGTAAGTTAACTTTTTTTCATAAAGCACGACAATTATAGAAACCAGTAGTCAAATACCCAAGATAAAAATAACGCAACATCACATTTACACGTGGCGTAAATGCTGTTCCTGTATACCAGCGGTTACCAGCCCGTAACAACCTTGAATATTTTATAAGTATAAAATGCTTTTTTTTTCAGTCCTTAAAAACGACAACTGCGGCGATTTTATTCCTTTGATAAGCGAAATAAGTGCGCGTAACAAGCGAAAATTTTCTCAGTTGTTCATAAACTCACTTAAAAGACCGCAAATATAAATATCTGTTATTTTTGTGCAATGCAATTAATAGACGATTATAAAACGGCAATAAAACGCCTACTCCAGCAACTCTACCACGTATACTAAGAATATGACATAACATAGTTGTCTTTTTTATTTTATGTTTTAAAACAAAAATAGACCTATAAAATATGGCTAAACGAAACAACCGCTTTAAGTGAAAAAAAACACGGCCGAACGAAAATTTCCTTATTTCTCCGAGATAAAAAAACCTAGCGTACAGATATGGATAAAAAGAATCAAATAAACTATTCTTCAAGTTAACGCCAAGCTGATATATTTTATGTATAAAAGCTATTTTAAAAAAACGGTAGCGCCAAAAAAAAAAGAAAGAATCAACAACAACTATGTTAAAAAGCATAATAGTTTTAATAAACAAACTAAGTGGCTGTACCCAGTGAACTCTACTCAACGTAGACTCTGTTAAATGAAAACTAGTGTTTATAAGTGCATACAAGGGATAATCAACAAAAAACTGCTCTGTAGAAATGTCAGAAGCCTTTTTCTGGATAAAGTAACCAAATAAAAATGAACGCATAAACATGATGTTTTTATAATGCATTCAGACAATGCGTAATAAACTCAACATACTCGCACTATCCACAAAACTTACGGGCGCTAGATATTTATTAATAAAACTAAAGTAATATTTTGATTCCTTCCAGTCGTTAAATCATTTTTTAAACTCTAATTGAGGTTTACAATAAAGGGGGGGGGGTTGAAGAAAAAGCAGCAATGCTATGATCTTAAGTGAAAATAAAACTTTTGAAGAAAGAAAAGCCGTATGTTTAAAAGCATTAATAACACAGCCTGCCCTTGGTCAAATAGAACCATGTTGCTGCAAAAGCCACTTCTTTGAAAACAAACCTAGAGATCTAAAGCGTAAAAAATAAGACAAGTAGATGACTTTTTTTAAAAGTCGATCTTGAAGTTTCAAATATTTTTTATTCGTTTTTTTTTGTATTTTTGTGAACAACCGGTTTTCTTTTCGATTCCATCGTAGAAATTTAAACACCCGCTGGCGAGCACCATACAATGAACTGTATTTCGTCGAAAAGTTAAATTTTTTATTTTTAAAAAAATGTGCTTTGAACATTAAACGCCTCACATGACTAACATCGTTATAATGAGTAAAAACTTTATAGTTTTTTGCATACTGCAACATTAAAGATACAATAGTTTTGAAAGTGTAAGAATGCACAGCATTCAACTGCGTTAATAAAAACCGCTTACTATCTTTTATCAGTAATCTTTTAGACAATCTACCAACACTACGTACTCACTTAAATTGTAATGTGTTACGCCTATAAAATTTTTTTGGTACAACTAAATAAACATCATCTTGCGTGTTTAGACTACGTAAATAGGAGGTGAATTTATATATAAAACGTCTATTCCAGTTCCGATAAATACTAAAACAGCTTAACTGTGCACGCATATAAAATCAGAAAACAAATCGGCTAACAAAATCATAACGCTGAGATAGAGAAATAACACCTAACCACTGGTTAAAAATATTTAAATAAGTATAACCTTTTGGCATAAATGGTAATATTTTTTTATTAAAAAGCTTATTATCATGTAAACCGCTACGGCCAAAAAACTTCTTCTTATGCAAAAGTCAAACAGGAGAATAACGTAATCATGCATTTCGACGTTTAACACGCCTTGAATTACTAACAACATTACGCAAAAAAAAACCTGAGCCAAACAACATTAATAAAGCTTTATTAGGATTAAGCCACCGTCGATTCAATAAAATACTAAAAGGTTGAAAAATACGCCCATTCAAAAAAGTCGGTGACGTTGAAAAAAAAATAAAATAACGTAACATTCGTGAATATTTTAAAAATAGTTTCACATACCTTCTTTTTTTGAAAAAAAACATACCTTGCTGTTTAAAATCATTAACAAGAGAAAAAAGACGCTTACGGCGGTAATATAAACGCGTCCGTAACCTTCGATGCAGTGGTTGCGATAATAGATATAATTTCTGCAAACTCGAATCTAAATTAGTCTGGCAAAAAAAAAAATTTACTTGAATTGATAAAGGTTTATAGAATACTAACGTAGCAACGTCACTTGATATATTTCTAGCCAAGCTAAAAAAGTTATAAAACTTAGCTGAGTAAAATTTTAATAACAGTCGCATAGAGAGACTGCTCGCTTGAAAAAACCAGAAAAAAAAGCGCGACCAGAAAAATTTTAACTTATATAAACGAATTAAATGCGTATACTGAAATCGTGATCAAACGGAGAAACTTATCCATCTGTAAAAAAGTAATTTTCTACGCAAACTCAAAGGCAATATTTTTTGAACAAGAAATATATGAGACAGCCCATGACGCAAAAATCAACTTTTTTTTTGTCTAATAAAGTTTAAAAATAAAAAGGCACGACGAGTCAGCTGAAAAACCCCTCGTTTATGTTTTATTCGCCATGCATCAATAGCAGGCTTATGTTCTTGGTAATAACGTTGACGCTTCAACCTAACCAAGCGTGAAATAAGTCTAATTAAAAAGCCGCCACAAGAAGAGGGTTTAAACAACAAAAAAGACGCAAACCTGCCTTTTCTTGTACACGCACATAAAATAGACATCTACGTAACTACTCTAAACTCCTGCGAAAAAATAACGCGACGAGAAATAACAACATGATCCGCCAAAGAATATTGCTTTTCTATAAAACCGAGCACCGGAAAATCTTTTTGTAAAGGGAACCCGTCAAAGCCGTAATCTGTTAAAATACGACACAAATTTGTATTACCTGTAAAAAACAAACCAAACATATCAAGCACCTCTCTCTCTAGCCAGCCAGCCGAATAAAATACATAATTTAACGTTTTTAAGGAAGAAAAACCAGTAGATATGCTACGCAAAGCAATCCTAGAAGAAAAAAAAGAATTAAAATATATATATGTGATAACAAATCTATTTGTTTGCTCTTTAAAGTCGCAAACAGCTATGTCAATTAAGCTTAAGCCCTTAAAAAATGTACTATAAGACAAAAACTTCGATAAAAAAATAATAGCTGGACTTATAACTAACACATACCCCTGTTGAGCAGAGCAAAGAAAAACCTTAGCAGCGCTATTATAGCAAATAAAACGTCAATGCATGACTAAAGAAAAATAAAGAAGGGTGCGCAAAAACATAAAAAACCTTTAGGTATATTATCTATAGTAATCAATATAGCGAAGTTAAAATAACTGTTTCTAAAAAACGAAATAAAAATGGTAAAAAAAAGTAAAAAAAACTTAAAAAAAGTAAAACCGCAATAAAAAAAGTTACAATAATATAAAAAACAAAACGCAAAATAAACAGATCACGAAACATTAAATAAGCTGTATCATAACAAAAAGGTTGATTTTTTATGGACAATAAGAACCCTAATTTTCTATGCAACAACCAAATGGAACAACGATCAAAACAAACAATTTTAACAATACGCAAATAATAATAACAACTAACAGCACTACAACAAATAGCAAAAAAAGATAATAAGGAATAGTTTAAGGTTCACGCAAATGTAATGACTAAAAACTTACTAAAAAAACCAGCAAAAGGCGGCAACCCAGCTGTGGATAAAAAAAGAATTATAGTTATAAGTAATACTAAAAAACTCGCATTTGAAATATCTTTAACATATTTAAAAGTAGGTAAGAATAAAGAAGACACACTGAACGCGATTAATAATGTAAACATGCTAAGCAAATAAACCAATAGAAATAATCATGAAACACATAAACCATAAAGATAGAAATCGGGTGCGGCAATGTTTCCCAACGGCAAGCTATCAGAGCCTAAAAAACCAATGAAAACAAAACCCATATTATTAGTAGAACTAAAAGCTATAATTTTTCGTAACTTATCTTCAAACAAAGCAGTTATACTACCTACAAAAACGGACCCACCAATAACAAATGAGAAAAAAACCCTAAAAAAAAAGCTACTATAAAATACTGAATATAAATCTAAAGTATAAATAAAAATATGAATAAATTTAACATAAAACAATCATTTTAGTACAACAATAAAAATGAACAACAATTTATAACTTAATAAACTATAAACTTCTGCAGCTCAAGAATGTAGCGGAAACAAAGACAATTTAAACACAAAACTTAAAAATAATAAAACAAAAACAACAACAAAACTAGTTTTAATTATATATTCTAAAACATTGACCAAGGGAGATACTAAAATAGACAGAGAATCAAAACAAAAGGGATGTGCAACTTGTTGCAAATATATACCCAATAAATGTATTATTAATAAATTGGTTGTCTTAAAAACTGCAAAGAAAACAGCAATACCGCCAATAAAAAACAAAGAAGATATTGTACTTAAAAAAAAATATTTCAAAGCACCTTCTAAAGTACCTCTGCTTGAATTCTCAGTTATTAATAAGGAATAAATAACAAGATTTAAACCAACAAAATTTATAAAAATTAATAAAAAATCACTTGATAACATAAATAACATGCCAAAAACAAAAAGGCTAATTCAAATTAAAAATACACTTCAACTAAAAACCGCACGTAATTTAACAACATCCTGCACACCCTCAACAACCAAAAACAAAAGCAACCCGCAGAACATAAGAATGCAAAAATTAAAGGCATGTAAAACAATGCTATTCATAACAAAAATGTCTAGATTTAAGAAATAAGTAAACAAATCAATAGATACATAGATCGAAGTTTCTAAATAAGGCACTAAAAAAAAGCTATCAGAAATTTGCAAAGACGGGTATAAAAAAAGAGAAATAAAAAAAATAAATGGCTGAACAAAACAAACGGCAAAAAATAAAACAGAAATAAAGCTAAAACTAATACTAAATAACGAGCTCAAATCATAAGCTAACATAAAACGTGTTACAAAGAAACACAAAGATCATAAGAAAAAAAGTAGAAAGACAAACTCAACGAAATACGAATATAAAAAAATAGATACCTTAAAAAAAAAGTAAGACACTATAATTTGATTTAAAATAGTAAAATCAAAAATAAAAGAAAAGCAACCAAAAGTATAAAAACAAAAAACAAAAAAAACTAATAAACTAGCCAAAAACAAAAAAAAACTATAGAGAACTATTCGGAAAGAACGAACAAAACTATCAAACATAACTAAAAGCAAGGATTTCCGAAACAATAAAAAAATAACAACTAAGATCAATAAGATATCGGATAAAAAAAAGAAACAATTTTACAGATGTTAACACCTGTAAAAAAATAAAAATTAAATTACCGCTTTTTATGCCTAATAAATCTCTTATTTTTGCCCCTGACAAGAGCACGTATTCACGCCGGCTGCCTACCTTTATCTTTATACTTAGCAGTAAACAACGGTAATTTTAAAAACTCACGCAACAAAAAAACTAAATGTAAAACAGAAGACGAACTTGAAAAAATACTAATGCATGCAGTAAACTCACTCCAAAAGAACGAACCGAAGTGCATAATCCTACTAAAACGATCATCGAAACGAACATTTCTAAATAGAAATGAGTAAGAAAAACCAGCAAATTTCAAAAACTTATACCAGTATGTATTTATAAATCTCCCATTTTTATAAAAGTAATGCAACAAAGCTTTTAAAAATATAAAAACTTTAAAAGAATTATTAATTTTCTTACTTAGCATTAAAGGCATTTTCATAATTTTAGCATGTCCAAACGCATAAACTTTTTTATAAAAAGAAAACACTAAACCGAAACGCCGTAGAACACTAAAGAGGAATCAAAATACAACCTCAGGTAAAACCTTATGTTTACGACGCTTTTTCTTTTCTATTAAAAATGATAACCGTACACTTCGAAATAAAAATCCAACGGTAATTAAATGTGACAAAACAAAACGAGAATAAAATAGAATCGGAAACAAAAAACACAATACAGTTTTGCGTTTAAAAGAAACAAAAAACATAACTTATACTAAAATTTAAATTCGTTTACCTGTATTTAAAAAAATACTTTTATATAGTACCCCCCAACGCTGCCGTTTACGAATCTCTTTATTTATCGGACCTATAAACTTAGAGCTTCGTAGTTTATACGAATTATCTATAAAAACAGCACGATTTCTATGTGTTCGCACAAAAACCCCATCCTTACGACGTCATTTCTTTGAAGTAGAAACAATAACTGCTAAATATAAAAGCTCTTCATGAACTATAATACGACGTTTTGACTTTTTCTGTTCATACTTTGATAATTCTTTTAAAACAGCACGAGACATAACAAAAGACTTACCCTTCTTAGCTAGCGAAGGCTGTATGAAAAAACGATGCCTATCAAAACGTTTTATACAAATTCGAATAACTTCGTTCAAACCAACACTTCGTGTAAAAACCGATTTTAAAAAACCTATGCATTTTACCAATTTTATCCCACTTCTATCACAAATAACTAAACTAGACGACCGGGAAATCATTGCGCGTAAAAAAAATATACAAAGTAAACTTTATCAACAAATAAAACAGAAGAACTAAACCGCTAATGTTGAAAAGCTAGAAAACATAACTATGCGTTGAAACTGAAAAATGACAACTACAAAACCAAGACCAACAACTGACTCAGCTGCAGCAACTAACAAAATTAACAAAGCATAAAGAAAGCTTATTTCTAATTTTAAAAATACGGCAAAAAATAAGAAAAGACATACTATGCCAAAATACGTTATTTCAATAAAAAGTAGACTGATAAGCATATTTTTTATATTAAATAAAACACCAAGCAGCCCAAAAACATAAACGAACAAGAAATATACATAAAATAAAACATAAAAATTACTTAAAGAATAGCTTTGCATAAAAGATTCTGATGTTGAAATAAAATGATAGGTAAACAAGCCAAAAATCTTCAATATAAAAACGGGAGCAAAATAGTCCACAAAAACGAGATCTAACATATAATATAAAAAAATGTAAGCGAAAGGAAAATACTAATAAAAAACATTACGCAAAAAATTAAACACACAAAAGATCTATGTTGGGTAAAAAAAAAGAAATAAGTGAGGTTGAGAGACCAAATAAGAAAATAAAAAAAGATAAAGTCACGAAAACACAAAATTCGAATCAATTCAAATCTGAATACAATGAAATATAGCGCGTTTTAAGTGTGCCAAACATTATCCGGTTATAAAGTCAAATACTATACACTACAGTCAGTACGAACCCCAGGAATAAAAAAAAAAGTAGAATAAATGAATAGAAAAGAACAGCAATAAAAACATTAAGTTCACTTATAAAATTAAATGTACCTGGAAATCCAATGTTTGCAAAAGATAAAAATAATAAAAAGAATGAATACATCGGCATGACAACAGTTAAACCTCCATAATAAAATAATAAACGTGTATGATAACGATCATACAGCACACCTATTGCGAAGAAAAGGCCGGCAGAAATTAAGCCATGGCCCATCATTAAATAAATAGAGCCAAAAAAACCATAAATATTATTTAAAAATAAACCAAGAACAGCCATATTCATATGTGCAATTGAAGAATATGCAATTATACGTTTTACATCAACTTGACGCAAAGTAGAAAACGATGCAAAAAGGATACCACAAATAGATACTAAAAATATTATTGGTGAAAAATAAATGCACCCAAAAGGAAATAAATGTACTAAAAATCGAATAAAGCCATAACTTCCAAGTTTTAGTAAAACACTAGCCAATAAAATAGAACCAACAGTAGGGGCTTCGACATGAGCCTCCGGCAACCAGATGTGAAAAGGTACCATTGGTGTTTTTACTGCAAAAGTAATGAAAAATAAAACACATAAAATCTTTTGATAAAACAAAGCGTAGTGGAAATTAAAAACAACATAGAAAGAAAAAGATCCTAAAATGGAATATATAGAAAATAAGCCTAATAACATAAAAATTGAACCTATAAAAGTATAAAAAAAAAGATAATAAGCAGCTTTGATTTTCCTAAAACGTGAGCCAAATCGCCCAATTAATAAAAACATAGGAAGCAGAGTCGCCTCAAAAAATATATAAAAAACCAAGACATCAGCGGCAGAAAAGATAAAAAAAAGAAAAACTTCTAAAAGAACTAACAAAAAAACAAAACTCCAGCGATTATTCAAATAACTATAAAAGTTAATCGAAAATAAACACAGCGGAAAAATAAAAGCTACCAACAGAACAAACAACAAAGACAGTCCATCAAGTGCAAACGACCAAAAACCAAGCAATGTACAATCAAAATATAAAAATGGCTGAAACGTATCAAAGTTAAAATCAAAAATAAGTAACCCAACAATACAAAACAATAGAAACAGTGTCCCGGAGCTAGTACAAAACAAAAGCATGTAAAAAGATTGGAAGGATGATAAAAAAAAAGGCTTTATGGAAGACAATACGAGAAAGTGATTAACTAACTAACGGTCAATCTCTCCAAAGACAACATCCAACGTGCCAACAATAGTTACAACATCAGCCAACAAATGTAAAAATGACATAAAATCAATACCTTGTAAATGCAAGAAACCCGGTGCTTTAATCTTACAACGTAAAGGCTTATTTGAACCATCTGATACTAAAAAAACACCGAATTCGCCTTTCGGCGCTTCAACAGAAACATACGAAAACCCTTTAGGAACATTCATGCCATTATGAAAATATTTAAAATGAGCAATAGCTGCTTCCATACTATGTTTTGCCAAATTTTTTTTTACCGGGCCGTATTTTCAATTGAATGTAGAAATAGGACCAGCGGTTATAGAATTAAGACAACCTAAAACAATCAATGAACTTTGCCTCATTTCTTTAACTCGTAATAAGTACCTATCAAAGCAATCTCCATTTATACCAACTGGTACATTAAAAGGAACTTTTGAATAAGCATCGTAGGGTTGCTGAAGACGTAAATCACATAAAAGGCCTGAACCACGGGCCATAACACCACTAAACCCCCATAAAACAGCCTCTTCTTTGGAAACCACACCAACATTACGTAGTCTACTACGCCAAATATAATTATTTGTTAAAAGATCCTCTAACTCTTTTATACGTGATGCAAATTGCAAAATAAACGCATATAAATCCCTTATAAAGCCCAAAGGTAAATCAAAAGAGACACCACCGGGCCTAAAATAAGAAGCATGCATTCGACCACCCGATACACGCTCGTAAAACTCCATCAATTTTTCACGCTCCTCAAACCCCCATAAAAATGGTGTTAACGCCCCTATATCTAAAGCATGTGTTGTCAAAGCCATCAAATGGTTTAAAAGCCTCGTTATTTCTGAAAAAATAACACGAATATATTGCGCACGTATTGGGACCTGTATGGCAGCAAGCTGTTCAATAGCTAAAACGTAAGAATGCTCCTGACACATCATAGAGACATAATCAAGCCTATCAAAGTATGGTAGCCCTTGTAAAAATGGTTTAATTTCTAATAACTTTTCAGTACCACGATGCAATAACCCAATATGCGGTATAGCACGATAAACAACCTCACCTTTACCTTCGATACACAAACGTAAAACACCATGTGCCGCGGGATGCTGTGGTCCAAAATTTAATACATGCGGTTGACTACGCATTTTAATAGATTAGCTTTTTATTTTTAAATAAAAAAAAATACAAATAAAACGATTTAATCAAATAAACCAGGATGATAATACTAGAAACAAAGATATTTTTTAAAAAGCTATAAAAATAAAAATAAACTACTTAAAAACAAAAAAATTATTACAAAAAAAAATAAAAAAAAATTTGCAAAAGTGCCTATCTGAAATATCAGTCGTGTTGAATTATAAAGAAATAAGAAAAATTTAAAAATATTTTTATGTCCAAAAAAACGCTCTAAAAGCAACTTATCAAAAAAATTATAACTGACTTGAAAAGAGATGCTAAAAAATAAAGCATAGATGTATCTATTATAAAAACTGTCAAAAAACCACTTTGTATTAAATAAAAAAAAATACATAGATATAAACCGTGAAAAAGTGTTATCTTTAATAAACCGATAGCAAAACATACCAAGAATATTAAAAAAAAAAGCAATGACACCACTTGAAAATAGAAATAATATTACAAAAAAACCAAGTTTAAACACAGAAAAAATTAAATCTGTTTCAAACAAAAAAGAATCATTTAATAACATAATCCGAGCATGAAATAAAACAGAATTACCAAAGCCTATAAAAAAGTCATTAAAAAAAAAACCTAACAAAATACTACCTAAAAACAAGAAAAATAAAGGCAATAATAAAACATTAGAAGACTCATGTAAAACTTGAAATAAAAACTTAGACCCATTAAATAATTTTATAAAAACCATAGTAAACATACGAAAAGAATAAAAAGTAGTTAATAAAGTAGCAAAAACAATGGAAAGTACAGAAATAGATCAAAGAAGCTTCAAATTATAAATTTGTTTCGCAAAAAATAAATGCTCTAAAATAAAATCTTTTGAATAAAAACCAGTTAAAAAAAACAAACCACCAAGAGTTAAGCATCCTATAAAAGTAAAAAAAAACGCGTTCGGTATTTGTTTCATAAGACCACCTAAATTACGAAAGTCTTGCTCACCGGTACAGCTATGAATAATGCAGCCAGCGCATAAAAATAATAAAGCTTTAAAAAATGCATGATTTACTAGATGAAAAAAACTAACAAAAAAATTTGAACAACCACAAGCAACAATCATATAACCAAGTTGACTACACGTAGAATACGCGATAACCTTTTTTATGTCGAATTGAACTATACCTATGGTACCACTGATTAATGCTGTCATACCCCCAGTAACTAATAAAATAAGCAAAGCTATATGAGAATATTCAAAAAAAATTGAACAGCGTATAATTAAAAAAACACCAGCAGTTACCATAGTCGCGGCGTGAATGAGCGCTGAAACAGGAGTTGGCATAAACTATTTATTATTTTCATAATAAAATCGGACTTTATCATCACTATATTTTTATAGAATAAAGCGTTCCATATAAAGTCTCTGAGGAATTTAAATTTTACAAGTACTGACACACTGTAAAAAAACTTCCTTCGAATTCACCTATAATTTAACAATAAAAAAAAATATTATTTAATTATATTAGGTAGTTTCCGAATAAAATGGAATTTAAGAAAGCCCATATAGGTTTAAATTAAATTAATTGATATGTTTATAATAAATACTGCTTCCTACTCGAAACATAAACCTTCCATTGCATCTGGTAGTCACGTATGAAGTAATATTTGCGCAGATTTTCCCATAGCGCCCCCTAATAAAAAAAGACAAGCTACAAATAAAAGATTTACATGAATTGCATAAGAAACATAAAAAAAGTTTAACAAAAAAAAATCAACAACAACTAAAATAAGAGAAAAATCAAAAAAACAAAAAAACACACTGAAAAATAATAAAACA
>Ga0105237_10006573_pt1 | contig 12861 bp, 7 predicted proteins | sample KBSC24metaG_FD_81520 | JGI IMG/M metagenome (GOLD analysis project Ga0105237, IMG submission 81520) | Corn rhizosphere microbial communities from Kellogg Biological Station, Michigan, USA - KBS C2-4 metaG | ecosystem: Host-associated > Plants > Roots > Rhizosphere > Soil | place: Michigan, USA...
CCTGCTACCGAGCTCTGCGCCCCTGCCACCGCCGCGTTGATTTGACTAAGAATCTGCTGCGCCGCGCCTGGCGTCGTTTGTCCCGCCTGCTCGGCCGCTCCGACAGCCTGGGTAGCCACTTGCGAAACCGCTCCGAAGGCCTGCTGGCCCACACTCTGCACCAGATTCGTGGCCATGGCAGTAGCCTGCTGCGCTTGCTGCTGCACCTGCTTGGCGACATTCGAAGCCGCCGCTGCCGCCTCCGAGGAGCCCGCAGGGTTCTTCATCCCTTCGAGCTTCTTCTCGCCCGGTGAAGTCGGCGACGTAGGAGACGACCCGCAGCCGCTCAAATTCGCCGCACCGCTGTTGATGAAAACCAGATTCCCCTGGATGAACACGCCCATCGGATTGATATCGATTGAACCGCCCGACGATTTGATCGTCAAGCCCATTCCCGCCTCGATCACGGCCGTCATCCCGGCTTTGAGGTGGATCATCATGCCCGCGTCCATGGCGTAGTTCATGCCGGCTTTGTCGTAAGCATTCATGCCCACTTGACGGCTGTAACTCATGCCGACTTTTTCATTCTGGTTCATGCTCGCCGTCAAGTGCAGGTCGCCATCCGTCTGCACCTGCTCCTCGCCGACGACGTAGTGTTTGCGCGCCCCCTCCACCGTCACCGTTTCGTTGTTCTTCACGTTCTCGGTCCGGTCATGTTCGACCTTAATGGATTCGTCATGGCCGACAATGACGGTACGGTCGTTCTCCACTTCCAGCAGTTGATCCTTTTCGGCGTGCGTGCGGATGAGCTCACTGCCCTTGAGATCCTCGAACATGATCTCGTTGTAATTCGCCGAACCCGCTCCCTTGGAACTGCGCGATTTAATGCCGCTCTGCGTTTTATTGGCCGGCAGATCGTAGGGCGGCATCATGTCCGCGTTGTAAACGCTACCAGTGACTAAAGGTCGGTCGGGATCGCCTTCCAGGAAACCAACGATCACTTCCTGCCCGATGCGTGGGATGTGAATCGAGCCCCATTTCTGTCCCGCCCACGAAGTCGCCACGCGCAGCCAGCAGGAGGAGTCCGCGTCGTTCTTGCCTTCGCGGTCCCAATGAAACTGGACCTTAATCCGCCCATATTTATCGGTGAAGATTTCCTCGCCCGGCGGTCCCACCACCAGCGCACTCTGTGGACCGGAAACAAGGGGACGGCGCGTCACGCGCGGCGGCGAAAACTTGAGACCGTAGGGAATACAGTCAAACGTATTTCCATAATGGTCGCTGTCGTCGTCTTCTTCTTGCTCCTTTTCTCTTTCTTTCACCCCGGCGGAGTGGAAGCCGCCTTCACTCGCTTCATGACTCACTGAGGTCACCACATACTGCCCGTCCGCGTTGAAATGGCGCTGCAGCGTGAACTTGTGGCCCGGCGTCATTTGCCAGTGATTGCTTTCGCCGTGAATCAGGATGGCGGTGGTTTCCTCCTGCTGCATGCGGATGCCGGTAGTGCGTTTGTTGTCATCGAAGATCTTCTGCAGGTCGGCGGGCTTCTCGCCGCCCGAGCGGTCGATCCCATCGAAGCGTTGCGCGTAACGCCCGGGGTTTTCGTAGACCTCCATCTCCTCATTCCCGCTGAGCTTCAGCTTGTGCGTGATTTTTCCCGCCTGCACGGAATCCATCACGATCTGCTCGGCTTCGAGCTTCTTGTGCGGAAGCTGAAAGTGGTGATCCCACAGCGTGTATTTCCCTGAGCCCCAGTACTGTTCCTTGGTCCACGACGAAATGCGCTCGTCATCGCGTTCGGCGCCCTCTGCCGTATCGAAGATGACCTGCGAACCTCCCGGAATGTCGGGATGCGACGGCGGCGTATTCGCCAGCACCAGCTTATGTGCGCCGCGCGTGTGCTTGAAGAAGTAGTAAATGCCTTCTTCTTCCATCAGGCGGGAAGCGAAGTCCAGGTCGCTCTCCTGGTACTGCACCACGTATTCGCGCGGTTCGAACGTCCCTTGCAGTTCATAGGCTACGTCGAAGCCCGTGAATAGTTTCTTGAGGATGTCGGGAATGTTGACGTGCTGGAAAATCCGGCTGCGGACGACGCACGACAACTTCCAGATCTCCGGCGCCACCGTCATCGAATAAGTGGTCAGGCGCTGATCGCGCGCACCTTGGCCTAATTCGACAACGATGCCGTGGAAGTGGCGCGGTGTCTGCCCGGGATCGGCGCCCTGGATGCCGAAGCTCACCTTTTGACCGATTAGCTTGTCGAAGTCGACGCTGGTGGTGTTCTCGGCCTCCATATCCAGCTCAAAACTGAATAACTTACTGATAGCTTCATCGCCCTCGAAGCTGCGCAGCAACAGCTTGTCATCGCCCAGCGGCGTGTTGAGGTACAGATACCGGTTCGCTTCGAGGAAAGCCATGCCAGTCCCTTCAAATTCTTACGCGTAAACGAAGGCCGAATCGGGTCCCACGCTCACCTGGATCGCGGAAAGCTTCTGTCCTTCGGCCATTCCCGAAAGAATTCGCCGCGAGACCTGCGGCAGCAGCGTATTGGTGAGAATGTTGTCGACGTTGCGGGCGCCGCTCTCCACCTCGGTGCAGCGGCGCGCGACTTCGTCGACCAGCGCGTCGGTGTAATTCAGCGTGATCTTATGGTTTTCCATCAGCCGACGTTGGATCTTGGCGAGCTTGAGCGTGATGATTTTCTTGAGCGCCTCGTCGCGAATCGGGAAGTACGGAATGATCACCATGCGCCCCAGAAACGCCGGTTTAAAGATTTTGTCGAGCTCCGGCTTGAGCGCTTTCACCAGCCCGTCGGCGCTGGGCATGGTCTCGGGATCGGCCGCCAGCTTCATCAGCGTATCGGTGCCGGCGTTGGAGGTCAGAATGATGATGGTGTTCTTGAAATCGATTTCGCGGCCTTCGCCGTCTTCCATTTTGCCTTTGTCAAATACCTGGAAGAACAGTTCCAGCACGTCTGGATGCGCCTTCTCGACTTCGTCCAGCAGTACCACCGAGTAAGGCCTGCGGCGAACCGCTTCCGTCAGGACGCCTCCTTCGCCATAGCCGACATAACCGGGAGGCGAGCCTTTGAGCGTGGACACCGTGTGGGCTTCTTGAAACTCGCTCATGTTGATGGTGATCAGGTTGCGCTCGCCGCCATACATCAGGTCGGCTAGCGTGAGAGCAGTTTCGGTCTTGCCGACGCCGCTCGGGCCCACCAGCATGAAAACGCCGATCGGTTTGCTGGGATCTTCGAGACTCGCCTTCGAAGTGCGAATGCGCTCGGAGATTTGCTCCAACGCATGTCCCTGGCCGATCACGCGGCCGCCCAAAACGCCCTCCAGCGTGAGCACTGTGGCAATCTCGTCCTTCAACATCTTGCCGGCCGGGATGCCGGTCCACGCCGAAATCACTTCACTGATGGTTTGCCCGTCGACGCACACTCGCATCAAGGGGTTCTCACCTTGCAGCGCGACCAGTTCGGCTGTGAGCGTGTCGAGTTCCTTGCGTTGCTTCTCACGCTCGCCGCCGGGAGTTCCCGGCTCTTCGAGCTTTGAGCGGATGTCGCGTAGTTTCAGAACCAAATCGCGTTCTTTGGTGAAGCGTTCGTTCAAGGCTTTGAGCCGCGCCTCCGCGTCGGCCTTGCGCTTCGCGATGGCTTCCAGGCGCTCGGCATGATCGGCGCCCGTGGAGACCTCGCGCTCCAGAACCCGCGTCTGCACGGCCAGATCGTCAATTTCGCGCGTCGCGTCCTCAATCGCCGCGGGAATCGAGTTCTGTCCCAGCGCCAGCCGCGCACAAGCGGTATCCAGCACGCTGACAGCTTTATCCGGCAACTGCCGCCCGGCGAGGAATCGCTGCGATAAGCGCACGGCCGCCGCAACGCCCTCGTCGAGGATGCGAACGCTGTGATGCTTTTCGAGCGAGCCCACGATGCCGCGCATCATCACCATGCAAACTTGCTCGTCGGGCTCTTCCACCTTGACTACCTGGAAACGCCGCGCCAGTGCGGGATCTTTTTCGAAATACTTCTTGTATTCGCTCCATGTTGTCGCCGCGATCGTACGCAATTCTCCGCGCGCCAGAGCGGGCTTCAGTAAGTTGGCGGCGTCATTCTGCCCCGCCTGCCCACCCGCGCCGATCATGGTGTGCGCTTCGTCAATAAACAGGATGATCGGCGTCGGCGAAGCCTTCACTTCTTCGATCAATCCCTTCAGCCTATTCTCAAACTCGCCCTTGATCCCCGCGCCCGCCTGCAGCAACGCCAAATCCAGAGTCCGGACATCGACGTTCTTCAGAGGCGGCGGCACATCCCCGTGTGCGATTCTCAGCGCAAATCCTTCCACCACCGCCGTCTTACCCACACCCGCCTCGCCCGTCAAGATCGGATTGTTCTGGCGGCGGCGCATCAGGATATCGATCACCTGCCGGATCTCGGCGTCGCGCCCCAGCACCGGATCGATCTTCCCCTTGCGCGCGTTGCCAGTCAGGTCCACCGTGAACTGGTCGAGGTTCGGAGTCTTCCCGCCGGCGCGCGGCGCTGCAGCCCCATCGCTCGACGGAGCCGCCGCAGCCGCTTGCGCGTCCGTGTCTTCCTGCGTGCCTTCGACAATCGCCAGGAAATCCTTGCGCAGCAGCTCGGGCTGAATCTTCTGCAGCTCTTTGCCGATGTCGCGGGCAATGCGGGCGAGCTCAGTGTTTTCCAGCAAGGCCAGCAGAGCGTGCCCGCTGCGAATCTGCGTCGCGCCGAAGTCGATGGAGCCCGTTGTCCAGCCTTCGGTCAACATCTTCAACACCGACGGGCTGATGGCCGGCGTCCGCGCATTGCCGCTCTTCAGCTTGTCGAGGCTGCGCTCCAATTCCTTCTGCAGTCGCGAAGTATCCACCTCGAATTGGTGAAAAATCTTGACGGCGTCGCTGCCGCTGGCATCCAGCAGCTTCATCAGGAAGTGTTCTACCTCGACGTCATAGTGCGTGCGCGATAAGCACAAGCCAGCCGCCGCCTCTAGCGCCCCCCGCGTAGTATCGTTCAGCTTTCCAATCAAGCTCTTTAAATTGACGCTCATATGTCCAGTCCTCTTGCCTTATCCGCGTAGAATTGTATCATTCGCATCCTGCCCCAGCGGCTTGGTTTTGGCCCACGAAGTCCACCCTAACCGCGGCGCGAGGGAGTCTTCCAAGCCCAGCTCGCAGGCCGGCACTTCTTCTTTTTTCAAGATCAGTTGAATTTCGAAATCAATCTCGCCGCGCGAGACGAATTTCGCGAGCGACCGCACCGAGTCATAAGCCGTTCCCGACGGCAGAAAGTCCAGATACTGCGTCAGCCCCAACGGACCCAGCTTCACGCGCACCCCCGCCTGCTGGTTCCAAATCTCATCGCCGACGATAGCGCCACCGCCCAATTGTTCCGACACGCCCAGTCCGCGGTCGAAGCGGCACAGGTCGGATTCGCGCAAGCCCTGCCACGCACCGACGAACTGTTCGACCTCCACCGGGATCTCAAAGTAGTCCGCCAGAATCCGTTCGAGCGCCGCCGCCGAGCGGGTGTGCATGGAGAGCAAACCCGAGTAGAACAGCAGAGCATCGTCGCGCACCGCCAGACGGTTCTCCAGGCGCTTGGTGCCGATGCCGATCAGGTCCATCAAGTGATGCGAGAAGCGGTCGCGCTCCCCGCGTTCGTAAGCGATCGCGAAGCGATATTTCTCCCACGCCTGATAGAACAGCGATACCATGCGGTGGTTGAAGATATCGAAAAAGCTGAGTAGCCCGCGGTCTTTTTGACGCAGCCTTTCGACGATCAGCTCAGTGTAATACAGCGGCAGCACGCCGGAAGGTCCCGTGAGCCCCATGAAGTTGATCAGGATGCACGGCGCGCTCCCGGCGTCCGCCCAGTCAATGTTCTGGATCTGGCTCGCCGGGAAAGGGAAGGACGCATGCGCCGAGAAGCGCACCACTTCCTTGCTGGGGCTGACGAAACGCCCGACGGGGGCGCGGTTGGGATACAAGCGTTCCAACAAGCGCACCGCCTGGAAGAATTGGAATTCCTGCGGCGTCTTGTGCAGGATCGCCTCGATGGCGCTATAGCGATTGGCAACGGCCGGCGTCACAGCAGAATCACCTGTCCCGCGCGCGGCGGCCATTCTTTCAGGATCTCTTTTCGCTGCCGGGTGCGCGCCACCAACTGGCTGAAGCTGTTGAGCGAGACGTATTCGCCCAGGAAGCGTTCCACGACGCTGGCGAACAGGAACACGCCGCCGCCGACGAACTGATCTTCGTCGAACTCCATTTCGACGCGCGTCCCGCGTGCGAACGTGACGCCGTTCTCCGACACCAGGCGCGCGAAATGGCGGGCACTGGCGACGCTGGCGATGCCGTCAATCTGTTTTTCCGAATACGCCGAGCCGGTGAAGTTGTACAGCTTGAGGATTTCCTGGAACGCTTCGCGGCCGTCCTCGACCAGCGACAAATAGTTCAGCGAGAGATGCGAAATCAGGCGCCACAGGGCGGCTTTTCCGCTGGGAGGGCGCACCGAATTCGTAGGCTTACGCAGAGCCACAATGCGCTTGATCGCGGTCCCGCCCAGCAAGTCGAAATCCCCAGCCTCGTTGCCGAAGGGCAAGCGCGCGGGCAGATCGCGGTTGGTACAGGTGATGCGCAACGTCAGCGTGTCCACATCCGGCATCAGCGGACGCGCGGAGAGGTCCACCAACGAAATCGAGACTTCTGTACCTTCGTCGCCCATCTTCCCGGATGGACGCCGGTGCGCCAGCCAGAAAGTCTGCTGCTTATCGCGCACGGTGGCGTGGCGGTAAGAATAGAACGGCTCAAAATTGAGCACTTCATTCGACTGCGGATGGATGCTTAGGACTTCGTTCACCGAAAACACTTCCGTCGCGAGCGGGCGCCGGATGTCGGGTGTTACTGGGTACTCGTAGCGGCGCTGGTCGAGCAGAATCGGTTCCGCGGTCTGCGAAAACAAGTTGACGATCGGCGTCGTATTGATGCGGAAAGTCTTTGCCGAAACGCCTAGCTCCAGAATCTGGCGGCGTTCGCTCAATTCGAAGGGGGAGAACAGGAACACCAGTTCAAATCGATTCTTGAATCCTAGCGGCCAGGCTTCGCGTAATCCCGTCACATCGAAGAAAAACAGCTTTTCAGGGAACGTGAAATATTCCTGCAACAGGCGGTAGCCGGGAAAGCTGCGCCGGGGGTAGGGAAGCATGGACTCGCGTTCGTCGAATCCCGCAGGCCGCAGATTCTCAGGCCGCAGTGGTACCGGCCGTACGCGCGAGTTGGGCGTGGTGTCACGGATCAGAATTTGCACTGTGTTGGCGCACAGTAGTTCGTAAAGCGTATGCGCCACGTTGGCATCGGCGGCGATGTGGAGACGCAGAGTATCCAGATCCATTTGCGCGAGCTGCGCATCCGGCGGACCTTCGAAGGAAATGCGAATGGCCGAAGCCGCCTCGGCGTTCTTGACCGCAGGCGAAAGACGGTCGGGCGAAGTCCACTCTCCTGCCGTGATGCGGAGCGGCCACACCGTGGTCTCGAAACACGTCTGGAACTGACACGGCACTCCACCCACGGGCTTCGAATTTAGAATCGACCCGCGCGCTACTTTTTGCGGTGAAGCAGCGCCGCCCTGATCCACATCCAGATGCATTTCGACGATTGACATCGACGGGATCGGCCGTATGTAATGCGGATACAGAATGCTGAGCAGCGCCTCGGTGATCTCCGGAAATTCATCGTCAATCTTGAGATGAACGCGCGCCGCTAAAAAAGAGAAACCCTCTAGGAGCCGCTCTACATGCGGATCGGCGCTCTCTTTTTCGGTATCGAGAACCAGGCGGCTGGCGATCTTGGGATATTTCTCGGCGAACTCCGCGCCCAACTGGCGCAAGTAGTTCAGCTCTCGTTCGTAATACAGCAGCAGATCGTCACGCACTGCGCTCGCCCCGGATCTGATATTCGCCGCTCGAAAGTTGCAGCGTGGTGTCGAAGGACACCTGCTCGGGCGAGGGGTCCATCTGCAGCATGCCTTCGATCTGGAAATGCACCACGCGCGATGCATGTCCGGGAGCGTCCACCAGCGTCACTCGCACTTCCTTCAAGCGGGGCTCGAAGATGGCGACGGTTTTTTCGAGCTCCACCAGCAGGTGCCCGCGGTCGCGCGGCGAATTCAGACTCAAGGCCGAGAAGTCGGGCAGCCCGTAGTTGAAGAGCGAATGCGAAACTTCCGCTAGCGACTCGTTCGCAGCGTCTGGATTGCGGCGCGTATTCAGTAGCCATTCCAGATCCCGCCGCAATGACGCTTTCAATTGCCGGATGCTTTGCGCGCGCGTGGTATGGGGGTCGGATTCGGCCCGCGGATCGCGGTCGATCAAGCGGTCGATCAAGGAGGGCGTGACGGTGAGATCGGAATCCGCTTTGGCCATGGCTTATCGCGCGCACTCCAGAGCCTGCACTGGATCCAGGCGCGAGATCTGCGCGTAGAGTTTCTGCTTGATCGCCGGGTCGCCATCCATTTTATTAAGACACTTATAGAGCATGGCCAGCGGATGCGCTACGGCGTCGGACGATTCCCATTCTTCGAGCTTATGTGCGTCGATCGATCGCGCCAGCTCTTCCAGGATCGGCTGCGCTAATGCCTCATGGCTGGTCATCATGCAGATTTGCGCCAGTTGCAATTTACGTTGAAAACGCGTCCGCCCGGATTGCTGCCGTGCGATGTCTTCCGAAAGCATCTGAATCGCGTCCGCGGCCCGGCCGGAGCGCGCGGCCTCGACGGCGAGCGTAAACGTGTCGGGCGGCGTGGGTTCGCCGGGGGCCGAGCTCTCTTCCACCGCAGGTTCGTCGAAAGACGGCGCGGACACTTCCGCCGGTGCGCTACCGCTGGCGACCTGCACCACATCGCGAATCCAGGCTTGCGTTTCGGCGTTGGCGGTGGCGGTGTCATCCATTAAAGTCAAATGCGGGAGACTGGGCACGTCGGCGAGCAGCGTCCGCAGTTCACTGATCACGGCTTTCGAGATGTTGTAATAACCCCACTCCTCCGCGGCCCGCACCACATAGCGCTGCAGGTCCAGCCAGCCGCGCCCGCACGGTTCGGCCATCGCGGTCTCGGCCGCTTCCAATACTTCACCCCAATTCGCTTCGAGCGACAGCCGCTTGATGTTCTGCCGGACTTCCGATGATGGTGGAATCAGCACTGTCGGGTCGGGCGATTCGCCGTAACCGCGCACTTCCCCCCAACGGTATCCGCGCAGCAACAGATAAGGCGCCGGGCTGGATGCATCTTGCTGCCGCAGGAAGCGCGCGACGGCAGCCAGACGCACTGTGACGTCATCCAGATCCTGCGGTTCCAACCCGACTACCGACTTCTTTTTTCGCGCGGGCGCGGCCGCGGTCCCGCTACTTCCGCTCTCTTCGACAACTTCCAGTTCCGCTTCGGCCTCTTCAGGCTCGGGCCGCCGGCCTTCCTGGTCCAGCCGCTTTTGCAGAATCTGGTTGGCCGCGTTGCGAACTTCTTCCAGCGCCGTCTTCAGCGGAGTGAAACTGGGCGCGTAGTTACCGAATTTTTCGTCGCACAGCGTGCGCAAGGAATCGATCGATTCCAAACTGCCGTCCATCGCCGCGACCCAGGCCTCGTATTGCGCGGTGGAGGTCCCAGCCGAATCTTTCTCGAACTCTTCGAGCGTGACCTTGCCGTCGGCAATCGCCGCTTCGCGCGCCTCGCGCTTCTGATCGCTTTGCGCCGCGTCTTCTTCCGAACCTACTGAGCGCGATTCCTTGAACTTGTAATAGCTGAAGCCGCCGCGCGTCAAGGGAGCCTTGCGCACCGGGTCATCGAGGCGTGTTCCCACCCATTCGAGCGGAGCGCTGCGCAATTCGAGATCACCATCCTCGATCTCGGGATACATCGTGTCCCAGAAATTCTCGACCAGTCCGTGTAACAGTTTCAGGCTTTGCTGCAACCCGGCGAAACCCTCCTGATGCAGGAACGCCTCGGTGAGCCACGCGGCCAACTGCAAGTCTTTCGACTGCATGGCCAGCGTCTCGCTGGCCAGCTTGATCACCAGCTTGTAGTCGGCGACTTTACGCTCGCGCTGCCACTCGCCCTGCGGAGCGTCGTCTTCCTGGCGGCGCGCTTCCTTGATCTTGTCGTAGACCGGAGCGTAGCGGAGATTGGTGCCGCTGGGAATGTCTCCAGGGATCGGGTTAAGTAAGTCGTCGCGCAGAGGCATGGGGTGACATCACGAAGCGGCTTGCGCTGCGGGCATGAACTCGACTTTGCGAAGCTCCAGAATCGGAACTTCCTCTCCGTCGACGTCGAAAACTCTCTGTCCGAAGGGCACCGCCTGCCCGTCCACCTCGGCCCATTCAGTGGCGCGTCCCAGACGGATATTGTCGTCGGTTCGCTTCGCCGAAAACGGAGCCAGCACCGGCAGCAGCACCTCGCCCAGTTCCGTGCCTTTGAAAGCCGGCCCGGTACGCACCAGCGCCGGAACCCACAGCAGATCGCGCAGCCGCTTGGGAGCTTCCGTCTCGATCGATTCGACATGCGCCAGCGGAATCCACAGATAAGCGCCGGCCGCGTAGACTTCCAGACGCGCACCCACCCGCGGATCGGCATCCTCGAAGGATTCAAACAGCTTCCCGTTCAATGTACCGCCGCGGTCATTGGGAATCGCGGCGATCTCCGGATAATTCTTTTTCTGAAAGGTTTCCGCCCGCAGGCGCTCGGCATGCAGCGCGGAGAAATATAGCATGGCGCCTAACTTCGCGTCAGGCGTCGCATCGGCCAGCAGGTTTAAGTGCTTCTCGGCACGATCGTACTCGCCTTGAAAGCACAACAGCTCAAACAAAAAAGTGCGGCGCCGCACGTCGGTCGGGTTATCCCTGACTTCGACGCCCAGCGCCTGCACTGCTTCGTTGAGTTTTCCGGCTCGAAATAGCTCCTGAGCAGCCATTGAAAGGATACTAGACCTTTTGATTGGCTCCCACGTCGTAACCGGCTTGCGTGGACCCGCCCAGCGTACCGTCGGGCTTTTGCTCCTTGTATTCGACTTCAATCTTAGTAAAGTTAAGCGTGAAGGACTCCGTGGGAAGCCCGTCGCCACCGCTTTGACCAGCCGTGTGATAGGAAGAGACCAGCAAGTCGGTGAAGGTCCACTTCAAGTACTCCTGTTGCTCCTTTCCGGCTCTGCGGCAAACCAGCACGGCTTTCTTGATGTGCTCGCCGTTGGCGCACGCCAGAAACAATTTTGGAGAGGCCTTGCTCAAGTACTTCGAAGTGAACTGAGGGTCCCCCATGGCAACCTTGCCGCCGCCGCTGCCGCCGCCGGCGTGAGAGGTACCTACCTGCGATTCCCCCCAGGAAAAGGACTCGATGTCGATTTCGTTTTTGTGCTTCGCGTCCTTACTCTCACCATCGATGCCATCTATCTTCAAAAAATAGTCAACTGCCATTGCCTGTGTCTCCTCCTGTTTCTACTCGCGTTAAATATCAAGAACCGGGATCATTTACTTACGGGCGCTGGCAGGCAATTCGGCTACCAGGCGCAGTGAAACCGACAACTCATCTAGTTGGAAATGCGGCCGCAGGAACGCTGTCGCGCGATACACGCCCGGCTTGCCGGGAACTTCGGAGACCTCGATTTTAGCATCGCGAAGCGGCTTCTGCGCCTTATACGTCGGGGACGCATTATCGTCTGGTGTGACGTAGTTCTGAATCCATTGATTGAGCCAGCGCTCGCAATCGGTACGCGACATAAAGCTGCCCAGTTTGTCGCGCATCATGGCTTTCAAATAGTGCGCGAAGCGCGAGACCGCAAAAATATAGGGCAACTGGGTGGACAGCCGCGCGTTCGCGTTGGCCGCATCCTTGTCGTACAGCTTGGCTTTCTGCGAGCTCTGTACGCTGAAGAACGCAGCGTAGTCCGTGCCTTTGCAGTGCACCAGCGGAATGAATCCCTGATCCGCTAGTTCCTTCTCGCGGCGGTCCGTGATGGGGACTTCCGTGGGGCACTTCATGGCCACGTCGCCTTCGTCGGTATAGAAGTTGTGCACCGGCAGGCCTTCCACTAGTCCGCCGCCTTCCACACCGCGAATCGCCGCGCACCAGCCATACAGCGCGTAGGCGTTGGTCAGGCGCGCGCCCAGAGAATACGCCGCGTTGGTCCACAGATACTTGGAGTGATCCGTGCCGTCCACGTTTTCTTCATAACTAAAGCTGTCGACAGACTTCGTGTTTTTGCCGTAAGGCAAGCGGCCCAGCACGCGCGGGCAGGTGAGTCCCACATAGCGCGAATCCTCGCTGGCGCGGAATGATTTCCACTTCGCGTATTCCGTGGTGTCGAACACCTTCGATAAATCGCGAGGCGCGTCCAGCTGCGCGTAGCTATCCAGGTTGAAGAACTCCGGGCTGGCCGCGCTCAAAAACGGCGCATGCGCCGACGCAGCGGTCTGCGCAATTCGTTCCAGCAGTTCTATATCCTCGGGACCTTTCCCAAACTCATAGTCGCCGATGAGCGACGCGAAAGGAGCGCCGCCGAAGATGCCGAATTCCTCTTCGTAAACCTTCTTGAACAGCGCGCTCTGATCGAACTCAGGAGCCCGCTGCAAGTCGCGCAGCAGTTCTTTCTTCGATACGTTCAATACTTTGATCTTGAGCTGATCATTGGTCTCGCTCTGGTCCAGCAAATACTTCAATCCGCGCCAGCTTCCTTCCAGTTTCTGGAAAGTCGGGTGATGCAGAATTTCGTTCAACTGGATGGACAGCAGATGATCGATCTGTGCAATGCGCGCGTTGATCATGGTCTCGGCGTCGCGCGTCACCGTCATGGAGCCTTCGAGCACCTGCGCGACGAACTCCTTGAC
>Ga0105237_10006574_pt1 | contig 12859 bp, 12 predicted proteins | sample KBSC24metaG_FD_81520 | JGI IMG/M metagenome (GOLD analysis project Ga0105237, IMG submission 81520) | Corn rhizosphere microbial communities from Kellogg Biological Station, Michigan, USA - KBS C2-4 metaG | ecosystem: Host-associated > Plants > Roots > Rhizosphere > Soil | place: Michigan, USA...
AAGACCATTTTCAGCGCGGCTTCCATCGCGGTCGAACCGTCGTCAGAGAAGAAGACCTTGTGGTTCCCGAGACCGGTTGTCTCGACCAATTCACGGGCAAGGCGAACGGCGACATCATTGCTCAGGCCGAGGAAGGAACTGTGGGCGATGCGGTCGAGCTGATCGCGAATGGCCTGATCGATTTCGGGCCGGCGATGGCCGTGGAGGTTGGTCCAGATGGAGGAATTGCCGTCGAGGTATTCCCGACCGTCTTCCGCTTTCAGGGTCGCGCCCTGGCCTCCGACAATGACAACGGGGGGTTGTGCGGACGAATTCCAGTCACGCATCTGCGTGAAGGGATGCCACACGTAGGCCCGGTCGAGGTCGGCGGACGTCATAGCAAAAAGCTATTCCCGGCGACCCCCGAGGCCAATCCTTACTTGCATCCCGGGCGCGGCGGGACATAAATAATCTCCATGGCGCGCATAGCTTTCCTGCTTTCCGCTTTGGTGATGCTGACCCGTTGCGGTGCCGTGTCGGATTATAGTCCCGACAAAGACGCTTCTCCCTCAAGTTTCCAGGGCACCCAGGGTGGTGCGGGCGTGCAGGCTCCCATCTGGTCCGACGATCCAGGCAAGAAGACGATTACCAATCAGAAGCCTACGCCGTAATCGCCTCAAATTCAGGGATTATTCAGATTGAAATTACCTTTTCCCCTCTAAATCCGTTAGGCAATCACTGAAAGCGCGGAAGCCTCATAAGTCGCACGAAGAAATATGAGAATAAAATTCGATCTTCGGCGTCTAAAAAAGATAAAGCGTCCATTTTCTTCCGCCGGGCGGAATGAAATTCGTCAAACAACCAACACCATCAGGAAATAAGAAAGGGTTCAAATGAAAAATCCACATCTCCTCCAAACGACCAAAACCATGCTCGCGGCTGTTGCCATCACCGGCTTGATGGCGGGTGCGGCGGCGCGCGTCCACGCTTCCACTTCCGGAACCGGCGCTGACCAGTACAGCTCCTCCGCCAAGGGCCTCCTGGCCGACGATAGCGATAAAGGTAAGCACGGCTGCAAGGGTGAAAACTCTTGTAAGGGCCAAGGCGGCTGCAAGACCGGCGATGCCGGTTGCAAAGGCAAGAACACCTGCAAGGGTAAGGGCGGTTGCTCGACCAAGCACGCGGCCTAAAGTCGTTTCATCCGGGCGGAGGGCCGGTTTCGCGGTCCTCCGCTCGTTCTTATTTTCCCATCCGCATGCCTGCGAACCGGTTCAATAATTTTACCGAGTACGGGATCGGTATCGGGCTCCGCGTGCCTCACTACGGGCATATTCTCTCGCGCAAGCCGACGGTCGACTGGTTCGAGATCATCTCGGAGAATTTCATGGTCGACGGCGGGCGGCCCTTGGCGGTGCTCGATTCGATCCTCGAGCAGTACCGCGTGGTACAGCACGGCGTGGCGATGTACCTCGGCTCGACCGACGGGCTTAATCGCGATCACCTGAAAAAACTCAAGCGATTGGTGAAGCGGACGAACACGCCGTGGCTCTCGGATCATCTCTGCTGGGGCAGCGTCGATGGGAGTTACAGCCATGACCTCCTGCCGCTGCCCTACACCTTCGAGGCGGCGCGGCATGTGGCGCAGCGCATCCGCGAGGTGCGCGATTATGTTGAGGTGCCGATCCTGGTCGAGAATGTCAGCAGCTACGCGGAGTTCCACGCCTCGGAGATGAGTGAATGGGAATTTTTGAGCGAAGTAGTGGAAAAGGCGGACGCGGGGATCCTGCTCGATGTGAATAATATTTACGTTTCGTCGCAGAACCACGGCTTCAATCCCTACGATTACCTGAACAACATTCCGCACCATCGCGTGGGGCAGTTTCACATCGCGGGCCATTCCAAGTACGATAAATATATTCTCGATACCCACGATCATCCGGTGCTTGATCCGGTCTGGAAAATGTACGACCACGCGATCCGGAAGACGGGACCGACGGCGACCTTGCTCGAGTGGGACGACCGGATTCCTTCCTTCGACGAGGTCCACCGTGAAGCCCTGAAGGCGGGGCGATTCTGCGAGGAGCTGCTGCGTGAGCCGACCCGCATCTAAAGCTTCCTCCAAGGCCCCGAAGTTGCGTGCCGTCCAGCGCGCATTCGCCGCGGGGATCATGCGCCCGCTTACATCCGGGAACCGCATGCAACCGAAGTGGCACGACGGAAAATCGGCACGCCGTGCCGTGGCGAAATTCATCAAGCCGAGCGACCAGCTCGATTCGTTCGAGCGGCTTGAGATTTATAACAAGCAGTACTGGTTTCGTTTGATTGATTGTCTTTACGACGATTTTCCCGCCCTGCGGGTCCTGATCGGGGAGAAGAAATTTTACGATCTGACGGTGGCTTATCTCACGAAGTATCCGTCGAATTCGTACAGCCTGCGCGATCTGGGAAGTCGTCTCGAAAAATTCATCGTCCGGGAGCCAAAATGGGTAATGCCCCATGCGACGCTGGCTCGCGAGATCATTCGGCTCGAGTGGGCGCACATCGTGGCCTTCGACGGCGAGGAATTGCCACCGCTGGAGATCGATGATCTATTGGGGAGCGATCCGACCCGGCTGCGGATGGGGCTCCAGCCCTGCATCACCCTCCTGGCTTGCGAGTATCCGGTCGACATGTTCGTGCTCGCCGTCCGGCGGCGGGAAGAACCTCGGGGCGAGACAAGCAACGCGGTGAATGAGCGGGCCTCCCGTCGCGCTGCCAAACAATTAACGCGTCCGAAGCCCGGAAAAATCTGGCTGGCGGTCCATCGGAGCGAAAACGCGGTTTACTACAAGCGCCTCGAACCTGAGGCTTACCTGATCTGTGCAGCCCTTCAGAAAGGGCTTTCGCTGGAAGCCGCCTGCGAACGCGCTCTTCGCCGGAAAAAGGCAGATGCCTCTTTTGGCGCAACCCTGCAGGGTTGGTTCGCGCAGTGGGCCTCCTTTGGCTGGTTCTGTCGGTTTCGCTAATCTTTTATGAAAAACCTCATCACAAAACTCTACGAATTGCTGATTTGTGTCGGCAACCACCTGCAATCGCCCCTGCTGCTGCTCATCCGGCTCTGTTGGGGAATCCAGTTTGCCCAGACCGGTTTCGGGAAGCTGACCAATATCGAAAAAGTCACCGGTTTTTTTACGGACCTGCACATTCCCTTTCCCATGGCGAACGCCTACCTGGTCGGCTGCACGGAAATGATCGGCGGGATTCTTTTGGCCATCGGGTTGGCGAGCCGACTGGCCGCTGTTCCCCTGACGATTACATTAATTGTAGCCTACCTCACCAGCGAACAGGAGGCATTGCAAAAGCTCTACACCTTCACCGACATCGATCCTTTTCTGACCGCCGCGCCGTTCCTCTTTCTCCTCGCCTGCCTGATCATCCTGGCCTTTGGTCCCGGTAAATTTTCGGTCGATTATCTCATTCAACGGACGCGGGACAAGCATCGCGCCTAGAGGGACGGCCAAAGGAATTTCTGTTCTTTGGCCGGATTTCGTTTAAGAAGCGCGCATGAAGATTGTTGTCGCCTATTCGGGAGGTCTCGACACCTCCATCATTTTGACCTGGCTGAAGGAGAAGTACGACGCCGAGATTATCGCGTTCTGCGCCGACATCGGTCAGGAGGAGGAGCTCAAGGGCCTCGACAAAAAGGCGCTCAAGACCGGCGCGTCAAAATGCTACATCGACGACCTGACCGAGGAATTCGCCCGCGACTTCATCTACCCGATGATTCGGGCCAATGCGCTTTACGAGAACCAGTATTTCCTCGGCACCAGCATCGCGCGGCCTCTCATCGCCAAACGGCAGGTCGAGATCGCACGACTCGAAAAGGCCGACGCGGTGGCCCACGGCGCGACGGGGAAGGGGAACGACCAAGTCCGCTTCGAGCTGACCTTTGCCGCGCTCGCGCCTGACCTGCAGATCATCGCCCCGTGGCGTGACTGGGATTTCAAGGGCCGTACCGACCTGATCAACTACGCGAAGTCGAAGGGCATTGCCGTGCCGGTGAGCGTGAAGAAGCCCTACAGCACCGACCGCAACCTGCTTCATATCAGCTTCGAGAGCGGCATCCTGGAAGACCCGTGGGTCGAGCCGCCCGCTGACATGTTCAAGCTGAGCGTCTCGCCCGAGAAGGCGCCGAACAAGCCGCAATACGTCGACCTCGATTTCGTCGCGGGCGATTGCGTGGCGGTTGACGGCAAGAAGCTCAGTCCCGCGAACGTGCTCCGGATCCTGAACAAGCTCGGCGGCAAGCACGGCATCGGGCGCGTCGACCTGGTGGAAAATCGCTTCGTCGGAATGAAGTCGCGCGGCGTCTATGAAACGCCCGGAGGCGCGATCCTCCACTTCGCCCACCGCCAACTCGAGACGCTCACCCTCGACCGCGAGGTGATGCACCTGCGCGACTCGCTCATTCCGCGCTACTCGGAGCTCGTCTATTACGGTTTCTGGTTCGCGCCGGAGCGGGAATTCCTCCAGGCAGCGGTCGAGGAGAGTCAGAAGTATGTGACCGGCACGGTGCGCCTGAAGCTCTACAAGGGGAACCTGATCGTGGCGGGCCGCAAGAGTCCCGTTTCGCTCTACAATCCCCACGTGGCGACGATGGAAGCTGACCAGGGTGCCTACAACCAGGCTGACGCGACGGGCTTCATCCGACTTAATGCGCTCCGGCTACGGACGCGCGCGAACGTGCTGGCTCGCCGGAAAAAGAAGAAATAATGCCCACGGCCGGGATCACCGTTCTCAAGAACAACGCTCCCTGGGGACCGTTCACGCGGGAACAGGTCCGGGAGGGCCTGGCTAAGGGCGATTTCACCCTGCTCTACCTGGCCCATGCGCCGGGATTGAAGGCGTGGCTGCCGCTGGGCGAGGTCCTCGACCATGTCGAGCGGAGCACAATCCTGCCACCGGTGCCGTCCGCGAACGCGGTATTGCCCGAATTGCCGCCACCGGTGCCTCCCCGAGTTTCGAAAGAATTGGTTGAACCAGTCACGCCTCCGGTTCTTCCCGAGACGGTGGTGCAGATCGATCCGGCACCGTTCGTTCCCCGCTTTCTCGCCTTTGTGATCGACGCGGCGATCCTGCTTGTGCCGGTCGGCGTGCTTTTCATTCTGGGCGCCATTTTGCTCGAGGTGCGGGGCGCGTGGGACGACATCGACCACGAGTCGCGCATGCAGGAGTGGATCCTGCTCCGGCAGCATCTTAACCAGTTGCTCATTTCGGTGGCTGGTGGGTTGGGATGGCTTTATGGAGCGGGTCTCGAAAGCTCCCCTTGGCAGGCGACGCTGGGAAAGCGCTGGATGGGCCTCAAGGTGACCGACGCGGTCGGGCGACGGATCGGATTCCTGCGCGCGACGGGCCGCCATGCGGCGAAATATGTCTCGGCCCTCTTCTGTTTTCTTGGTTTCATCATGGCGCTTTTCAGTCCGCGCGGGCTCGCCCTTCACGATCGGTTGGCGGGAACCCGGGTGACGAGGCGATAGATTTCCAAGGCCATGAGCACCGCCGAACTTCCCGAGGGTTACAGCGTTTCCGTCGATCCCGCACTGCTGGACGTGAACGTGATCCACGGTTTCATTTCGCAGTCCTATTGGGCCAAGGGAATTCCCCGTACGCTGATCGAGAAGATGATCCGGCATTCGCTCTGTTTCGGGGTTTATCGGGGGAAGGAACAGGTGGGCTTTGCGAGGATCATCAGTGATTTCACTACGTTCGCCTATCTGGCCGATGTTTTTGTCCTGCCGGAACATCGGGGCAAGGGGTTGAGCAAGGCGCTGGTGCAAGCCATCCGGGCGCATCCTGATCTGCAGGGCCTGCGGCGTTGGATGCTGATCACGCTCGATGCGCACGGCCTTTACGAGCAGTACGGGTTCACGCTGGCGGAACATCCGGAGCGGCACATGGAGATCCATTATCCCGGCATGTACGAGAAGTCGGGACAGACGGCGGTTTAGCGCAAACTTGTTTTCAGCGCAAAACGCGCTTAACTGGGGGAATGCCTTTGGATATCAAGGACCTGGTCACTTCCCGGCTGGGAGAGAATTACGAGCTGCACGACAAATATCTCAATCGCACGCTCGTGAAGGTGCAGCGCACCATCGGTTTCGACATCGTCTATGCCCGCGCGGAAGGCGCCTATCTCTACGACATGGACGGGAAGGATTACCTCGATTTTCTCTCCGGCTTCGGCGTTTACAATATCGGCCGGAATCACCCCGTAGCGCAGCAGGCGATCCGCGATATTCTCGAACTGAACCTGCCGAACATGGTGCAGCTCGACTCGGCGCTGATGAGCGGCCTGCTCGCGGAGCGGCTGGTCAAGCGTCTGGCGCAACAGGGCGCGCCGCATCTCGACTCGGTTTTCCTCTGCAACAGCGGGACGGAAGCGGTCGAGGGTGCGTTGAAATTTGCCAAGTGCGCCACGCGCCGGCCCCGCGTCCTGTCTTTGAAAAATTCATACCACGGCCTCAGCTATGGTGCGCTTTCGGTGACGGGCAATCCCGCTTTTCACGAGGGTTTCGGCCCATTCGTGCCCGGTTGCGAGACGGTGGCGATGGGCGATCTTCAGGAGCTCGAGCACGAATTGAAGAAGGGTGATGTCGCGGCCTTCATCGTGGAACTGGTCCAGGGCAAGAGCGTGAAGTTCCCCAAGGACGATTATTTCAATCGCGCACAGGCGCTTTGCCGCAAATACGGTACGCTTTTCATCTGCGACGAGGTGCAGACGGGCCTGGGTCGCACCGGCAAATGGTTCGCCTTTGAACACTGGAACCTGGAGCCCGACATCCTGACCCTGGCCAAGACGCTCAGCGGTGGTTACGTACCCGTGGGTGCGATCATCGCGCGGCGGTCGATCTACCAGAAGACTTTCTCGCGGATGGACCGCTGCATCGTCCATTCGACCACGTTTGGGCGGAACAACCTCGCCTGCGCCTGCGGGCTGGCCGCGCTGACGGTGATCGAGGACGAGGGGCTGGTCGACAACGCCGCCCGGATGGGGACTTATCTGGAAAAGCGCCTCCAGACGCTTCAGGAAAAGTACGACATCATCAAGGAGGTTCGCGTGAAGGGCCTCATGTGCGCGATCGAGTTTGCCGAGCCGCGCGGGATTATGCCGAAGATGGGCTGGAAGCTGGTCCACTCGCTCGACGCGAGCATGTTCCCGCAGCTCATCGTCACGCCGCTGCTGACCAAGCACCGCATTCTGACGCAGGTGGCGGCGAACAACGCCGATATCGTCAAGATTTTGCCGCCGCTTATCGTGGGCGAGAAGGAGATCGACCGGTTCGTCGATGCGCTGGACAGCGTTGTGGCCGACCTGGGCAAGTTCCCGGGACCGGTCTGGGAGATGGGCCAGAATTTCATCAAGGCGATGCGAACGAGCGATCCGCGCGATCCCGAGCCTGCGGCCGTTTCGTAATTCCGCTCAGGCCTTCCAGCCGTAGGTGCGGTAATCGAAGGCGACCGAGCCGTCCGCGCCAACATCGACCACGCCGAAACCTTCCGAACAGTCCAACATGGGACCCTTCCAGTAATGGCCGCAGACAGCGCCGCTATTGATGAAGTGGATGCCGTTCAGATCGATTTTTTCCAGATGGTGAAGATGGCCGGAGAGGATCGCGCGAACGTTGTGCCCAGGGAGATCGTGCAGGAGGGAGTCCGAGTTTGTGCAGACCATCGACTTGGGTTCCGGGAACTGGGCACCCATCGAGCGAGCCAGGTAGAGCGAAACCGGCAGCGCCGACATGGCCGGAATGTGGGTGCACAGGATGGTCGGAGTCGTTCGGCGAGCGGCGAGATCGGCGGTGAGAAAGCGGAGCTCGTCGTCAAAGAATTTTCCGATGTAAGTGTGGTCCGGCTGCGGGGCGATGTCGTCCAGAACGGCGAAATGCCAACCCTTGTGATCGAAACTGTAGTAGAGCTGCGGCAAATGGAAGCGATCCTGGAAGAGGGTCTTGCCGTAATGTTTTTCACCAGGGGAAACGGCGGGGTTGCTTGTCCCGACGAGATCGTGATTGCCGAAAACCCATCGCGCGGGAAGAGCGGTGTGATCATTCCAAAGCTTGATGAAGTAATCAAAACGCCTTTCCGCTTCGGTGATCGTGAGATCGCGTGCGGCATTAACCAAGTCTCCGCCGACGAGGATGAAGTCAGGCCGCGGATCAAGCTTCTCCACGGCGGCGAGGCAGGCGGCAATTCCCTCGGCGGACCGAAGCTCGCCATCTTTCATCAGGTGAAGATCGGTCACGAAGGCAAAACGGAAGGTCTGTGGTGGACCAGCTGGTGGAGGCACGCCTTGGGCAATAAGCGCATCGAGACCCGTGGTGGTGAGGAGTCCCGTTCCGATGAGCTGGCGAAGAAAACGGCGCCGCGAGGAAAACGGAGGGCCGTCCGGGAAATTCACGGCGATCAGGCCCGGGTGGCGAAGCGGAGCAGGGAAACGTCGTCGTCGATGAGGTTCTTCTGGCGCGCTTCCTTGAACCACTCGAGCATCGCCTCCCAGACCGGCTGGCCGACCTGGAGCCGCTTTTCGAGGTAGGTCAGGAATTCGTCATAAGAACCGCGCCCACCCTGCGGGTCGAGCAGTTCGTAAAGCCCGTCGGTGAAAAGGTAGAGCTCGGAGGAAGAGGAAAAATCGATCGTTGTTTCCGGAGCATCGATCTCGGGCATGATGCCGAGGACGGGTCCGCCGGGAACGGTCCGGCTTAGTTTGCAAACGCCGTTTTCATGCGTGCGCAGCAGGGCGGGTGGATGGCCCGCATTGGCGTAGGTGAGTTTTTTCGTCGAGCGGGAATAGACGCCGTACCAGACGGAGAAGAACTTGCCCGCGTGGTCCTTCATCTGGAAGGTGCGGTTGAGGCGATCGATCACGACGGCGGGCTGGGAGAAATCGATCTGCGCGGCGCGGGAGCGGAGGAGTTCCAGCGCAGTGACGGCCAGCAGCGCGGATCCGAGCCCGTGACCCGTGACGTCGAGCACATAGATGGCAAGCAGGTCGTCGTTGATGCGGCGGTAGCCAAGACCGTCGCCCCCGAGATGCGTCGAGGGATGGAACTGCCAGTCGACGATCTCTTCGCCGTGCAAGGGAGGCGGGAGCATGAGCCGCACGTACTTGGCGGCATCGGCGAATTCGCGATTCAGCTTTTCCTGTGTCTCGACGAGCTCGTGACGTGTTTCGAGGAGCTCGTTTTGGGTCTGGATGACCTGGCCGAGATTCACCTCGCGTTCGACGATGGTGGCGAAGACTTGCAGGTTTGCGATGTCCTCGTCGCTGAAGGTGCGGGGCCGGGTGTCGACGAGGCAGAAGGTGCCGATCTTCTGACCGCGCGGCCCGGTGAGGGGAATGCCCGCGTAAAAGCGGACGTAGGGCTCACCGACGACCAGCGGATGATTTTTTCCGAGGGGATGAAGATGGGTGTCGGAAATGATGAGCGGATCGCTGCGATGGATCGTGTATTGGCAGAAGGAAACGGCGCGACTGGTCTCGATCTGGCAAAGGCCATGGCGCGACTTGAACCACTGGCGGTCCTTGTCGATAAAGGCCACGTAGGCGATCGGAGCCTGGAAGAATTCGGCGGCTAGTCGGGTGAGGCGGTCAAAGCGATCCTCGGCGGGGGTGTCGAGGAGGTCCAGTGAACGCAATGCCTCCATTCGTTCCGATTCCAGGATGGGATCGAGAACGGGTGCCTCGGGCCATTCGAGTGTCGCTTCCATGCTTTTCCCAGTCTACCGCATCCCGGGCGGGCGACAAGGGCTCTATCCCTTTAACAATTGGCAGAGGGTATAGAACGCCGTGCCGGAGAGGAGGAAATAGGCCACGGCCACGGAGGGGTAGTAGAAGGCGATGGCCTGCGTCCGCTGCGGTCCCTGGATGGCGCCGACCTGGGCGCGAAGACGTCGGGCGAGATCTTGCATGAGCTCGGGGCGCTCGAGATTGTAGAAGGAGAGGTAGGCATGGTATTTCGCCGGAGAATAAAGAACGCGGACGCTCATGAGATCGGAGACAAAACTGTGATGTTCCTCATCCCACTTGGGATCGAGATTGGCCTCGCGGAAGAAATCGCGGATCAGGCGGTGAATATCGTCGCGATTGATGTTGAGTACCCGCATCGTGACGCGCAGGCGGAAGAGGCGGTAGAGGAAAAAGACGATGAAGATCGTTTCCAGAATATAGACGCCCGGTCCCATGAGTCCGTTCTGGTAGCCGACCCAGGCCCAGTAGATGGTGATGATGAAGCGAAGGGTGCCCTCGAGAATCGCGAAGATCGAGAACCAGCCGAGGAAGCGTTCCAGCGGTGTGGGGATGTAGACCTTGCGCCGCTTGGTGTGGGAAGCCTTGCGCAGGGCGAGAATGCCCGCGAGGAGTGCCCCCAGTCCTGCCGCCCCGGCTCCGTAACGGGCGCTGCGGCGCATGATCGTCGTGGTGCGGAGGGCATGGAGATGGGGATTGATGACGAAGACCCGAAAAGAACCCAGGGGACGGCCATGACTATCGTAGTAACGGTTTTTCGGCGATAGCTCTGGTTCCTGTCCCGTCTTGTAACTGAAGGAGAAAAATCCACCGACCGCGTTTTTCATCGGCTTGTCCTCATCGTTGCGCAGGCTGACGAAGGTGGTGTCGCCCTCGGTCTTGAGGCGGATGGCGGGCGCGCCGTACTTGACGCTCTGCACGGGATTGCCCTTGCCGTCGAAGAACTGACGGCGCGTGACGTTGCCCTGGTCGTCGTATTCCAGGCGGACGATGGCTGCACCGACATCCAGCGCGATCTGCGACGTTCCATCGTCACCGAAGAAGGCCCTCTCGCTCACCCGGTTCCGGTTGTCATGACGGAAGACGACCCGGGCATAATCGGAGGTCTTTTGATTCCGGAGCTGGCCGTCGACGCCGAAGCACGACTCGGATTGCTTGTTGCCCCGCTCGTCATACTCATAGCGTTCCTCGTGGACGCCATGGTCGAGGTCGAGAATGGGCGAGCCATCGACATCGAAATAGGCCTCGCTGAGCAGGAAGCCCCGCTTGTCGACCGTGCGCTGGCGTTGGTGCACGCCGGTGCTCTTTTCCCCTACCGCCTGGCCGGAGGCATCGAAGTAGCTTTCAACCATTTGCGTCGAGTCGGGGTAAAGCGTGTAGGTCGTGCGGGTGATGGCCACGCCGTCGTTGTCGTTGAGCAGATTGCCCGAGGAGTCGTAATTGGAGCATTCAATCGGGCGGCTTTGGTCGTCATAGACGATGCGCCTTTCGAAGAAGCCGTTTTTGTCGTTGATCTCCGTGCCGAGCAGGCCGGTGCGGCGGGCGCTGACGACACGCCCCTTGTCATCGAGCGTGCGGATGTAGTGGATGACTCCGGTGACATCGCGCGTATGCGATTTCGAGGCATTGAGGTTGTAAACGTCGGTGGGAAAGCCGCCCGCGTTCAGCGTGAGTTCCTCGCCCTGGATGCCGTCGACGTCGCTGACCGGCTGGCCCTTGTCGTCGCGATACCAGCGGATTTCCTTCCCCGGCTGGTACTCGAAATCGATGCGCGGCACCTTGAAGAAGGGATCTGGAGCGGGTATGCCCGCCTGACGGTATTCGATCCGCCGGATCTTGCCATCCGCGCCGTAGGTGAAGTAGTAGCAATTCGCCGTGGCCGCCGCCTCCGGGGTCAGGGCGCCGATGCCAACGATCTGGTAGCGGGGATCGAGATCGATGTTAAAGAAATAGGCGGGCTGGAAGGAGGGGACCGGTGGCGGTGGCGGCGTCGGTTTGGTCTTGGCCGGGGCGGATGTGCCGGCGAGAAGGACCGCGAGAAGCAGAAGGAGGCGCCGGTTCATGTCAGGTGGACGAAGATACCAATGTGCCGGCGCTTTCGCGAATCCGTTTTTCGTCCAGGTTTGGGCCGATCAAAACGAGGCCTGGGGCGAGGTTTTCAGCCTTTTCCAAAGGAAGTACCAGCAATTCGGCCTGGTCGCGGACTTGCTGGAAGGTGTGCAGCTGCCCGGGCGATTCGGCAAAGCGGATGAAGCCCTTGGCCCGGAAGACCGAGGTAGGTAGCGAGCCGAGGAAGCGCTGGAAGGTCGTCCTATCCACGGGCGTGGTCAGAGGCAGAAAAAGGGTCGAGGCGGCGTGGGGAAGCGGTTCGTCGTGGTGGTGGTGACCGTGATCATGTTCCTCGGGTTCGTGATTGTGTTTGGAGGGAGAAAAAGCGCTGACGCCTTCCCCGCCGAGGAGCTCCGGATCGATTTCGCCGCGGGTTGTGGGAACGATGCGGGCGCCGGGGTTGATCTTGCGCAACGCGATCTCGACGCTCAGTTGGGCCTTTTCGTCGAGCCGGTCGGTCTTGTTCAGCAGAATGAGGTCGGCGTAGCGGATTTGTTCTTCCTGCACGGCGCGGCCCCGCCAGGAGCAGGGGAAATCGGAACCGTCGACGACGAGGATCATGCGCCGCAGGACCGTGCTCGCCTGTAGTTCGGGCGAGGTGAGATGGTCGAGGACCTCTTCCGGATCAGCCAGTCCGGAGGTTTCAATCCAGGCCAGGTCGAAATCGGGATTATCGGCGAGGGCCCGAACCTGCTCAACCAGCTCTTCGAAGCTCTGGCAGCAGACGCAGCCGCCGGTGATGCTGCGCAGCTCGAGCTGGCGCCGGGCGAGCAGGGCGGCATCGATGTTGACCGAGCCAAAATCATTGATGATGACCGCGACGCGCTGGAGTGGCACGCGGGTCTGCGCCAGCCAGTGTTGCAGCGTCGAGGTCTTGCCGCTACCGAGAAAGCCAGTGAGCAGGAGAAGGGGAAGAGGCGTGGTGCGCATGAGGCGGTCGGTTGCCATTTCGCGGGATTCCTTTACCCTAGCGCAAATGTACCGGCT
>Ga0105237_10006578_pt1 | contig 12857 bp, 9 predicted proteins | sample KBSC24metaG_FD_81520 | JGI IMG/M metagenome (GOLD analysis project Ga0105237, IMG submission 81520) | Corn rhizosphere microbial communities from Kellogg Biological Station, Michigan, USA - KBS C2-4 metaG | ecosystem: Host-associated > Plants > Roots > Rhizosphere > Soil | place: Michigan, USA...
CTCCTGGCTTCAACGCGAACTCAACGCTGAACGCGAATTCATCGCTTCAACGCAAACTCAACGCTTCAACGCACACTCAACGCCGAAGGCGTTGGCTAATTCAAGCCCAGGGTTCGAGCGCAGCGAGAACCCTGGGAGTAATTTAGAAAAATGATGCAACCCTGAAAGGGTTGTTGCGGTTGGAACCCCTTCAGGGTTGGTCCCGCTGTTGATGGATGATCCCAAGGTTGTCGCAAGCTCCAACCTTGGGCTGAAATTAGCGAACGCCTTTGGCGTTCATCGCAGGATTCACGATTCGTCGTAAGCTTTCTTGGCTTTCACGGTGACGAACTCGTCGGTTTCGATGATGTAGGCGGTTAGGTTGTAGCCATAGACACAGCCGGTATCGAGTCCGATTGCTTGCTTTCCACGTCGTGGTTCGGGTGCGGGCCAGTGTCCGAAGAGAACGATCTTTTCTCCGTAATAGACGTGGTACCACGGCGTTCCCTCATCGCTTTCGCGATCGGCTCCGAGTGTCCTGATGAGCACCATATCGTCAGTGGTCTGCGAATAGAGCTCGACGTTGGGACGTAAACCGGCGTGCACGACGAGATGCGTATCGAGGTCGATTGTAAATGGAAGTCTGTTGAAGAAAGCAGCGTACGCGTCTTTTTCCCCGCGGAGCTCTTTGTGCGTCTCTTTTTGTGCGGCCTTGAGTTCGATTTCCTCGCCGTTCCACTTTCGACGCAGCGCTAAATCATGATTGCCGATAACCGTCGTAAAGCGCGCGTCAGTCATGAACAGCTCGAGCACTTCGCGACTCTTCGGACCCTTAGTGATCAAATCACCGACGGAAACAACGCGGTCGTCTTTGCCGAGCTCCACCTTCTCGACTAATTCCATCAGTTCATCGTAACAACCGTGAATGTCTCCAACTACAATTGTGCGGCTCGTCATCCACCCCTCCGGTACATTTTTCAGTCTAGAGCATAAGCCACAAAAAGGCACATAAGGAACACAGAATAATTAAACCTGTGTTCTTTTGTGCCTTTTGTGCCCTACCGATAAAGGTAAGTCTTAGCTTCCTTCTGATCCCACTCGACACTATCCACGTTGTCACGATCCGCTGACATTATTTCTTCACTCAAACTGCTCGTGCTAGTGACCGGATCCAGGTTAACCAAATAAACGATCTTGCCCATCGGTTCGTCTTCGTCCGGACGATTGAGCTCGCGCAGCTCGTAGTCAAACCTGTGTCGCGCGAAAAGTCGCTTGAGCATCTCGTCAGTCGTGTCGACGTTACGCGTCGCAACACTCATTTCCATCGAACGGAAAACCTGGAACTGTTCTCCATACTCGAGCACCGCCAAAGCCAGCAGCACAAACAACGTCAGGATTACAGCCATGTCCCAACGTCCAACGCCCGCCGCAAGACCGACGCCAAGACACACCAGTAACACCGTCGTCTCTTTCGGGTCGCGTATGTTCGTGCGGAAACGCACCAGCGAGGCCGCAGCAAAAATTCCGAAAGCCCTCGCTGCACTATCGCCGACCACCATCATCATTCCGCCCGCCACGACCGCCATCAGAATCTGCGTCTGAGCGACATAAGGATTTCGCCGCGACGCCGATATACCGCGCCGTGGCCGAAACGCCAACAGCGACGCCAAAAATGCTGCCAACGAAAATCGCAATGCAATCCTCGCGGCGGTTGATTCCCAACTCGCGACACTCGTCGGCGTAAGCCCCGTAGCATCTGGACCAAAGAGCTCGCCGAGCAATGGAATGTCGCGCTGTACCTGGTTCTGAGCACCTGGTGACGCGACCTCGACCCCCGCAGTCGCCGGACTACGGAACAGGTAAGCAAACGCTCCGGCAACAAGTAGAATCAAGACAAACGTCGCCAGCACCGCAAGACTCACACGGTTCATATCTCTTCATCCTTTCTTACTTTAAAGACTACGACTGCGACTTACCCCACAATCGCTTTCTCTTCAGCGGGTGAACGCTTCCCATCGGCGGTGAACTGTTCGGGCCTTCGAAAAACAACTGGCTATTGAAAGGCTCTTCGCCAGGCGCCATCGGCGGTGGCTCATAGATGCCGTCAGAGTTCATGACCCTGGCTTTCACGTTATCGCGCAGGTATGCGGCTAACACCGTGTCTTTCAAATACTTCTTCGCTTGTGGATCGAGCACGGGCGCAACTACTTCAACACGCCGATCGAGGTTACGCGCCATCCAGTCGGCCGATCCGATGTACACCTCTTCCTCCCCTCCATTCGCGAAGTAAAAGATGCGACTGTGTTCGAGGAATCGCCCGACGACGCTCCTGACGTGAATCGTTTGCGAAAGACCCGGTTCGCCGGGGCGGATCATGCACGCGCCGCGCACGATCAATTCGATCTTGACGCCCGCTTGCGATGCCTGGTAGAGCGCTTCGATGATCGGCAGGTCAGTCAGGCGATTGATCTTCGCGATTATGTGCGCGGGCCGGCCGGCGAGCGCATGCTCTGTCTCGCGCTTGATCAAACTCATCATACGCTTGCGCAGATTGAGCGGCGCAACCATCAGCCGGCTGTATTCCTTCTGAATCGAGAAGCCCGTCAGAAAGTTGAACACATCTGTCGCATCGTCTCCGATCACGGAATCGTTAGTCAGCAGTCCGAGATCTGTATAAACCCTCGAGGTTGTTGGGTTGTAGTTACCTGTCGCGATGTGAGTATAAGTTTGCAGTCCATCGGCTTCGCGCCTCACCACCAGCGCCACTTTGCTGTGAGTCTTCAGGCCCACCAATCCATAGACCACGTGAACGCCGGATTCGGCGAGCTTTTCGGCCCACTCGATATTGCTCTCTTCGTCAAACCGGGCTTTGATCTCGACCACGCAAGTAACCTGCTTGCCACGCTCACTCGCCTGGATGAGAGCTTGCGGAATCGGAGACCTCTTCCCTGTTCGGTAGAGACACATCTTGATCGCCAGCACCTGCGGATCGTTCGCCGCTGCGTTGATGAAATCTACGACGGTACCAAACGAGTTGTACGGATGATGAAGCAGCACATCCTGTTTTTTAATCGCGTCGAAGATCGACGTCTGGTTCCGCAAGACAGGAGGCACAACCGCCTTTAAAGGTTTGTCTTTCAGCTCGTGAAGATTGAGTCCATAGAGTTCCATCAAGTCCTGAACGTCGAGCAGTCCGTCGATCTCGTAAACGTCGTCCGGCTCGAGATCGAGCGAATTCATCAGGTACTCAACCATCTCGGGAGGCATCGACGACGCCACTTCCAACCGCACCGCTAAACCGAATCGCCGCTCGCGTAGAGATTCTTTAATCAGCGCCAGTAAATCCGCCGCTTTGTCATCGCGAATCTCAACGTCGGCATCGCGCGTGACGCGAAAGAGATGTCCCCTGCTCAGGTTCATGTTCGGGAACAGCCGGTGGATGTTCGCTTCGATCACTTCTTCCACCAGCGCAAACTTCAACTGTCCGTCAACCACCGGGATCAGGCGCGGCACCACTGGCGGTACTTTTATTCGTACAAACCGAACCTCATTTCCCAATGACGCTCCCGCGAGTGTGTCCTCCGGTCTGCTTTCAACAGTGAGACCGATATTCAAACTGAGGTTCGAGATGTATGGAAAAGGACGAGCGGGATCGACAGCCTGCGGAGTAAGCACACGAAAAATATTCTTCATGAAATACTCGGCGAGCACGCGTTTCTCGTCGTCAGAAAGCGTGTGATACGGCGCGATGACCACCCCGTGAGACGCAAGCTCGGGAAGCACCTCTTCACGCAGGCAGCGTGTTTGTTCTGCGACGAGCGGGAGCACTCGTTTGCTAATAACGCCGAGCTGTTCCGGCGGTGTCAGTTCGCCGGGCATTGGTCCAATCTCTTCAATACCCAACATCTCCTTGATGCCGGAAACCCGGACCATGAAGAATTCGTCGAGGTTGGAGGAAAAGACGGCAAGGAACTTCAATTTCTCGAGCACCGGCGTGGTTTTGTCGGTAGCTTCTTCGAGTACACGCCGGAAGAACTCCAACTGACACAGATCGCGATTGAGTACGGACCATGCGAGAAAACGTTTTGGTTTTGAGTCTTTTGAGGCCTGTAATTCTGATGGCATTCGTTAATTACCCTTTGGGTTCTCTCTGTGGCCCTCTGCGTATCTCTGCGTTGCACAATCATTTAACGCAGAGCGCGCAGAGATACGCAGAGGGCCGCAGAGATTAGTCAGTTTCCGCAATGCGCGTCGATGATCATCCGCGCTTTGCGCTCAAATTCCGCAGTCCACTCCGCGGGCGGTCGATCGCGCTCCGCATTCCGCGAAGCCGCGAATACACGAGTGATAGTCTTATTTTGTTTCTCAGCGTCGAGCAGTCGCTGAAGCTCGGCGGCGAGCAACTGGCGACCGGCTTCGCTAATGTTCGTGTCGCCGATGCTCTTCGCCGTCGTGGTGCAACGGGCACCGCTGACTTCGATCGGATTTTTCTTTCGCCAAACTTCGAGCTTCGCTTTGTTTTCACTCGACTTGGAAAAGCCCCAGGTCGATCCCATGTCGCCGACGTAGAAGACCGCCTCTCCCGGTTTGCAGGCTCGCGTGTTGTCAAGATTCTTTTTTGAATCTAGACACGCGAACTTGTGGTTGTCAGTCTTAGTGTCGCCGTGATCGATGAACGCAAGCCACAGTTTGAACGCATCGATCTCCGCGCGCGGCGCGCCATTCTGTAACAGCTTCTGTAGCGTCTCACCGAGCGGCGCCGAATCCTTGTTGTTGCACTTCACGTCGAGCCCGCGCGCGAGCGGAAGCTCGATGCCGGCTGCGGGCTGGAACGGTGAGAAACTCGCACCCTGGAAACCCTTCGTCAGACTCTTCTCGCAATCCGGACAATTCACGTCCGCGACCCATTCGTCGTCGGCAAAAAAGCCCAAAGCCTTCGAGAAGCGTGACGACAAAAACTCGCCATAGATCTCGCCGTTGCGCTTATCAGTCGATTGGCCTTTGAAGTGGGGTTTGATCTTGTAACGTATCAGGTTGCCGTCGCCGTCAGTCACACCGGCTACAGAGCAATGGAATTTAGGTGTGGTGCCGGCGCCAGGCTTGTCATCTTTGTTCGCGACACAGTTGATCGCCTTCGCCAACCCGTTCCGGTCAACCGGCGGCGCACCGCGTCGCGGTCCTTTCGCGGGGTTATAACCGAGCACTGGGTCATAACCGGGATCGGGCGTTTGCCAAACTTTGGCCGTCTTTTCAGCCCGCGCTCGCTCTTCGGCCGTAAAGCAGGTCTGCTGAGCCGCGGCACGCGGAGCAAGACAAAGCGCCGCGAAGAAAATCAAAATAGTTGGGACTTTCTGATGCATTGTTTGTCCTTGAGGTCGTATCGAAGAACTTACGAAGATTCATAAGATAGCATTATTTCTGTCTTTTGTGCCTCTCTCATAACGCGGCGCAGCAACAGTGGCTCGTCGAACATCTGCTCCAGACCACGCACGATCGCGTACTTCGGTTCATCGGCGAGGCGCACCGGCAGTTTCGTTGCTTCACGTAAATAATCAGCCAGCCCACCAAACTGCGCACCGCCGCCCGTCAGAATGATCCCTCGATCGTAAATGTCCCCCGCAACCTCCGCCGGCAGCTCGTCCAACGTACTGCTAACCCCCGCGACGATCTGGCGCACCACTTCCTGCGCGACCGGATAGATCTCACCGGCCGTGATTTCGATCGAGCGTGGCATTCCCGTCAGAACGTCGCGCCCGTTGATCGGGATCTCCTTCGCGAGATCGGATGGAACGATTGCCGAAACCAGTTCCAGTTTCAGACGCTCTGCCGACCTCGCACCGACCAGCAAACCACGGTGACGTCGCACGTGATTCATTAGCACGGCATTGATATTCGAACTTCCGACACGCTCGGCGCGTGTGCGGATGATCTTTCCACCCGCGACAATCGCGACGTTCGTCGTGCCACCACCGATGTCGACAACCGCCGAAGCGTGCAGGTCATCTGCTCTGACGCCGCTGCCAAACGCTGCTGCCAATCCTTCTTCGATCATCCCGACTCGACCGACGCGCGCATGTTGCGCGGCGGTGAGCAGTGCTCGTCGCTCGACGGGTGTGACATCAGAAAAAACGCTCATCAGCGCGCGTCGACTAAAAGCGGACACTCCACCGCGCGCCTGGCCGACAAAATGCGCGAGCATCTCCTTCGTTCTTTCGAAATCCGCGACGACACCATTGACCATCGGGGCGATTACGGCAACACCGCGCGCTTCGCGTCCATATTTCTGTTGCGCTTCGTGGCCGATCGCGATCACCTCGCCCGTGACAATGTCGACCGCCACCAGCGAGGGTTCGTCTACAACCACTCCGCGCCCGCGCACAGAAATAATGGTCGACGCGGACCCCATGTCAATCGCCATGGAGTCGGAGACGAGGTCCTGCAAAGCCCGCATACCCAGAAACGCTGCTGTCTTTCGCATGAACGCCATGATTATTGCTTCCTTCGGCTTGCAAAAATATCCAAGGTTGGCAGACTTGTCGATGTCGATTTTAACAATCTCATCCGTCGTTACTTAGCCTCAAAAGTCAGGATTCACACTTGGAGGAGGTCAGTACCGCAACGCGGTAGCGTCGGGTCGGTCTCAAACATACAAAGGCTCACGTATGACCCGACGCTACCGCGTTACGGTACTGACTGTATCCAACAATGATTTTCGACTACTATCCGTTGCTCAACGAATAGTCCGCGCAATCCGAAACCCGACGCTGTCACGACGCTCGTCGGGAATGTAGTGGTTTCGATAAGCGGAACGGAGGAACTCGGCTGAGTAAGTGTAAGACCCGCCGCGTCGCACACGTTCATACTCCTTCGACACGATGAGGATCGCGTCTTCCCCATCTTCTCGCACGCCGGCGGTTAAGTCTCGCTTGAACCAATTGTGCACCCATTCCCAAACGTTGCCGTACATGTCGAACAAACCGAGATCGTTTGGCTTGAGTTGGCCCACCGGCCATGGTCGTTCGTTGAAAGTGTTGCCGCTGTACCACGCATATTCGCGCAACAACTCTTCCGAAGAGCCAAAAAAGCGACTCGTGCTCGCACCGGCACGGGCGGCATATTCCCATTCGACCTCGGTCGGAAGTCGATATCCGGCGCGGTGCAGGTAATTGGTCGGGAGCTGCATCCCTTCTTTTATCTGGTCCAACGTCGGGTAACACCACTCGTCTTCCGAAATGCCTTCCTGTTGGCTAAGCCAGTTGCAATACTGAGCAGCCTCAAACCACGTCATCATCACCTGCGGGGAATCATCGTCTAACTGCAAACGGGTCAAGATGGATCCAGTGCGGGTCGGATCCCTTTGACCAGCGGCTTGTGCGCGACGCTTGATTTCAGGGTTTGCATCGAGAAAGCGCTGAAATTGACCGACCGTGACCTCTTTCGTCGCGATCGCAAACGAGCGCGGGATGCGCTCGCGATGCAAAGCTTCGGTTTCAGTCTTGTCTCTTCCCGGCTCGTATCCCGGCGCGCCCATCGTGAACTCCACCGGTCCACGGATTACGGAAAATGTCTCTCCCTGTTTTGTGACAAACCAATTGTGCTCTTTGTGTACGTGTCCGGCCATCTCTCGATCAATCCCGCTTAGCTGAGTTCCCTCTTGCCAATCGAGTTTTCGATCCGTTAGTCCCTGACGATTGTGTCGCAGAAGCCAATCGACTGCGGAGTGCACTCCCGCATCAGGATCCTGACGGTAAAGAGTCAGGAGCCGACTGACGAGAGCTTTTCGCTTTCCGAGAGGTATTTGATCGGAAGTGAATCCACCGAGGCTGAGGATCAGTGCGCGCCGGGCCGACGTGTCAGACTCGACCGCGAGTCGCTGAATGATGAGGTCTGACGAAATTCCAGAACTGCCGAGATCGCGAACCAGATAAGAACGCGCGCTCGGATCCGAACTGTGTCGCAAGAGCGGCCACAGCAGTTCGGACTTTCCGCGACGCGCCTGTTCTAACGCGGTTCTTACCTGGCGCTTCGCAAACGCGTCACGCTCGGCGAGACGGTCTTCCGCGGGCTCGTTTTGCGCAAGCGCACAGACCGCGAGTAAAGCCACAAAAAAGCACAAAAATGAATTTCCGGTTTTTCTAAGCATTTTTGTGCCTTTTCGTGGCTCATTTTTGTGCCTTTTGTGGCCTTACGTCAAGGATTGGGTGGTGAGAATTTTGTGTCGTCGATCGCGACGTTCTGTTTGATCTCGTCGATCTTACGGCCCCAGATACGGCCGGGCATGGACCAGTGAATCAGAAAAGGCTGTTTGACTCCATCGACCACTCGATAGTCCTCATAATCCAACTGAATAGGAAGCTTTCCCAAAGCAGTGTCTGACTCCGAATAACGCTGCACGAGCAAACCACTCTTCACATCGAAGAAGAGTTTTTCCGGTGGACCACCGACCGGCGTCGCTTGAATAACGTAAGCCTCCGACTCACCCACTGGAACTCTTCCTAACACACTGAGACTTGAATACAGCTCTTCAGTTTTGAGTTCCTTGTAAAAGACTGCGTCGCGTTTCAGTTGGACCACGAGCTGTTCCGGCACCGGCGTCGCACCGTCCTGACTACTGTGTGCCCAAACGACCGTTCCATTGACGCCGTTACTGAACACGACCTTCGGATAACTCGTCACGGTTAACAGTTTGTCAGGCGCCTTTTGATAGACCTCTTCAGGGACGAGCACGCCATCCGCGCCGATGCGAGAGCCTTTGACGGTTCGCGTCTTGATATTCTCGAGCGCCGCTGCGCCACCAAGAGCTTGCACGTACCGATCGAGGATCTCTTTCACTGAAGGCAATGGCTCCGGTTTGGGTGTTGGTGACGCAGGCGCCCAAAGGTTCTGCCCCACAACAGGAACTGAAACCGGAGCCGGCTTGCCGCGGTGACAAGTGAAACAGCTAACGGCGCCCTCACCGTTGAAGCTTCCCTTGTTTATATCGCGCACCATTTGAATCATGCGCCGCGCGGCAAGCTTGGTGGGCTTGTCGTCTTTCTCGAAAGCGCTTACGACATGGCAGTAGTTGCATCTCACGCCAAGCGAGCCCGAGATGAAAGCCATAGTCGGATCCAACTGCGTCGCCTGCATTCCTTTGAAGACTTGAATGTTCTTGAATCGCTGTTCGGCCGTCTGTTGTTGCGCGAGTGAAGTTGAAGCCAAGATAAACAGAGCAATGATGATAGTCAGTAGTCGCATCGGTCAGCACCTCATCCAGGTTTCATCCGTGGGATCCGCATTCGGAACGCGCATCCCAAACTCCAGGCGATCAACCTTCCCTTGCTCGTCGCGACGGAAAGTCACTTCTCCATAGAACTGCTTCACGAAAAAACTGCTTTCCGATATCGCGAACAACTGCACCTTCTGTCCAGCACATTCCATCGTCAGCCGCCCAGCTTCATTGCGAACCACGATCTCCTTGTCTGGACGATCGTCATCGCGATATCGACCCGCAAACTCGTCATAGATCTCTGAATCGACATCGACGGCCTCTCGCAGACATTTCTCCAACAGCACGTTCTCAACCATCAACTCAAACCCAAGCTTCTCGTTGAGCGCGCGAATCGCAGACTGCTCCGGCTTGTTGAACGATTGAATGATCCCGTAGCCATGCGATTGAGCGTACGCGATGCCACAGACCTTCAGCACCGTCGCCAACCCCTGCCTGCGATACTCGCGTTTGACGCCCGTGAAACCCTGAGTGAGTCCACCCGGTACTGCCTCGAACAAACTCACATCTGAAAGTGCGACATACTCGTCGCCACGCTTCGCGATGAAATACGCCTCCGGGAGCACGTACGGCATCTCCAACCACATCAGCGCCTCGCGCGCGTTGTACGCAGGCGGCACGAATGGACCTCGGCCGGGATCGTCCTGACGGAGAAACGTCGTAAGCTCGTAGAGTTTTTCAACACAACGAGGATCTCGAACGCGTTCCTCCGCAAAGGTAGAAATCGAAATCCCCTGCTGCTCGATTCGCTGACGTAATGCTGCGTACGTCGAAACGTCGACGGCAGAGACGTTCAAACGCAGATCGAGAACTCGCGAAGACTCTTCAAATCCCTGGCCGCGCAGAAAATCGATAAGTTCGATCTCAGACGCATATTGCCGGCACGAAACGGTGATGGCTTTCGCTTCGCGCAAATCCTTCATCAGTCGATCGAACAACAGATTTCCCACGCCTCGCTTCAGCCACTGCGGATCGGTCAACAGAAACATCCGGTATCTCGGCAAGTAAACAGATTGCTCGACAGCGCCGTAAGCAAGGATCTGTTTGGTCCGCGGGTTTTCCGCGACGTATTGCCGCCTGAAGTAGCGCGACGCGTCGAACTTCTCACGACGTCTCACCCAATTTTCAAAACCCGGCGTATCGTCGCCGGCGCGCGCTGAGGCGATAGCGGTAACGTTGGGCCAATCCGGATCGTGAAACTCGCGCAGTTTTGTGTTCACCTGGTTTGAGAATTGTGCATTACGCGACGGGCGCTGCTTCTTCAGATCGTCTTTGACTGAATCGACGACGCTGCCTTTGAGTCGCTGCCGCGCTGAATACAAACGCTTGTTGACTGTCGATACCGGCACTTCCAGGAATTCACCGATGTCCGCCTGCGTGTATCCATCGACGTAAAAAAGCGTCGTCACGAGGCGCTCGTTTTCCGGCAGTGCATTTATCGCCTGAAGCACTCTGGTTAAAAGTTGCTGCCTTTCAGCAGAAAAGTGTGGTCCAGGATCACCCGTGGACGTGTGGGCGCCGGCGTCGAGCGGCAAAATCTGCAAACGCTTGCAACGCAGCAGACGGTTACACTGAGTCAAGACAATGCGTTTGAACCACCCCGGGAACGCGGCCGGCTGACGAAGCTGCGCGAGCTTTTGCCACGCGACCACGAAGGCTTCCTGCGCAGTGTCTTGCGCGAGGTAGGCGTCGCCCAGCACGGCAAACGCGCAACCGAAGGCCATGTCTTGGAAGCGAATCACGAGTTCGCCAAAGGCCTCGCGTCTTACCGCTGAAGGACTATTCGGATCGGCCGCCCGCAGGACGACATTCTCGACGTCTTTCACCTACATTAATAAGAGCCAAGTTTCGCCTCGAAGCTTACCAAGCCGCGGCTTTTTTGTTGACTACCCACCTGATTCAAGGCTTTGCCTGGAGTCAGGATTCACACTTGGAGGGGGTTCACATGAGGTCGCTTATCGTTGTGTTTCCAGTCTCAGGGATTGCGGCAGTTGATGCATTTACGATTCAAAATCAGGAGAGGTTTCGAATAATCTGCCGAGTTCGTAGTTTTGGCCTGCATTGGCTTTGCACAAAAAGTGGCAAATCTGATTTGTTTTCTCTGCGGCCTCTGCGTATCTCTGCGGCTCTCTGCGTTGAAAGGCCCCATTAACGCAAAGAACGCAGAGATACGCAGAGGGCCGCAGAGGAAAGACTTCCATCTCAACTCGATTTTTTGTCCAAAGCCGCCTGCATTTACTTGACGCGGAAAACATTTCGCGGTAGAAGGTCACGCCGGAACCCTTGAACACGTATGCCGGAGTACACATCCACCTCTTTGAAGGGGCGATCAGAGCTGTACTCGGTGCGATTGGTGCACTACTTACAGCGCTGGCAGTTAAAGCGAATCTTTTGCTTGGCGCCATCAATAAGGCTGAAGGCAGTTTACTCATGCTCTGCGTTGTTTGTCTCATAGCCGGTGCCAGCGAGCGGCTTGTACCATCGCTCATTCAACAGTTCGAGGGATTTTTCGCCAAGGGAATCACAATGCCTGATGGTCCCGTAAAGACTGGCCCACGCAAGAAAAATCAAAAGAACCGCTAAAGCAAATGCAAGACTCAAAGATCTCAGAGATTGCGGAACGAGCGAGTCTGAGGGGCGTCGAGTTCATTTACAAAACTGCTTCCGATACCGAAAACTTCAGAGCGTACGCGTTTGACTATTTATGGGCCTTCTACTGTATTTGGTCGACATCCGTGCCGGGAAAGTTTCAGCGTGCCGTTTTTGACATGGGCCAACAAATGGTTCGTCGCTGGAATCGATCGCGGCCAAGGTCGTTGACCAATCTGGACGCAGACGATCTCACACACCTGGTCTTTGCAAGCTATGCTTGCTACGGCTTCGGCGCTACTCACGATTCACTCAGAACGAAAATCGCCGAGGCAGTTAAACGGTTTGGACCAATCGATTATTTCTGGTTCGATCCGAAAGTTGAACGTCCGCCGCTCGATGTTCCCGATGAATGTGCTTGTGAGGCTACGAATTCACGAGGTCAGACCACGTGCAGTGAATGTTCCGAACAGTTGACGATGATGAGCCCGTATGAAATTTGGATCGTGGCACTGATACGAAGTTACCTGGGCGAAAAATATGGTGTAAAACTCGGCGCTCGATACCTGGATGTACTGAAGTGGCTACCCGTGATGCGGCCGTATCCATCGGTAAACACTGCTGACTTCATTTGGTCAATCTACGCTGTCACACATGTAGTTTATACTTTGAATGATTACGGCTCGTGCCGCCTTTCCTCTGACTGGTTGCCACAAGAGTTTGAATTCCTTGAATCCAACCTGAGTGTTCTCATTGCATTGCAGGATTTCGAGACTCTGGGGGAGGTGGTTGACAGTCTGAAATCATTTGGATTTTCGGAACAGCATCCGGGAATACGGCAAGCTATGGAGTATTTGTTGTCTGTACAAAACAGCGATGGGAGTTGGGGAGAGAAAGATTTAGAGGATGTTTATTACTGGTATCATCCTACGCTGACTGCGGTGAACGCACTGCGAAGATACGCGTGGGATGATACGAGGCTTAGCTTTCCGCGATTGAGGTCTTATCTTAGGAATTGGGC
>Ga0105237_10006579_pt1 | contig 12856 bp, 10 predicted proteins | sample KBSC24metaG_FD_81520 | JGI IMG/M metagenome (GOLD analysis project Ga0105237, IMG submission 81520) | Corn rhizosphere microbial communities from Kellogg Biological Station, Michigan, USA - KBS C2-4 metaG | ecosystem: Host-associated > Plants > Roots > Rhizosphere > Soil | place: Michigan, USA...
CAAACACAACACTTTGTGAACCAGAGCCTTGTCACCCAAAAGATTCATTGCGGAGCAATGGGAATTCGCTGCACGTCAGCTGCTTCCGCCTGCGGCGGTGAGTCCATTCCCGTTTTTAGGCTTATTGCGTGGCGCAGAATCGCACCAAAGGTGCTCAACAAGTCAGCCCAGGGCAAGCGAGTGTAACGAAGCACCGCCCTGGGTAATGCGCCCGGGGGATGTACGCCCCAACGGGGCAAAGCAGGCTTGTTGTCGTGCCCCGTTGGGGCGAACGCCCGTTTGGGGATTTGACCCAGGGCGGTGCTCGTTACACTCGCTTGCCCTGGGCTGACTTGCGTGGGGCCTTTGGCCCATGCATTTCATTTCGGGATTGGCCGAACGATCAAGAAAAACGTGTCACACGCGGAACGCTCAAAGGCAATAGCGTGATAGGAAAATCCCACGCCCCGAGCTTCTCGCGACGGCGATGACGATCATGGCTGCCATTTCTGCTTCGCACCGCGTGCAATTGGAGGGCGTTTTCCAGATGCGACAACGACGCGGCGACGCGCCTGATATTACTGCAAAAACCGCGCGAGGTTTTCCTGCTCCCACGTCTTCGCCCGGCGGAACCAATGGAACTTGCGCTCGCGGGCGAAGAATTTCTCGTGGTGCACGATGCGGCGGCCGGCGGAATCGTACTTGTCACGCACCACCGTGTGGCACATCTCGTGATACACCACGTACTCGAGGAACCACGTCGGCACGAGGCGCCGGTCGAGCAGCGGGTGGATGCGGATGATGCGATCGTCTTCCTGGACGGTGCCAAAGACGATGCCATTCTTCGGACGCGTCTTTTGTTTGCGCGCCCAAACGATGCGATAGCGCGGGATGCGGCCGCCGAAGTACTCGGCATTCAAATTGCGGAAAATCGTCCGGAGATTGAAGACCTTGCCCTGCGCTTCGTCCTCAAACTCGAACTGACGTTGCAGCGGAAACCGCGGCGCGCAAGCTTTGCGCTTGGGCGTGGTTTTCCTCGCGGTCCGCGCCTTGGTTTTAGGGCGGGTTTTCGGGCGTTTGCGGATGCTCATGGCGCCTGTTTGGACAGTGGTTTGCGCCGGGACGTTAGAGAGCCGTTTTCAGCCGCTCAAGCGTTCGCTATCGGGCGGTAAAGATTTCTGCATCGCGCCCAGAAGCTGCTCCAGCTTCTTTACGCGCTCGATCAATTTGGGCAACCGGGCGATTCGCGCCAATTGCTCCTTGGACTCCCGCATCGGCATGGCTGGATAGCCAAACCAGACCTCCTTGGCCCCGATGCTCTTACTGACCCCGGATTGAGCTCCTACGATGGCCTGATCGCCGATTTCGATGTGCCCTACCGTGCCGACCTGGCCCGCCAGAGTGACATAATCACCCAGCCGGGTGCTGCCGGAGATGCCAACCTGGGCGCAGAGGATACAATGCTGCCCAACCACCACATTGTGAGCTATTTGCACCAAATTATCGATTTTCGTCCCCGCCTGGATCCAGGTGCGGCCAAAACGCGCCCGGTCGATGGTCACGTTGGCCCCGATTTCCACGTCGTCATCGATCTGGACGATTCCAGTTTGGGGGATCTTGACGTGTCGGCCCTTGGAAAACTCAAAGCCAAACCCGTCGCTTCCCAGCACGGCGCCCCCATGGATGATCACCCGGTTGCCGATCAGGCTATGGGCGCCTACCGTCACCCGCGGCGAGAGGTGGCAATCCGCGCCAATCCGCGCCCCGTGCCCTACGTAGCCATGGGCTCCGATGACGGTATTGGCTCCGATCTGGGCCCCGTCCTCGATAACCGAGAACGGCTGAACGGAGACGTTTTCTCCCAGCGTGACCTGATTTCCGACCACCGCCGTGGGATGGACACCCAGCGTGAAGCGGATTGGCTCCGGCGCAAATTTCTGGAGGAGCTGGGCAAACGCGATGGAAGGACTTTCGACCTGGATGGCGACGGCCGGGATCGATTCAGCAAAGTCCTTGGGGACCAGTGCGGCGGTGGCCCGCGAAGCCTTGAGCTGCGCCAGGTATTTTACGTTCCCATAGAAGGTTACGTCCCCCTCCCCGGCGTCGGCAATCGCGGCCACCCCATGGATTTTCCGGCCGGCGTCTGCCTCTGAAGCAAACTGGCCGCCGATCAGGGCGGCCAGTTCTTGAACCGTGAATTCCACGGAATGCCTTAGGGCTTCGGCGGCTTGGCAACCCCGGTGGCGCGCGGCGGCTTGGGAGGATCGACCGGGGTGGCGGCGGGCGCCACATCCGCGGTGCCCTTGTTCTTATTCAGCGCTGTGACGACCGAGTCGGTGAAATCGTAGCTTTCGCGGGAGTAGAGCACGATCGGCACGCCATTGAGGCTGGGGCCGGACTTGTCGAGGACCAGATCGTAATTGTCCGACTTCACCTTGGCCTGCACCACAGCGTTGATTTCTTCGACAATCCCCGCGCGCATGCGGACGGACTGTTCCTGAAGCTGCTTCTCGCGCGTCTGGCCAAACTCACGGAGTTCGCGGTCCATATTTTGCGCATCGGCGGCCTTCTCCGAACGAAGCCGCATCTTCTGATCCTTCGCTTCCTTGCTCAGTTCGGGCTTCTGGATTTCCTCGTCGAGCTTCTTCAGCTCATCCAAAGCCTTCTTGTAGAGGTCCATGCGGTCCTCCAATTCCTTCTTCGCCGAGTTGCGGGATTCGTTGATCTTGGCCTCGGCATCCTTCGTCTTGTAGTAGGACTCAAACACTCGCTTCATATCGACAGTACCGATCTTGGCGGATTGAGCGGACGCCGTGGCGGAGCCAACAGCGAAGGCGAGCAGGATTGCAGGAAGCGCGAGGTAGTATTTCATGAGGTTGGGAATAGGTAAAAAACCGAGGGCACGGAAAAGGGAGAGTCCTCAGACCGGCGAATGCCGGGTCCGTTCAAAATTGATAGCCGATGTTGAAGTTGAATTTTCCACTACTGCTGGAAAACTCGTCCTTCTGGATCGGGAAGGCGTAGTCGATGCGCACGGGACCGATCGGGAGATCGAGGCGCACGCCGAGGCCCACGTCGCTGTTCACATTTCCAGTGCCGAAATCATAGGTGCCGGCGTTCACGAAACCGACGTCATAGAAAACTGCGCCGCGGACCTTGTCGACGACCGGGAAGGTCCACTCCACCGTGAAGCGGGCCAGCGTGTTGCCGCCAATCGGCTCGCCATTTTCATCCTTCGGTCCCGAGTCGCGGAACTTGAACCCGCGCAAGTTGTTGGCGCCGCCGAGATAGAGCCGGTCGAAAATGGGCACCTCGTCCCCGCCGTTCCAAGTGGAAGCCGTGGCCACTTCGCCATTCAGGGTCAGGATGGTGTCCCACGGGAGCAGGAAGTACTTGGAAGCTTCGAGATCGAAGCCATAGATCTGCTCCTGGCCACCGAGGAAGCCGCCCGTGATATACGTCGAAAAGTCGATGCGCGTGCCTTTGCGCGTGAGGAACAGCGAGTCGCGCGTATCATACGTCAAGCCGGCGGAAATCTCGCTCTTGAGCAAGCTCCTCTCCTCCGCCTTGATCGTGTCCGAGGCGTCCGACGCGACATCGAAAATTCCGGTTTCTTCCAGCTTGTAAGCCACGCGGCCGGACAGGAACTGGGCAAGGCGTTTCCGCGCGTTGAGCTCGAACCCGTAACGCTTCTCGTTGTAGACGTTCGAGGTAAATGACGCCTCGTGGTAGTAGAGCTGGCCGCCCACCGCGATTTCGCGGTCCATGAAGTAGGGCTCGGTGAGCGACATGACGAAGTCCTTGCGCTCGGTGCCGTACTGCAAACGCAGCCGGAATTTCTGTCCGCCGCCGGTGAAATAGGGCCACCGGGTGATATCGAAGTTGCCCTGGGTGATTTCCGCGAAACCGAGCAAATTGTCGATCGAGCTGAAGCCCGCGCCGAAGTTGAACGAACCGGTGCGCTTTTCTTCCACGAGCACATTGAGGTCCTTGCGGCCCGGAACCAGCGTATCCGCCGGGTAGGTCTCCACCTTCGAAAAGTAGTTCAAATTCATCAACCGCTGCTTGCTCGCGTCCACGCGCACGGTGTTGAAGATTTCGCCGGGGGTGAGCGCAAATTCGCGCAGGATGACCTTGGGCTTGGTCCGCTGGTTGCCGACGACATTGATGTGCTGCAGGTAGCTCTGGACGCCTTCGTCGATATTAAAAACGACGTCGATCGTGTGGTCGGGCCCCGGGGTGGTATTCGCGCCGCCCTGGAAATCCACATAGCCGCGCGACCCATAGAGATCCTGGATCGCCTTCACATCCGCGCGCACCGCTTGCGGGGAATAGATGCCGCCCGTCTTGATCTTCGCATTGGCGCTGACCTGGTCGGTATTGAACACCTGCGCCCCCGTGTAAGTCACTTTGCCGACCTTGTATTGCGGCCCTTCCGTGATGACGAAAGTGATCGTGACCCTTTCGCCCTGCCGATCCACCCGCGGAGGAGCCACATTCACATCCATGAAGCCCTGCGAGGTGTACTTCTCGCGGATGGCCGCGACGTCGGCTTCGAGCTGATCTCCGTTGAGCTTCCCTCCGCCCGAGAAGATGTTCATCAGGCTCTTGGTCTTGGTCTTGACGATCTTCGAGAGCTCGGCCCGGGAGATGGCGACATTCCCCTCGTAGTTCACCCCGTGAACGATGAGCTTCCCGCCTTCGTTCACCGTGAAGGTCACGATGGCCGTCCCCGTGTTTTCGTTGATCTCGCGATCATACTTCACATCCACCTCTGTGTACCCCTTGTCCGCGTAATACTTGATGATCTTCTGCTTGTCCTGCTCGAGGCCCGCCTCGTCCAGCACGTCACCGGGTTTGGCCGAGATCTCCTTGCGGACCCGGTCTTCCTTCACCTTCACGATGCCGTTGAGGTGCACTTCGGTGATCTTCGCCTTGGATTGCACCACGACGATCACCTTGACGCCATCGGTCTGCGGCTCGCCGAAGATGCGGACGTTGGAGATGTTGCCCGTCTTGTAAAGATTGCGGATGTCCTCCTCGACCGCCTGCTCGGAGTAGGGCTTGCCGACCCGGGTCCGCATATTGGCCAGGATCTTCTCCTTGCTCACCGTGCTCGCCCCCGCGTACTGCACCTCGATGGAGCGGACGATCGGTGCGGCCACCGGTTGCTGCGCGCCCGTCGCCTGAGCCATCAGGATCTGGGGTTCGACCGCCAGGGCGACACAAGCGACTACGGTCGGGCTAAGGATACGGAAATTCATGAAGTAATGGGCTGCTCTGGCCACGCGGAAGCGCACTCCCGGCGGAAAGCTGGCGTATAAGAGAGATTCAGCTCCGACCAGTCAAGAAGGCTTTTTGCCGAATCATGGCCGGTCGCTACTCTGTGAGCGCCAGCCCATTCGGACTATTCTACTCTGAAAAATGGGCGCCCTGAAGCCACCCAATTCTTTGCACGCCCGCCTCTGCCCGCTGCGGCGGAATCCGGAGACCACCCAGCCTATTTTGCCCTGCGCGGTGCAGGCTCCCTCTCGGGGCGCATCACCTCGGGTATGGTCACCTTCACCCCACCCTCCACCGGTTCACCGAAAATGCGCAAGCTTGGGATGCTGACGTCCGACCGGCCAACTTCCCGAATCACCGCTTCCATCACATTGTCCGTCAGGGGTTTGCCAACCTGCGCCTTGAGGATCGCGATCATCCTCTCCCGGCCCGGTCCTTTGTATTGCACGTCATAAGCTTGCAGGATGGGGTCCGGAGCCTTCGCCGCAGGCGCTGGCGGTTCCGACCACGTGGAGGCCGGGAAGGACAGCAGGGCGCCTAAGACGGCAACGAGGAGGGCTTTCATCACGCGCCACAGGTTGTCACTCCCCAATCAACTGATACCAGTTATTCCTCCGCCGGGGCTCAAAACCGGCGTCCTGGATCAGCTCCTCGATTTGCTGCTTTGCCAGCCGGAAACTGGTCCCGGCGGCGCTCACCACGTTCTCCTCCATCATCACCGATCCGAAGTCGTTCGCGCCGTACTTGAGCGCAATCTGCCCGATCTTGGGCCCCTGCGTTACCCACGAGCTCTGAAGGTTCTCGATATTGTCCAAATATATCCGGGAGAGCGCCTGCATGCGCAGGTATTCGCCACTGCCCACAGGCTCGGCGCGCAATTTGGTGTGTTCCGGCTGGAACGTCCAGCAGATGAAGGCCGTAAAACCGCCGGTCGCATCCTGTTGCACCCGGAGACGCTCCAGGTGCTCGATCCGGTCGTCGATGGTCTCGACGTGGCCAAACATCATGGTGGCGCTCGAGTTCAGGCCCAGTTCGTGGGCGATTTCCATGACCTTGAGCCAGTGATCGCTATCGCATTTCAGCGGCGCGATCCGGTTGCGCACCCGGTCCACGAGAATCTCTCCGCCGCCCCCGGGGATCGACCCCAGCCCGGCTTCCTTGAACTTCGAAATGACCTCGCGCAACGGCATCCCGAAAACCTCGGAAAAATGGTTAAACTCCGGCGGCGAGAAGCCGTGGATGTTGACGTGCGGATACTTCTCCCGGATGTGGCTGAGCATCGTGAGATACCAGTCAATCCCAAGCTTCGGATGGTGTCCTCCCTGGAGCAGGATCTGGATGCCGCCGATCGCGGTCAGTTCGTCGAGTTTGCGATCGAGGTCCTCCAGCGACAACACGTAGTGGTCCTCGTCCTTCTCCGTGCGGTAAAAAGCGCAGAACTTGCAATACACGTTGCAGACGTTCGTGTAGTTAATGTTCCGGTCGATGATGTAGGTGACGACCTCGTCTCCCCGCCCACCGTAGGCGTCGTGCTTGATCAGGTTGCGCCGGCGATTGGCCAGTTCACCCAAGTCAAGCAGGGGCATCCGGTAGAGCACGCGGGCGTCGTCCGGCGTCACCCGCTCCCCGGCGAGGACTTTATCGATCAAGGCATCTTCGAGTGTGGCAGCAGCGGTCATGGCCATTTATTGTTAGCCCGATTGGACGCCAGGGAAAGGATGAAGGATGAAGGATGAAGGATGAAGAAAATGGCGTTGCCGTTGGGAAGGCGTCCACCAATCCAACGAAATCCCTCACTTTTCTTCATCCTTCATCCTTCATCCTTCATCCTTCATCCTTCATCCTTCATCCTTCATCCTTCATCCTTCATCCTTTCATCCTTCCTCCTTTCATCCTTCCTCCTTTCATCCTTCCTCCTTTCATCCTTCCTCCTTTCATCCTTCCTCCTTCCGTCACTCCCGCCGGCGGCTGAGCTTCGGCCCTGCCTGGGGCCGGGCTCCGGCGACCGCTTTCCCCCCGGCAAACAGCCTCGCGTGCTCTTCCAGCAAAAACCGGTCGGTCATCCCGGAGAGGTAGTCGCACACGGTCCGGTGCAATCCGTCCTGCCGCAGCCGCTTCGCGGTCGTTTCCCCGAGCAGCGACTTCTTCTTCAAATAGGTCTCGAAGACGTCCTTGAGCGCGGCGCAGGCGCGCTCATTCGCTCCGGCCACCGCCGGGTGATAATACAGGTTCTTATAGAGGAAGCGGCGCAATGCGCGGTTCGCCGTCAGCAGTGGCAGGCTGTAGCGAATGAGCGGCTTCTTTTGACGGCGCACGTCATCCGCGCTGTGCACCTCGGCGTCCTCGATCAGTTCGGCGCTGGTCGCAATCACATCCTGCACCTGGCGATCGATGATGCAGCGGATCACGTAGCTGTTCAGTTCCCGTCCCCGCAGTTCCGGAAAATGCTCGCGCACTTCCTCGTAGCTGTGCTGCCACACGTCCAACTCGCTGAGTTGCCCGGGAGTGATCAAATTGAAGTCCAACCCGTCGTCGAGATCGTGGCTGTAGTAGGTGATCTCATCGGCCAGGTTCGCAATCTGCGCCTCCAGCGAAGGGCTGGTGTGCTTTTCCCGCGCCCCGGGAGTCGGTGCGTCGTAGAACTTCTGGTGCTTCTTCAGCCCCTCGCGCACCTCCCAGGAGAGATTCAGCCCCGCAAAACGCGGGTACTTCTGCTCGATGATTTCCACGATGCGCAGGCTCTGCGCGTTGTGTTCAAACCCGCCATGCCCCTTCATCAGCTCATCGAGCATCTCCTCGCCCGAGTGGCCGAAGGGGGCGTGACCCAGGTCGTGCGCCAGCGCGATCGTCTCCGCGAGGTCCTCATTCAAGCCCAGGGCGCGCGCGATCGTGCGGCTGATCGAGGCCACCTCGATCGTGTGCGTAAGCCGCGTGCGCAGGTGATCGCCCGTGCCGTTGAGAAAGACCTGCGTCTTGTACTCCAGCCTCCGGAAGGCCCGTGAATGAATGATCCGCGCCCGATCGCGCTCATACTCGGTCCGGTGCGGATGCGCCGGTTCCGCGTGCTCGCGGCCCACGCTGTCCGCGGATTTCTGGGCATAGGGAGCGAGCGTGTCGGCCTCCCATTTCTGCTTCTCAAGGCGTGTTCGAATCATCGGTCGTGTCGTTTTTTTGTTCCCTCAGAATTTCCTCTTCGAGCTGGCGCCGGGCGCGCCTCGCGTCGAGCCGCACCCTGGCCATGTCGTAGATCGCGAGCAGGATCGCGAGCAGCGTCAGCCACATGCAGGCAAACCAGTAAACCACAAAGAGCAGCCGATGGTCCACGCGCCACGACCAGAAGACGGTCGACCCCAGGAAGATCAGGATGAGCAGCACCAGGACATTGTAAAACATCAGGGTCCGCCGGGCGCGGTGGCTGCGGATAAGCCCCTTGCAGACCTGGATGATGAATTTCGCGTTGTTCACGGCGCGGGACTTTGCGTGATGGAAGGCTGCGGGTCTAGAGATCCTGTCGTGAACATTTCAGTTGGGAGGTCTCCCTTCCCAGCACTCCAGCACTCCAACGGACCTCCTTGAGGGTTGGGTCTTGGAGTGTTGGGGAGAGAAATGCCGCTATTCCCCCCGAGTTACCCGCCTCTGCGAGCGCTTGACGCTGCGCCTTTCCAGGCGTCATTTGGCGGCTGTATGCGCCCGCTCCCCCTCGCCTGCCTCCTCGCCCTCTGCGTCGCCACCGCCCGTGCCGAGGAAAAGGCTCCCGCGGCAGCGGACAGCAAGCCCCTCCCGGGCCATTCCTCGAATGGCGAAGCGTTTGACGAAGGCCCGCGACAGGCCGCCGTGCTCATGGAAGGAACGGGCAAGGTGGATTTTCCCGTCACAACCGCCAACCCCCAGGCGCAGCAATTCTTCACCCAGGGCGTCGGGCAGTTGCATGGTTTTTGGTATTTCGAGGCGGAGCGATCCTTCCGGCAGGTCGCCGCCCTGGATCCCGAGTGCGCGATGGCCTACTGGGGCATGGCGATGGCCAACGTGAACAACGAGAAACGGGCCACGGAATTCATGAAGCTCGCCGTCGCGAAGAAGGGAAAAGCCACGCGCCGGGAGCAGTTGTGGATCGATGCCTTCGCCGCCTTCTTCGCCCAGTCCAAGACGAGCGAGGAGGCCCGGCGCTCGGCGCTGGTCCGCGCGTTCGAGGACTTGATCTACGAATTCCCCACCGACCTGGAAGCCAGGGCGTTTCTCGTCTTCCAGCTCTGGGACAACAAGCAGCACCGGATGCCCCTCCCCAGCCGCCTGGCCGTCGACGCACTCGCCCAGCAGGTCCTGGCCGTCAATCCCATGCACCCGGTGCACCATTACCTGATCCACCTTTGGAACGGCGCCGAGGGGGACAGCCGCGCCATCGCCGCAGCCGCCCACTGCGGCCAGTCCGCCCCGGCCATCGCCCACATGTGGCACATGTCGGGCCACACCTTCTCGAATCTCCACCGCTACGCCGATGCCGCCTGGCAGCAGGAAGCCTCGGCACGCGTCGATCACGCCTACATGGCCGAGGCGCGCATCATGCCGGAGCAAATCCACAACTACGCGCATAACAACGACTGGCTGGTCAAGAACCTGACCTACATCGGCCGGGTCCACGACGCGATCGACCTGGCGAAAAACATGATCGAGCTGCCGCGGCTCGGGCCCAGCCAGGGCCGGGCCTACGACATGGGCCGCGAGCGTCTCGTGGAGACTCTCGTGCGCTTCGAGCAATGGAACGAACTCATCGCCCTGGACAAAACCATGTACCTTGCGCCGGAGAAAGCGCCTGACGCGGAAGCGAAGCGGCTCGGGGCGCTGGCCGTGGCCTGTTTTAACTCGGGCGACGAGGCCCGCGGCACGCAACTCATCACCGCCCTCGAAACCCAGCTTGCCGATTCGCGCCGGCAGCGCCTCGCTGCCGCCGACACCGCCGAGGCGAAGGCCCAGCAGGAAAACAAGCCCGAGGACCAGATCACCAAGGCCATGGCCGACGCCATGCGCAGCTTCAACTACCGGATCACCACCGCGGAAGCCGCCATTGCCGAGGCGAAGATCTACCAGGCGCTCGCCGCCAAAAAACTGGACGCCATCAAGCCGCTCCTGGCCAAGGCGCGCGATCTTCCCGTCGAGCGCCGGTCCCGCATCCTGCTCGCCATCGGCGATGAAAAAGAGGCCTTGCGCCTGGCCCGCGAGGCGGTCACGCCCGACGCCGCGCAGGTGCAACCGCTGGCCAATCTCGCCCGCCTGCTCTGGGACGCCAAACAGCCCCAGCAAGCCCGCGAAACCTTTGAAAAGCTGCGCCCGCTCTCCGCGAACATCGACCTCGACCTGCCCGTGATGCAGCGCCTCACGCCGATTATCGAGGACATGAAGCTTCCCGCGGACTGGCGCGCGCCCGTGAAGGTGGCCGCCGACGCCGGCATCCGGCCCGAGATCCAAACGCTTGGCCCATTCCGCTGGCACCCGTACGGCGCGCCTTCGTGGAACCTGCCTGAAAGCCATGGCCTGCGGCAGTCCCTGGCCGGGTATCACGGCAAACCGCTGCTCCTGGTCTTCTACCTCGGCAGCAATTGCAGCCGCTGCATCGAGCAGCTCAATGTCTTCGCCCCGTTGACCAAGGAATACAGCGAAGTCGGCATCCCCATCGTCGCCATCGGCACCGATTCCCCCGAGGGCCTCAGCAAGACCTTCGAACAGGCCAAGGACGGCCAGGGCTTCCCCTTCCCCATCCTCTCGGACGCCAACCTGGAAGCCTTCAAGGCCTACCGCGTCTATGATGATTTCGAGCACATGCCGCTCCACGGCACATTCCTCATCGACGGCGCTGGCCTCGTCCGCTGGCAAAACATCAGCTTCCAACCCTTCCGCGACGCCACCTGGCTGCTCGCCGAGGCGAAGCGGTTGCTCAGTGTCCCGATGCCGGAAGCGCAGGCCACCGCCGGGAAATAGCGCGCCGTCAACGAGCGACACGCCACCACGCTTGCGACCGTCCAAACTGGAGGGTCGGGCGCTCCGTCGCCGCCCCAACTTTGGCAAGGCGGCGGGGTGTGGAGCCGGTAGCGACGGTCGGAGGCGGCAGTAGAAGATGCTTCCAGCCTCTTCCCTGCTTGCTCACGACGACCGGAGGTTGTCCACACACCCACCGCCTTGCCGAAGTGAGGGCGGCGACGGAGCGCCCGACCCTCCAGTTTGATGGCTCGCAAGCGCGATGGCACGCCGGGATCCAGACTAGCCCAAGGACCGGAGCGATGACTGCGCCAGATGGCAAAAGCGCACCGTGGCTGACGGACCGTCATTACAAGTCTTCCCCTCTGCGTCTCAGCGTCTCTGCGTTTAAATTCTCCGCCCGCTACAGCTTTGCCTCGCGCCGCGTCAGCAGTTCCACAAACTCGCCGCTCGTCTGCGCCGCCCTCAGTTCTCCCTCCGTCTTCGGATCTTTGAAGACCCGCGCCAGCAACCCCACGATCCGCAGATAATCCGCCGCCAGCGCCCGGGGCACGGCGATGCAGAAAATATAGCGCACGGGCAGTTCGACCCCCGCAAACGGGATTCCCTCCTCGGAGCGTCCCACGCTCATCACCATGCCGCTCACGCATTCGCCGCGGGTGTGCGGGATGCACAGCGCAAACCCGCCCGCCGGCTCCGGCAGGCACGGGGCGGAAGCATGCACGCCCTTGTGCAGAGCCGCCCAATCGAGGACGAAAGGATTGTTCTTCACCAAAGCCGCCACGTCATCGATGGCATTCTTCGGTTCCCTGGCCTTCAGGCCCATCAGGATGTGGTCGTGGTGGAGGAGATCGCCAATCGTTATCATACAGCGGAGCCGCTCCATTTCAGTTTCTGGCGCAGCACTTCAAAAAAAGACATTCCAGGGAGCATGGCAAGCGGGAGCCGCTGCGGCGCCTTGGTAATGTGAATGCGATCCCCCGTGAGGATGCGCACGGAGGCCTGGCCGTCGAGCGTGAGAAAGATATCGCCCTGCCCCAGGGCGGGAGTGATTTCGATGTGCGAGGCGTCGCTGACCATCACGGGGCGCATCGTGAGCACGTGCGGGCAGATCGGCGTCACCACGAAGACGCCGCTATCCGGCGTGAGCACCGGCCCCCCTGCGCTCAGCGAGTAGGCCGTGGAGCCCGTGGGGGTGGAGACGATCAAGCCGTCGGCGTGATATTCACTGAGCGTTGCCCCATCGACCGCGACATTCAGCTTGATGAGCCGCGAAAGCTCGCCGCGGCTGATGACCGCGTCGTTCAGCGCGATATAGCGCGAAAACCGTTGCCCGTCGCGGACGACGTCCACGTCGAGCAGCGTGCGCTCGCTCACGCGGTAGGTGCCGTTGCCAATGGCATCCAGCGCTTCGGGCCACGCCGCGGCGCCCACACACGTGAGAAAGCCGAGGGTCCCAAGATTGATCCCCATGATCGGCCGGAACTCGTCGCATAATTCATGGAGGAGCTGGAGGATCGTGCCGTCCCCGCCCAGCACGAGGAAGAGATCGCACTGGCTCAGGAGCTGCGCCGAGGTGCACGTGGATTCCGCGCCGATCATCTGCGCGGTCTGCGCCTCCAGG
>Ga0105237_10006580_pt1 | contig 12855 bp, 11 predicted proteins | sample KBSC24metaG_FD_81520 | JGI IMG/M metagenome (GOLD analysis project Ga0105237, IMG submission 81520) | Corn rhizosphere microbial communities from Kellogg Biological Station, Michigan, USA - KBS C2-4 metaG | ecosystem: Host-associated > Plants > Roots > Rhizosphere > Soil | place: Michigan, USA...
ATGAGCGGCGGGCGGATGATCCAGGGATTGTTGGTCAGCTTGATCAGATCGCCATTGATCGGCGAGGCGACCGCGATCGCGGCGGCCTTGGGCACCGGCCGGCCGAGCTTTTCGCCGAAGGCGCGCCAGGCGAGCTGGAGGCTGGGATGTTCGGCCACCTTCTGGGTGATCGGCTCGCTGAGCGAGACGACGCGGCCATCCGCTACCTCCGCCACTGCGAAGCGCGCGTGGGTCCCCCCGATGTCGACGGCGACGACTTCCATCCGATTCCGATCCTCTCTCTGGCGCCCCTGTCAACGTTGCCAGTGGGCGGCCGTCCTTCTTCCCGTCCGCCGCGCGGATGTAAAGTCCGCGCGGTCGTACCGGGTATGATTTACATGCGTTACAGTCTTACAGGCCCGCTTCGTGGAGCATCGCCGACGCGCCCTTTTCGGCTTCGTCGCAGTGATGGCGCATCATCGCGAACAGCTCGCGGCCGGTACCGACCGCGGGCGGCGGGGCAACGGCATGTTCGCGCGCGTCCCACTCGTCCGCGGGCACCAGCGCTTCCAGCGTGCCGGCCTCGGCATCGAGGCGGAGGATGTCGCCGTCGCGCACCTTGCCGATCGGGCCGCCGCCCAGCGCCTCGGGCGACAGGTGGATCGCCGCCGGCACCTTGCCGCTCGCGCCCGACATCCGCCCGTCGGTGACCAAGGCCACCTTGAAGCCGCGGTTCTGCAGCACGCCCAGCTGCGGGGTGAGCTTGTGCAGCTCGGGCATGCCGTTGGCGCGCGGGCCCTGGAAGCGGACCACGACGATCACGTCGCGCTCCAGTTCGCCGGCCTTGAACGCCTCCAGCACGTCCAGCTGGTCGGAGAAGACGCGGGCAGGGGCCTCGATGGTCCAGCGCTCGCGCTCGACCGCCGAGACCTTGATGCAGGCGCGGCCGATATTGCCCTTGAGGATGCGGAAGCCGCCCTCGGGGGAGAAGGCGGTCTCTACCGTGCGGACGATATTCTCGTCGTTGCTCTTCTCGCCATGCTCGGTCCAGACCAGCGCGTCGCCTTCGATGTCGGGCTTGCGGCCATAGGCGGCCATGCCGTCCTTGGCGATGGTCAGCGCGTCGCCGTGCATCAGCCCGGCGCGGAGCAGTTCCTTGATGACGAAGGACGGGCCGCCGGCATCCTCGAACTGGTTCACGTCGGCCGATCCGTTCGGATAGACGCGGGTCATCAGCGGCACGACGCGCGAGAGCCGATCGAAATCCTCCCAGTCGATAACGATGCCGGCCGCGCGCGCGAAGGCGGGGACGTGGATCAGGTGATTGGTCGATCCGCCGGTGGCGAGCAGCACGATCGCCGCGTTCACGATCGCACGTTCGTCGACGACATGGCCGATCGGGCGGTAATCATCGCCGTTCCAGCCGATCTCGGCGAGGCGGTGGACGGCGTGGCGGGTCAGCTCCTGGCGCAGCTTGGTGCCGGGGTTGGCGAAGGCCGCGCCGGGAACGTGGAGGCCCATCGCCTCCATCATCATCTGGTTCGAGTTGGCGGTGCCGTAGAAGGTGCAGGTGCCCTTGCCGTGATAGGCGGCGATCTCCGCTTCCAGCAGTTCCTCGCGGCTCGCCTTGCCCTCGGCATAACGCTCGCGGACCGCGGCCTTTTCCTTGTTCGGCAGGCCCGAGCGCATCGGGCCGCCGGGGATGAGCACCATCGGCAGATGGCCGAAGCGCAGCGCGCCCATCAGCAGACCCGGCACGATCTTGTCGCAGATGCCGAGCAGCGCGGCGCCTTCGAACACGCGGTGGCTGAGCGAGACCGCGGTGGCCATCGCGATCGTGTCGCGGCTGAACAGCGAGAGCTCCATGCCCTGATAGCCCTGGGTCACGCCGTCGCACATCGCGGGCACGCCGCCCGCCACCTGCGCGGTGGCACCGGCTTCCAGCGCCCAGACCTTCATCTGCTCGGGATAGCGGTAATAGGGCGCATGGGCGGACAGCATGTCGTTGTACGCAGTGACGATGCCGATGTTCATGCAAGCACCGGCCTTGAGCGTGTCGCGCTGCTCGTCGGTACCGGCATAGGCATGCGCGAGATTGGCGCAGCCCAGCTTCGGCCGGTCATTGCCCGATTCGCGCTCGCGGCGGATCAGGTCGAGATAGGCGGTGCGGCCCGCCTTGGACCGCTCGATCACCCGATCGGTGACGGCTGCGATTTCGGCGTGCAGATTGGCCATTTACAGGCTCCAGTGGATGTCGACAGGCAATTCGGTTTCGGCGAGCACGCGGCCGATCGGCAGGGTCGAGCCGGCGCCTTCGGAAATGGCGCGCTCCAGCACGTCCTTCTTCTCCTGGCCGGTGATCGCGATCATCAGCGCGCGGGCGGAGACGATCGCGGCGAGCGACAGCGACACGCGCGGGACGGGCGCTTCGGGCGGCAGCGGATCGGGCATCACGCCCAGCGCGCGGCGCTCCTTGGGGCCGGTCAGCGCCTCGGCGAGGTCGGGGCCCGGGAAGATCGAGGCGGTGTGGCCGTCGGCGCCCATGCCGAGCAGGCAGAGGTCGAGCGGCCAGTGGAAATCCTGCAGCCGCGCGTCCGCCGCGCGGCCGGCAGCCTTGTAGTCGTCGGCCTTCTCGCTGACGACCGGGATCACCCGCGCGCCGAGCGGCAGGAACACCTTGGCGAGGCCGGTGACGTTCGACATCGGATCGCCCATCGGCACGATGCGATCGTCGGTGGGGATGATCGTCACGCGCTTCCAGTCGAGCTTGGCCTTGCTCAGCTTGGCGTAGATCGGGCCGGGGGTGCGGCCGCCGGCGAGCGCGATGACCGCGGCGCCGCGCGCGTCGATCGCGCTCTCGATGATGAACTGCACGTCGCCGGCGAGCGCGTCGCCCATCTCGGCGGTGTCTTCATAGTCCCACCATTCGATTTCGGTCGTCATGTCAGCTCCTTCAATTTGGTGGGACCGCAAGGCGGCCGTCCGGCCGCGCGGGTCCGATATAGGGGCAGGGGGGCGGTTGCGCTCCCCCTCCCGCTCATTCGTGCCAGTGCACCCCGTCGCGCTCGGTGAGTGCGATCGCGAGCGAGGGGCCCCAGCTGCCAGAGGCGTAGGGCTTGGGCTTTAGGTCGTTGGCGTCCCAGCCGGCGCGGATCGCGTCGATCCATTCCCACTGCGCTTCCACCTCGTCGCGGCGGACGAACAGCGTGGGATCGCCCTCGATCAGGTCGAGCAGCAGCCGCTCATAGGCGATGCGGCGGCGGGTGCCGGCGAATTCGGTGTCGAGGCTGAGGTTGAGCGGCACTTCGCGCAGGCGATAGCCGTCACGGTCGAGCCCGGGCTGCTTGGCCATGACCAGCAGCTGGACATATTCCTCCGGCTGGAGGCGGATGACCAGCGCGTTGGACTGGAGCATGCCGCCGCGCTCGGCGAAGATCGAGTGCGGTACCGGCTTGAAGCGGATGACGATCTCCGAGCGCCGCTCGGCAAGCCGCTTGCCGGTGCGTAGGTAGAAGGGCACGCCTTGCCAGCGCCAGTTGTCGACATGCGCCTTGATGGCGACGAAGGTCTCGGTGCGCGAGTCCTTGCCGAGCTCGCTGGTATAGTCGCGGACGATCTGGCCCTTCACCGCGCCGCCGCCATATTGGCCGACCACGGTGAGGTTGGGCGCTTCGGCGATCGGAATCTTGCGCAGCGAGCGGAGGACCTTCACCTTCTCGTCGCGGATCGAGGTGCCGTCGAAATGGGCCGGGGGCTCCATCGCGATCAGCGCGAGCAGCTGGAGCATGTGGTTCTGCACCATGTCGCGCAGCGCGCCGGTATCGTCGTAGAAGCCCGCACGGCCTTCGAGGCCCACTGTTTCCGAAACGGTGATCTGCACGCTGTCGATGCCGCGCGCGTTCCACACCGGCTCGAACAGCGAGTTGCCGAAGCGCAGCGCCAGGATGTTCTGCACCGTCTCCTTGCCGAGATAATGGTCGATACGGAAGGTACGATCCTCGGGGAAGGCCTTGGCGACGATGTCGTTGATCTCGCAGCTCGATGCGAGATCGCGGCCGAGCGGCTTCTCCAGGCTGATGCGCACATTGTCGCCGGCGAGGCCTGCCGATTCGAGGCCCTTGATCGTCGGGCCGAACAGCCAGGGGGCGGTCGACAGGAAGATGGCCAGGCCGCCGGAAATGTCGCCCAGCTTTTCCTTCAGCGCGGCATAGCCTTCGGTCTGCGAGGCATCGAGCGTCTGATAGTGCACGCGCTGGAGGAAGCCTGCGACAGCGCTGTCGTCCTTCCGGTCGGCGGGCAGGAACTGGTCGAGCGCCTTGGCGGCGAAGGCGCGATAGCTTTCGTCGTCATGCTCGGAGCGCGCGGTCCCGGTGATGGTGAGGCCATCGGGGAGCAGGCCATCGGCGTGCAGCGCGTAGAGCGAGGGGAGCAGCATACGCTGCGCCAAGTCACCGGTGGCACCGAACAGAAGCAATTTGCCGACGGGCTGCTGCATCATTTCCCTCTCGATTGGTTCGCCCCCGCGAGACACCAATGCGGCCGAAAGATCAAGCCGAAGGGGAGGAATAGGTATGCGAAGGCGGCAAATTTTGGAGTTTTATTCCGCTGCCGCTCCTATCCTCCTCCCGCTTGCGGGAGGAGGATAGGAAGATGGGAGGGGCGCTTAGAGCACCAGCCCGGCGGTCGGATCGAGCCCGGCCATGATGTTGAGGTTCTGTACCGCCGCACCCGCGGCGCCCTTGCCGAGATTGTCCAGCGTCGCGATCAGCCGCGCCTGGCGGGTCTCGTCATTGCCGAACACGCGGACCGACAGGCGATCGGTACCGGCATTTTCCTCGATCGAGACCGTCGGCACGTCGGCGGGCAGGACCTGCACCACCGGCGAGTCGCGATAGGCGTCGCGCAGCACGTTCTCCAGCGCCTCGACCGACGGCTTGCGGGTGAAGGCGAACAGCGGCAGCGGCACCTCGACGATCATGCCGCGATAGGTGCGCGCAACCGAGGGCAGGAAGATCGGCGGATGCTCGATCCGCGCATGCTTCTGCATCTCAGGCACATGCTTGTGCGCGAGCGACAGGCCATAGGGCCGGAAGGCGGTGTCGGTCGCCTCGGGGCCGTCGCCCTCGAACTCGGCGATCATCGCGCGGCCGCCGCCCGAATAGCCCGAGACGGCGTTGACGCTCAGCGGGAAATCGTGCGGGATCAGCCCGGCGCGGATCAGCGGACGGACGAGCGCGAGGAAGCCGGTGGGGTAGCAGCCGGGATTGCTCACCCGCGCCGCCTCGGCAATCGCGGCGGCCTGGCCGGGTTCGAGCTCGGCGAAACCATAGGTCCAGGCGGCGGCGGTGCGATAGGCGGTCGAGGCGTCGATCACGCGCGTGCGCTCGTTCTCGATCATCGCCACGGCTTCGCGCGCCGCATCGTCGGGCAGGCAGAGGATGACGAAATCGGCGGCGTTGAGCGCCTGCGCGCGCTTCTTGGGATCCTTGCGGTCCTGGTCGTCGAGCACCATCACCTCGATCTCGGCGCGACCGGCGAGGCGTTCGCGAATCTCGAGGCCGGTCGTCCCGGCGGCACCGTCGATGAAGACATGCGCGATCATTCGGTCTCCCCCAAGGCCGATGCGTCGATATAGCCTACCAAGGCCGGGCCGGGCGCGACACCCCAGGCGTGGCTTCCGGCGATTTCGAGAACCTCGAACACGTCCCCTTTCTGGAGCGTGGCCAGCGCCGGCTCGTCGCCCTTGGCGGTCGCGCGCAGCGGCGTCTCGAAATGGATCACCCGCGGCATCGGCGATGCATAATGCGGCGCGAACACGCGGCCGGCGAGGCGGATATCGGCGATGTCGGGGCGGACGGCGTCCACCCGGGGATCGATCGCGGCCGAACGGCCGTCCAGCGCCAGACGCTTACGCGTCGGCGCGCTCTGGGACTGGCTCGCTGATGTGGTTGCCAGCGAGGAAATGCCCGAACTCTGCAAGAAACTCTGCCCCTTCCGCGGTACGCGCTACGAAGATGTTGCGCTTGTCGGTGTCGTCGCGCTGGCGGCGCAGATAGCCGAGCGTGCCCAGGCGATTCAAGGCGCGCGTGACCACCGGCTTCGAGACGTTTAGCGCCCGCGCCAGACCGCGCACCGTATGGGGGCCGGGGTCCAGATATACAAGCATCAGCAACGCCATCTGGCGATTGGTGAGATCGGGTTCTCCCGACCGCACATAATCGATCAGCGTATTCTTCCACCCCCACAGGGTCTGTTCGGACATAGCGTTCACAAGCACCACTCGTTCGTTTCAGGCCCGGCACGGCATCGAACCGAAGAAACAAACGCGCATTTTACAACTAGGTTTCAGTGCGCGGGCGAAATGTTGTGCGAAAATCGCGACGAAAATGCCGATCTGCCATGGGGTTGCGGAATGGCGCTGGAGTCGGGGGCGGAACAGGCGGTTGATTGCGCCGGGCGGCTCGCCTATGTCGCGCCCTTCGCTAACGGGCACCGGATTTCATGTTCACCTTCCTCCTCGTCGTACAGTTCATCATCGCCGCCATGCTGGTGGGGGTGATCCTCGTCCAGAAGTCGGAGGGTGGCGGTCTCACCTCGGGCGGCAGCCCGGCCGGTCTCATGTCGGCACGCGGCGCGGCCGATTTCCTGACCCGCATGACCGCGATCCTAGCGACCGCGTTCATCCTGATGAGCATCGTGCTCGCCTTCCTGGCGGCCACCCGGCATTCGACCAAGATCGACGCGGGCCTGCAGAAGGCACCGGCCGCGGTCGCCCCGCTGACGGTTCCGAACGCCCCGGCGCCGACCGGCAACGACACGGCGCCCACTGGCAACAGCGCGGTTCCGTTCAGCCAGTAAGCATCCGTAGTTCGCCGCGCTTGCGGCGGATTAACCGTAAAAATTGCGCAACCGGCGGATTCGAACGCTTGCCGGTCTGCGCCCTTTGACGTTAGGCGTTTTCTCCCATGGCGCGGTACATCTTCATCACCGGCGGCGTGGTCTCCTCGCTCGGCAAGGGTCTCATGGCAGCGAGCCTCGCGGCGTTGCTCCAGGCCCGTGGCTATCGAGTCCGCATCCGCAAGTTCGATCCCTATCTCAACGTCGATCCCGGCACGATGTCGCCGCACCAGCATGGTGAGGTGTACGTCACCGACGACGGCGCCGAGACCGATCTCGACCTCGGCCATTACGAGCGCTTCACCGGCGTGACCGCGCGCCAGGCCGACAACGTGACCTCGGGCCGGATCTACAAGACGATCATCGAGCGCGAGCGTCGCGGCGACTATCTGGGCGCGACGGTACAGGTCGTCCCGCACGTGACCGACGCGATCAAGGCCTTCGCCCAGGCGGAGACCGAGGATCTCGATTTCGTGCTGTGCGAAATCGGCGGCACTGTGGGCGACATCGAATCGCTGCCGTTCATCGAGGCGATTCGCCAGCTCCGCAACGATCTCGGCCGCGGCCAGACGGTCAGCATCCACGTGACGCTGGTGCCGTACATCGCGGCGGCGGGCGAGTTGAAGACCAAGCCGACCCAGCACAGCGTGCGCGAGCTCGCTGCGCTCGGCGTCCAGCCCGACGTGCTGGTGTGCCGGTCCGAACGTCCGCTGCCGGCCGGCGAGCGCGCCAAGATCGCCCAGTTCTGCAACGTGCCGACCTCGGCGGTGATCCCCGCGCTCGACGCGAAGAGCATCTACGCGGTGCCGCTGCAGTATCACGGCGAAGGCCTGGACGGCGAAGTGCTCAAGGCCTTCGGCATCGAGCCCGGCCCGTCGCCGGATCTCGCCCGCTGGAGCGGCATCGTCGAGCGGTTGCAGAATCCCGAGGGCGAAGTCACCATCGGCGTGGTCGGCAAGTACATGGGCGTGCCGGACGCCTATAAGTCGCTCACCGAGGCGCTGGTCCATGGCGGCATCGCCAATAGGGTGAAGGTCAACATCCGCTGGCTCGACGCCGAACTGTTCGAGCAGGAAGAGGCCGAAGTCGCCGCGATGCTGGAGCCGATGCACGGCATCCTCGTCCCCGGCGGGTTCGGCGAGCGCGGCAGCGAGGGCAAGATCGCCGGGGTCCGCTTCGCCCGCGAGCGCAACGTGCCGTTCTTCGGCATCTGCCTCGGCATGCAGATGGCATGCATCGAGGGCGTCCGCGCCCAGGGCATCGCCGAGGCCTCGACCACCGAGTTCGGCCCGACGCAGGAGCCGGTGGTCGGCATGATCACCGAATGGATGACCGCCGACGGCCTGCAGAAGCGCGAGGAGGGCGGCGACCTAGGCGGCACGATGCGGCTGGGCGCCTATCCCGCGAAGCTGGGCGGCAACAGCGTCGTCGCCTCGATCTACGGCACCGATTCGATCAGCGAGCGCCATCGCCACCGCTACGAGGTGAACACCGCCTACAAGCCGGTGCTGGAAGAGGGCGGCCTGGTCTTCTCGGGCATGTCCCCCGACGGCACGCTGCCCGAGATCGTCGAGCGGCCGGACCATCCCTGGTTCGTCGGCGTGCAGTTCCACCCGGAGCTCAAGTCCAAGCCGTTCGATCCGCATCCGCTGTTCGCGGGCTTCATCGAGGCCGCCGTCAAGCATTCGCGGCTCGTCTAAGGGCGTGCTGCGGCGGGTCTTCGTCGCCGGATTGGCGCTGCTGGCGGTGTCCGCAGCGCCGGCGCCCCAGCAGCCGCGGCCGGTGCCCGGGCAGGTCCGGGTGCGGCTGGTGACCAGCATGGGGGCGATCACGCTGGCGCTGGATGCCAAGCGCGCGCCGAAGACCGTCGCGAACTTCCTCGCCTATGTCGATGACGGGCGGCTGGAGGGCACCAATTTCTACCGCACCGCCCGGCGCAAGACCGAGCCGACCAAGGGCTTCATCCAGGGCGGCGTCGGCACCGATGCGCGGCGCATGCTCGATCCCTTGCCGCTGGAGCCGACCAGCAAGACGGGCTTGAAGCACCTGAGCGGCACCATCTCGATGGCGCACGGGCCCAACCCCAATTCGGCCAACGGCAATTTCTCGATCATGGTCGGCGACAATCCGGGGCTTGATGCGCGTGGTGCCAACCTCGGCTTCGCGGCGTTCGGCCAGGTGATCGGCGGCATGGACGTGGTCCAGCGCATCCTCGCACTGCCCAGTGGCGGCGGGCGCGACGTGATGAAGGGCCAGATGATCCTCAAGCCCGTGACGATCGTCCGCGCCGAGCGACTGGATGGGGTGGCCAAGCCGACGGGCCGGGTGCGGCCGTGGTTACTGGGGCTGAAGCCGGCGGGGTAAGGCGGCAGAAGATGACGTCATCCTTCCTCAGGAATGAACGCAGAATTTTTTATACGATCGCGTAAGTCGTTGCGCTACACCGTGTCTATAACGTTTCCAACCGTTTTCCGCGCGTGCGCCTCGCACCTCGGCCACGGATTTGGAGAACGCGTATATGCTGAGCGGCTACACGATTCGTGCGAAGCTGATGTTCTGTCTCGTCCTGTTCGCCGTCGCGTTCGGGGCGACGATTTTGACGCTAAACATCAGCGTTCGCTCGAATACCGCCAAATTCGATACCTTGCTCGCTGACCGCGTTCTGCCACTACGGCAGCTGAAGGCCGTGGCCGACGCATATGCCGTCAGCATCGTCGATGCGTCGCACAAGGCGCGCAATGGCAACTTCACCCTCGCCGAAGCGGAGAAACAGGTATCCGAGGGGCGGTCGGTCGCCGCTGCCAATTGGAAAGCCTATCGTGCGACGTCGATCAGCGGGCACGAGGCCGATCTCGCTGCGGTCGCGGAGAGCCGCATCCGGTCCGCGGATGCCGAAGCGGACGTGCTGGAAACGCTGCTCAAGCGCAACGATCGGGCCGGCCTCGATGCCTTTGTGGTCCACCGTCTATACGCTGCCATCGACCCGGTCTCGGCGGCATTGGGAGACCTGGTGTCCGAACAGATCCGCATCGCCGAGAAGGTGACCGGCGACGCCAGCGCGCAAAATCGTTTTGTCGCATGGATCGCGATCGCCATCGCGATGCTCGTCGCGGCCGTATGGCTGTTTGCCCTGCAGATTGCGCGTAGAAGCATCATCCAGCCGATTGGTACCCTGGCAGACACGATGGAGGCCTTGGCGGCAGCGCACGACACCACCATTCCCTATACCAAGCAGGGCGACGAGATCGGTCGCATGGCCCGCGCCTGCGAAATCTTCCGGCTCGCCGCTGCCGAACGGGCCCGATCCGAAGAGGAGAACGCCGCGACACAGGCAAAGGTCACGACCGAGCTGCGCAAGGCGATCACGGCAATTTCGGCAGGCGATCTCACGCGGGATATCCGCGATCCGTTTCCAAAAGACTATGAGCCGGTGCGTCAGGAGTTCAACGCTGCGCTGGAAAGCCTTCGCACGCTCGTTGCCGCCGTGCTGGAAAGCGCGACCGCGATCAACGGGGGCGCCGGGGAAATCGCGCAAGCCTCCGAAGACCTGGCGCGACGCACAGAAGCAAACGCTGCAAGCCTCGAAGAGACCGCGGCGGCGATCACCCAGATGGACGGGCGCCTGCGGGCCACAGCCAAGGCCGCGACCGAGACGGTGTCTCGGGCGGACGGTGCCAACGCCACGGTGGGAAGCGGCCGCGAAACGACCGATGCCGCAGTACTGGCGATGACGCGCGTCGCCGAGAGTGCCAAGGGCATCGACAGCGTGATCGAAGGCCTCGACAAGATCGCCTTCCAGACGCGTGTGCTGGCGATGAACGCCGCGGTGGAAGCCGGGCGCGCTGGCGAAGCGGGCAGGGGGTTCGCGGTGGTCGCGGATCTGGTCTCGGCGCTGGCGATGCGGGCCGAAGAGGAAGCCGGGCGCGCGCGGGATCAGCTAACGGCGACACAGACCGACATTGTTGCAGCGGTCGGCATGGTCCAGAAGGTGGATTCGGCGCTCGCCGTAATTGCCGCGGATGTCGATGAAGTGCACAGCCTTCTCTCGGGCATGGCGTCGGACAATCAGGCGCAATCCACCGCCGTGACACAGATTTCGTCGGCCGTCGGTACGATGGACCAGTCGACCCAGCAAAATGCCGCGATGGTAGAGCAAACTTCGGCGGCGGCGCGCAACCTTTCGGGCGAGGTCCAGGCGCTGATGGCGCAGGCAAATCGGTTCGATGTCGGCGCGCGGCCGACAACAAAGCCGAGGGCGCATTACATGGCTGGGCCCCGGGGAGGGCATGTTTCGCCTGGGCGGCTGCTGCAGGTCGCGTCGCCCGCCATCAAGGCGGGCGGGGACGGAGAATGGGCGTCGTTCTGACCGTTGGTGCGTGGCACAAAAGAAAAGGCGCCCGGGCCGAAGCCCGGGCGCCCCGTCGCGGCGCCTAAGGGAGGGGGACGCCGCGAGCTCTCAGACGGGTTACGCTGCGTTGGCCGTGCGATGGTCGATCGCGGCCGGCTCGCTGCCGGTACCCACCTGGATCTTCTTGGGCTTCATCGCCTCGGGCACTTCGCGCAGCAGCTCGATCGTCAGCAGGCCGTCGGCCAGGTTCGCATTCTCCACCCGCACGAAATCGGCGAGTTCGAAGCGGCGCTCGAAGCTGCGGTTGGCGATGCCCAGGTGCAGATAATTGCCCTGGTTGTTCTCATTCTCCCCGGCCTTCTTGCCGGCGACCAGCAGCAGGTTCTGCTGCGCGGTGATGTCGATCTCCTCGGGCTTGAAGCCGGCCACCGCGATGGTGATGCGATAGCGGTCTTCGGCAAGACGCTCGAGGTTGAAGGGGGGGTAATTTTCCGAATTCGCCTGGCGGGCGCTGGCTTCCAGCATGTCGAACAGCCGGTCGAACCCGATCGCCGAGCGACGGAAGGGAGTAAAGTCGAGTTGACGCATCTTCCAATTCTCCTGTGAGCAATTTGAACGTCATGGGTCTCGATGCCCGGCCAACTGCCGCGACACCGGTACGAAGCCCTTTTCGGCGCCTCGCCACGCTGATCTGGTGTTGCGGTTCCGGGTTTCAAGAGATGCCCCAATCCCGGCTAGGCGGGCCTAAACATCTCCTTCCTCGCTAAACCCCATCGACGCAGTGGAGATTGGGGCCAACGAACTAGGGAAACACCATGAGCTTGCCGCTGATTCCGCTGCTGCTGTTATCCAGCGCGATGCCTGTCGCGCACGATCCCGACGTGCCGGCACCCGCCGCCGCGGAACCGCAGCAGCGTCAGGACGGCGACATCGTCGTTACTGCCCGGCGCCGCGAGGAGCGGGTCCAGGAAGTGCCGGTCGCGATCGCGGTGCTGAGCGGCGCGACGCTGGCGGAGGCGGGGGCGTTCAACGTGTCCCGCATCCAGCAGTCGCAGCCCGCGCTGCAATTCTACTCGAGCAACCCGCGCAACACCGCGATCAACATCCGCGGTCTCGGCGCGCCGTTCGGCCTCACCAATGACGGGATCGAGCAGGGCGTCGGCTTCTATGTCGACGGCGTCTATATCGGCCGGGTCGGCGCATCGACCTTCGACTTCGTCGATGTCGAGCGCGTCGAGGTGCTGCGTGGGCCGCAGGGCACGCTCTACGGCAAGAACACGACAGCGGGTGCGATCAACATCACCACGCGCAAGCCGAGCTTCAACCCCGAGGTGCGCTATGAGGTGAGCGCCGGCAACTACAACTTCCTGCAGATCAAGGGTTCCGCTTCGGCGCCGATCGCCGACGACAAGCTGGCGGTGCGTCTGTCGACGTCGGTGACCAAGCGCCAGGGCACGATCTACGACACCAAGTCGGACAGCAACCTGCACCGCCTCGACAATTACGGCGTGCGCGGCCAGCTGCTGTGGCGCGCGGCGCCCAATCTCGACCTGACCCTGTCGGGCGACTTCAACCTGCAGAACCCGCTATGCTGCGTGCAATATTATGTCCGCACCGGCGCCACCCAACGG
>Ga0105237_10006582_pt1 | contig 12854 bp, 4 predicted proteins | sample KBSC24metaG_FD_81520 | JGI IMG/M metagenome (GOLD analysis project Ga0105237, IMG submission 81520) | Corn rhizosphere microbial communities from Kellogg Biological Station, Michigan, USA - KBS C2-4 metaG | ecosystem: Host-associated > Plants > Roots > Rhizosphere > Soil | place: Michigan, USA...
TGCTATTTGCCATGCGACTTCCGGCCCTCAAATAATAAACAGTACCAGACGATAACCCGGTAAATGTATCTGTAAATGTGTATGTATCGGCACCGCTTACACTATGTAACATCCTGCCGGATGAACCATAGTTATTAATATCAACATAAGGAGATGGAGACAACATGGTCGCAACACGTGCAATTTGTTGTGCAGCGTCATTGCTTGTTGCCGTATAAGTTACAGTTATTGAATTTGAAGTTACTGCCCCTATCTGTATTGTTACATATATCCACTGAGAAACTTTTAAATTCACCAGGGTTTTGCCATTAACTTTTGCAATAACGGTATCCATGTAATAAAAGGCTCCGGTAGGTACTACTTTGTAACTGCCTGAAAAAATAAATCCATTTTCGTAGGTTCCATTATACGTATAATCACTGGTAATTGAATTTGGATTTGAGGAGCTGTAGTTTTGTTGATAGAGGAATAAATAGCCTGATTGTCCCTTATTATTTGCTGCATAGACAGTATCATTCGCTTTAGAATCAAGGAGAGCTCCATAAATAGAAGCATCAGGTGCTTTATAATTATCTATGCTTTTGCTACATGCAGCGAAGAAAAAGACTAGGCTTGCTGCCACTATGCATACTGTATTATATTTCTGCTTTTTCATTTTTTTGATTTAAAATGATTTAATATTCGGGGTTTTGAACCAGGTTGCTGTTTTTAATAATCTCTCCCGGATCTATTATTTCATAGTACAAAGCGGAAGGAAAAGTTCTTGGATTTTTTGGGGCGTCTACAATTTGATAAGTATACTTCATGTCGGCAGGATTTTTATTTGCTTCCCAGTTTAACCAGGGCCATAAGGCATGGAATTGGGTATTGTTTAATACCTGGTCGGCGATTCTCCATCGTCTCAAATCCCACCAGCGTTGGTTCTCGAATGCCATCTCTACCTGCCGCTCATGCCTAACCTGGTCCCTTGTAACACTTGCAAGCTGAGCTATGCCGGCCCGGGTTCTTATCTGATTAATTGCTGACAAAGCTGTGGCCTCATCTCCCATTTCAATGGAAGCCTCCGCAAGATTTAACAATACCTCGCCATATCTGAATACCATATATGAGGTAGCGGAGTTATTAGGACCATCCTGGTTAGGAACAAAACCAGCATTCTCTGTCATAAACTTCTTAATATAAAAGCCTGTTTTGGTAGGGTCGTTAGCTACCATAGGGCCATCTTTACCGGTGATAGTAATTGCGTTTGGGGCAGTACCATAAGTTGATGTTAAATCGCCTGCTGTAATACTGTCTGCACCATCAACTATTCCCCTTCTCAATCCAATAAAGCTACCCTGGGGATCTCCATTACAATGCCATTCTGCATTCGGGTACAATATGCTGGCAAAAAAGCGGGGATCTTTTCCTTTAAAAAGATCCGCCGGATTACTATACTTGATTGGTTTTCCAGTACCGTCATTTACTTTAAGCTTGCCCGGAGTTCCATCAGTGTATTCAAATTGCTCTACAAGTTCTAATGTTGGATTGGTCACATTACCATAATCTACCTTAAAACTTTGCGGCTCATTATAAAAATCAAAACTGTGACCATGACTTGGCAGTGAGTATGCTTCTGTAAAAATAGCTTCAGGGTTACTGGCCGGATCTGCGCCATTGAAAAGCTGCTGGAAATTAGCTGCAGGGTCGGGTAATACATTATACAAGCTAAATTTCCCTGACGATATAATAGTATTGGCTGCCTCAATGGCCTTTTGCCAGTAAGTGTTGGCCATAGAAGTAGGAATACCGACCAAACCATTTAGCTGAACCTGCCCATACTTGGCAATGGAAGCAGCATAAAGCATTGCTCTGCACTTCAAGGCCAAAGCTGCGTATTTTGTGGCGTGAAAATCACCTCCCTCTTCGGGTAAGTCATTTATGATGGCATCTACCTCACTGCCTATAAAATCATAAACTTCCTGTTCTGTATTCCTTTTCACTTTCAATGAATCAAGGGGTGCAGAAGGTGACTGAACTGCAGTAATGATTGGCACACCACCATAACGCTTTACCATGGCAAAATAGGTAAAGGCCCTTATAAATCTTCCTTCTGCCAGGAATTTAGCTCTGTTATCCGGCGTAAGATTGGTAGCATTAGGTATTTTGGCTATAAAGTCATTTTCCTGGCGTATATAATCATATTTCCACCATGCAAAATAACCAGGTGGCAGTGGACCGGCATTAGCTGTAGCGCCCCAGGTATAGGAATGCATCGCCTCATCGCTAAGTTGAGATTCGAAAGTCGCTTCATCTCCAACTACAAAACGCAAATCTTCAAATCCCGATCCGCTTCCTCCATCTCCCAGATTTGAATATAATGAAGCTGTTAGCGCCTGTACAGAATTAAACGATGCATACGCCTGGTCTCCAGCTATTAAACTTGTCGACTGAAGGTTTACAAAATCTTTTTTGCAGGCTGGAAAAATAAGTACAACCGGCAGTATTAAAGCCATGTACCTGAAAATATGTTTCATATAGATTTTTTTGATCATTAAAAATGTTAACCTTTAAAACCTGGCATTCAGTCCTAGGGTTATTACTTTTTGCTGTGGATAATAAGTTCCACCACCACCTTCGCCGGTTGAGCCGGCAGTTGGGGCTTCGGGGTCAACATATTTCGCCTTGGTAAACAGGAATAAGTTTTGACCGGCTACATAAAACCTGATATCTTTTATACCTGCTTTCGTAAGCAGTTTTGTAGGTAAACTGTAAGCCAACTGTATTGTTTTAAGCCTTAGGTAAGTTGCGTCCTGTAACCAAAAACTGGTAGGGTGTTGCTGCCCATCGCTCAATATTCCATTATTGTTATTTTTACCGTTAGTAACGGTTGCAGGGTATCTACCTGGTATCCAGGCACTTTTTGGATCGTATATATCAGCATGGTGCCAACGATCAGTAAAGTATGCATAGGAATTGGAATTATTGGCAAAAGGCTGGGTTTGAGCACCACCAAGAACAATATCAAAATCTGAAGCCCCGGCAAACACAGCAGAAATATCAAACTGTTTATATGTTGCCGATAAATTAAGACCATAGAACAATTTAGGAGTAGTAGCGGGATTTCCATAGCCATCAGGGGTAAGCCCCTTTCCTATAAGGGTTTGATCACGGGAATCCAAAATGCCATCATGGTTTACATCAAGATATTTTACATCGCCTGGTTGCAGGGTTTTATTAGCCTGACCGTCTTGTACAGCCCATGAATTTATTTCATCCTGTGTTTTAAATTGTCCTACGGCCTTGTATCCCCAAAACTCATCTGCCCATCTATTTGCCTTATTTTTCAAATAATTTTCCAATGAATTGCTATAAGGAGAGTGGGTTACAATACCCTTCTTAGTCCTGGTATAAGTAATGTTAGGTGATACAGTGAGCGAAACATCTCCTATTTTTTTATTGAAGGCCAGTTGCAATTCAAAACCACGGGTATTATCGCTATTCAGGTTTTGTTGTGGCAGGCTGGCGCCTACTGTTCCGGGAAGGCTGCCTGATAATGTAGCGGGTATTCCAGTTCTTTTTCTGTAGAATACATCTAACTCAGCAGTAATCATGTTTTTCCACAAACCCAGTTCAAGACCTGCATTGTAAGAATGGGCCACTTGCCAGGTTATTGTAGTATTGGCAAGACTCCCCGGCGTTAATCCGTTTGTAACAGTTCCGTTGCTAAAAACGTAGGCACCGCTGGGATAGTTGTATCCTGTCAGGTATTGAAAGCCACTTGCGCTTGCATCATCTGGCATTTCCGCCCAGGATGCTCTCAATTTCAGGTTGTTAATTGCCTGAATTTTAAAGAATGGCTCATTACTGATTTTCCATCCCACCTGGAGCCCGGGAAAAAAACCGGTATTGTTAGGGAATTTCCATGAATAAGCATACTTGCCGGAAGCTTCCAGCAGATACTTTCCTTTATAATCATAATTCAAACGACCCGAATAACCCTGGTAAGCGGTTTGGTAAAATGGACTGGAACTTACATAATTTGTTTGCCCTGTGAGATCTCCCAACTGCAACTGGTCCAGGGCGTCTACTGCAAAATTTCTGCTGGCGCCAAAATTAGTAGCATTTGATTTCTGCCTTGAAAAAAGGAGGAGTCCCGATACGTGGTGATTACTGGCAAAAGTGTGTGTGTAATTAAGAGAGAATTGCAAATCTGTTGAGACAACCTGGGATGTAAATAAATCAAGACTTGAAGGTGAGTTGCCCAGGTATGCTACATTGTAACTGTGGGCAGAAGCATCATAGTTATACAACGCATATTGCTTAGCCCAGCCCTTACTATTGTCGTTATCGGATTCATAACTGAAGAACAATTTTGCATTCAAGCCCTGTATATAGGGCACTTCATAAGTTAAAGTTCCAATACCTGTAAACGTACGGGTTTGGTCGCTATTATAACCGGAATAAGATGCCCTTGATTGTGCCAGCGCATTATTGCTGATATTGGTTGAAGTAAGATAGTCGGGATTATTATTTACGTAAAGTGAACTGGTAGGATAAGTTCTTTGTAATATATTTATTATCCCGTTAGCTGTATATCCCGTATTAGGATTATATGTATTCTGGAAACGGCCACTGAGATTCATTTCAGCCGTAAGCCTCTTGGATATTTTTGCGCTTATGGTGCTGCGTATGTTGTAACGCTTGAACCATGTATCCTTTGATCTTAATAAACCTTGCTGATCAAGATAACCACCTGAAAAAAAGTACTTAATAACATCTGTTCCGCCTGATACGTTCAGATTTGAATAGGCCATTGGCGCACTTGATCTCAGAACACTGTTATACCAGTCTGTGCTTTTATGCAAAGAATCTGCGCCAGTCTTCCATTTTTGTACTTCGTCTGCGCCGTATACCACAGGCAAGCCCTGGTTTATCTGCGATTCATCTGTAAGCTCTGTAAACTCACCCGCGTTCATTAATCTTGGGTAACGGGTAGTACTTTGCCTGCCGTAGTAACCACTGTATGATATTACTGGTTTGCCGGTTGTGCCCCTTTTAGTAGTGACCAGTATGGCGCCGTTTGCAGCCTTGAAACCGTAAATGGCTGCGGAACCATCCTTCAGAATACTTATGCTTTCTATTTCATTAGGGTCTATCTGACTAAAATCTGAAGGAGTACCATCCACAATGACAAGGGCATTTCCAAAACCACGGATATCTATTTTTCCTACATCACTCCCTGGCTGGCCACTTTGCTGTACAAATGTTAATCCCGGTAATTTACCTTGCAATGCATTTACTACACTACCTACAGGCGCTTTGGAAATGGCATCTCCTTTTACTTGTGCTATCGCTCCTGTTACTGAGGCTTTCTTTTGGGTGCCGTAGGCCACTACCACTACGTTCTCCAGTTCCTTGCTTTTGGTTTTCAAAACAATTTCATAATCATTTCTCGAATCAATTGGCATTTCAAGATTTTCATAAGCAACATTTGAAACGAGAATTGTTTCTCCCACGGTAACACTTAACCTGAATTTACCTGCCAAGTCCGTTTGAGTACCCGTTTTCTTACCTTTTACTGTAATTGCGGTTCCGCTAAGCGGGTTGCCCGCATCATCTTTCACTGTTCCTGTAACAGTTTTTGTTTGTGCCAACAACATAATTGGCGCCATTAGCAGCAGTAGCAGCACATATTTTTTGAAGTGCGCTTTGCCGCCTGGCTTTAGCAGAGAGGTTACTGCGTTCATAAGCATTAAAGTTTTAGTGAATAGATTGTTTTATTAATGGATACTAATTCCTGCTGGGAAATACGTAAAAGGAAAAATGCTTTTGATGACAGCGTGTTTTCAGAAAAAAAATATCATCAGAAAAAATGTAGTAACCTGTGTAAGAAGTTGCGATAGGGCACTTGCTCAATTGCATTTTAGTTGCTGTTTGGTACGGAATAAATTTTGATAGCGGGTCTAAGATAGAGCTATTTTATACTCCTGAAAAAAGGGTAGCGCTGCATAATTGTAACACAAACGTTTGACTTAACAGAACAACCGTTTGCGCTATTTTTTATGAAAGGCACCGGAGGAAAGCAGTAAAGAAAAAGTGAGGCGAAGAAATTGATGGCGTATTGGTTGGGAGCAGTTTTGTATTCTGTGCAAGCTGATTTTATGACGAATTTTGTATGTTCTGTCAAGCCTGTAACCGTGTCTGCTAATGACTAAAAAATCTATGCAATCCCTTTGTTAGCAGTTATGATACAACGCAGGAGCCGTCAAAAGAACATCTGCGTGTTGGAGCAAAATAAAATACCATTTAGTAAGGATTTTACCCCCGCTAAATGGTATCATTTTTTTTAGAATTGTTTTATTACTTAGGCTCCAGTGCAGCTTTAATGCGTGCAGAAACATCCTGCAAGTGAAAGCGGCTAAGCTTATCTGTTGTGCCGGGGATAGCTGCATTAATTTCTGTCTGCAGCATTTTTAAGTAGCCACGTGCAACAGAAGTGATATCTGTATTCTTTGTATTAACACCAAAGAAAATCACCAATCCCGCAGGTAAACCAGAAAGTCCCGGCGTTTTAGGATCAAGTAAGTCTATCAGTTTTTCAACGTGCGCTTTTTGAAGGTTTCTCCTGTAAGCGTCTACAGGTTTGTTTGATTTTAATTCACTCCAGATACTGTTCTTAACATCATTCATTAACTCGTCAACAGAATAAGTGGCAGAGCCAAAACGATTAGTGCATGCAAGCAATCTTGATAAGCGCGAACCATCCAACAGGCTGTTTAATACGCCTGTCTGTACATTTTGTATGGATTCAATATTTGTAGGATTGGTTATCTTGTTCAAAATGTTTTTATCAAGTAACCATGTAGGTGTTTCGAACAGTTGTTTACTTAAAAAGCTTAAAGCTTCTTTCTGCCTGTCTTTTGCAACCGGCTGGTAAACATCGCCCTGCTGATCTACACTTTTATTAGTCTCATAAATACCACCGATGTTTCTTAACACATGGCCCATATAACGGCTGTACTGGCCTGTAAGATTGTTATACATCTCTTCCAGGTTATCGTAGTTTTCGCCTGCTTCTTTGGTCCATTCCGGTAGATTAGTAACAATGCGTTTCAGATTTTTTATACCATAGTCACTTGCCTTCATTGCATTATCACCAAGGTCCTCACTCTGGCTGCGCGGATCAGAACTGTTGCCAAGCTCATAAGTACCAAACCACGTACGTGGATTCTTTGCAAGAGATTCGATAATAAGTTTATCACTGTTCTTCTTTTGCTCTTCTTCTGTATTGCCGGATATATAGCCATAACCCCACCTAATAGCCCACTGATCATAATCACCAATGCGCGGGAACAAGCCTATTTCAGTAATATTATCTTCAGGTTGTGCTACATAGTTAAAGCGTGCATAGTCCATGATAGAGGCTGTATGTCCGTTTGCTTCCACCCATGCTTTATCACGAAGTTTTTCAACAGGTGTGGTGCTGCTGTTGCCCATGTTGTGTAACAGGCCAAGCGTATGACCAACTTCATGTGATGATACAAAGCGGATAAGCTGCCCCATCAGGTCATCATCAAACTTCATTTTTCTTGCACGGGGATCAACTGCCGCAGTCTGTATCATATACCAATCGTGTACAAGCTTCATCACGTTATGATACCAGCCAATGTGGCTTTCAAGTATCTCACCGCTGCGTGGGTCATGCACATTAGGGCCATAAGCATTTTCAATGTCTGAAGCAAAATAACGTATCACAGAATAACGGGCATCTTCCATACTCATTGTACTATCATTTTCCGGCCATTCTTTTCCTGAAATCGCATTTTTAAATCCTGCTTTCTCAAAGGCTTTCTGCCAGTCATTGATGCCGGCAATAAGATAAGGCCTCCATTTTTTTGGCGTAGCAGGATCAATGTAATAAACAATAGGTTTTGCAGGCTCAACCAGCTCACCACGCTTCCATTTTTCTATATCTTCAGGCTTTGGTTCCAGCTTCCAGCGTACCGCGAATGTTTTATCTTCTACACGTTGCTGATCATCGCTGTACTTTGTAAAATCATCAGGAAAATACCCCACTCTTACATCCCAATATCTTTTCTCCATTGGCTTTGAAGGAAGAAGAATAAGCGATGTATTCATTTCAAAAGTTACAGCTCCAGCCTGGTTTGCCGCAGGAAAATTAGCTGAAGGAAAAGGAGAGAGCGAAAAGCCTGCCATAGGAGGATTGGCAAAAAATGTTTTTACTGTTTTTATTTCCGTATTAATGGGAAATGTATTGATGCTTGCAATGTAACTTCTGTCAGGTGCAATACCAGATAAGTTAAGTCTCCTTTTTGCATTGGGGCTAACACTTACAATTTGGTTATCACCTTTAAAATAATCAGACACATCAATAACGCTGCTGGTAGAATCTTTACCAAAAGCTTTGATATCAAATGCTGCAGCAAGCGGGTTTAAGTAAGAATTGCTTACGGCTTTATAGATCTGTTGCGTTGAATCTGCCGTGCTTATTAACGTAATAACTCTTATGAAGATATTGTTGCTTGGCCCTTTTTCGAACTGAAGCGTTAACTGGTTGGCAAGTTCACCGCCATAGATGCCTGCACCTCCTGCAACTTTGCTAAACCTGGTAATGGCCATTATTTCACGGTTGAGCAGGCTGTCAGGTATTTCAAAATAATATTTGTCCTCTACTTTGTGTACGATAAGCAAGCCGTTTTTTGTAACAGCCTTGTCGGTAATTACATCTTTATATGGTTTAGGGCCGGTTTTTGGGGCAGATAAACCATTGGGCGGGGTAATGGGTTTCGTGGTGTCAGCTTTGCCGGAGGTTGGTGTTTTGGGCTTTTGTTGCGCCATTACAGTACCGCCTGCTATAAAAGCTATAACAGTTAACAATCTTCTCATGATAAAAAAGTGGATTTTAGATAAATGATCGTTTAAAGATAAAGGCAAAATGAATGTGTGCCGTAAACGATTTTCAGTTTTCGGTAAACGGTTATTTAATCATACGCGGCTTGTATCTGGCGTGTATGGAAGGTTAATCTGGTTGTGTACGACTTTTTTCCTTAAGCTGTTTTTCTATCACTTCTGGGTAATATTTATGTTCAAGCTGATGGATGCGATGTGCAAGCGTTTCGGCATTGTCATCTGGCATAACAGGACAGGTGACCTGGAATATATGTGAACCGTGATCATACAATTCATCTACAAAATGAATGGTAATACCACTTTCTTTTTCCTGGGCTGAGATAACGGCTTCGTGAACAAAGTTGCCATACATTCCTTTACCGCCGTATTTGGGTAAAAGCGCAGGATGTATGTTGATGATTTTTTCAGGATAAGCTTTTATCAACGCTGAAGGAATTTTCCAGAGAAAGCCTGCCAGTACAATAAAGTCGATGCCGGCTTCTTTCAATTCGTCTACATAAGCATTACCGCGAAAGAATTGTTCTTTTTCTATAATGATGGAAGGAACCTGGTTTTCTGCTGCAATGTTCAGAACACCTGCGCCTGGTTTATTGCATACAATTAAGCTAACTTTTATGGAAGGATGATTGCAGAAATGTTTAATAATTCTTAGTGCATTGCTACCTGCTCCTGATGCGAAAATGGCGATGTTCATATTAGAATGAAAATTATCTCTGTTTTTAAATTAAGCATGTAAATATCAGGTGATTTTTTTAAATGCATAAGCATCCGCTAATTGCTATGAAATATCTGTAAGTATTGTTGAATAAAATAGAAGTACTGCAAAATATTAATGATTTATTTTAAAGGGCATTTTCTCTTTTATGCAAAGCAAACGTATGTGTATTGAGGCGCAAACGTATGCGTGATTTTGTTAGTGGTATGTTTATAACGAAATGTAAAATCTATTTTTGATAAGTCAATATTTTAATCTGCATCCAAACAAAACTGTACATGAAAATTCCCAATCCGTTCAAAGCAGTCATGATGTTGATTGCTTTCTTTATTTACGTAAATCATGCGTATTCTCAAAAAACTGTTACCGGAACAGTTACCGACTCAACAGGCTTGCCATTGCAAGGAGTATCTGTAGTTGTAAAAGGCACAAAAAAAGGCACCAGCACAGATCAGCAAGGCAACTTTTCTATCAATGCCAATGCAAAGGCTACACTTGTTTTTAGCTATATAGGTTATAGCTCTAAAGAGATGATGCTTATCGATGAATCTCCACTAAAAGTACAATTGTCCACTGGTGACAATAAGGTAAACGAAGTAGTAGTAACTGCTTTGGGGATCAAGAAAGAGAAAAAAGCAGTAGGCTATGCTGTACAGGAAATTAAAGGTGCTGACCTTGTGAAAGCCAGGGAACCCAATGGTATAGGAGGGCTAACGGGAAAAGTGGCTGGTTTAAGAATTACCAACACCCCAAACATGTTTAGTAATCCTACAATTACATTGAGAGGTGTAGCACCGTTGATAGTGGTGGATGGTGTTCCAATTTCATCTGACTCCTGGAATTTGAGTCCGGATGACATTGAAACCTATACTGTATTAAAAGGGCCAACAGCTTCAGCATTGTATGGCTCAAGGGGCCTTAATGGAGCAGTGGAAATCACCACTAAAAGAGGCACCAGGGACAGGAAAGGTTTCACTATTGAATTTAATTCAAGCACCCAGTTTCAGACAGGCTTTAATGCACAGCCCAAAGTGCAGCAATCGTATGGGCCTGGTTCTGCAGGACAGTATGCTTTTGGTACAGGTGCTCCCGGAGGCGGAGGTGTGAATGACTATGATTATTTCGTATGGGGTCCAAAATTCAACGTGCCAGATGCAAGCAGCCCCAGTGGATTGTGGGAAACAACACAGTGGGACAGTGAGTATGATCCCAACAATACCTACACGGTTAAATTTGGTGATGGGTCAACATATACAAGTCACCTTAAGCCTAAGCCCTGGGTAAACAAAGGAAGGGATAACCTGAAGAACTTTTTGCGTAATGGTCTTTTAAGTATTAACAACATTGCGGTTTCCAGCGCGGGAGAAAAAGGAAACTTCCGCATGTCGCTTTCACAAACTTACCAGCTTGGCATGGTTCCCAATACCAACCTGAATATTACTAATTTCAATATGTCGGGCGCCGTAAACTTCAATTCGAAATTAAGGCTTGAATCGAACATTACTTATAACCGCCAGTACACAAAAAACTACCCAAGTGTGTCTTACAGCCCGAACAGCTTTATTTATAACATGTTCTTATGGAACGCATCCAATTATGATGTTCGTGAATTCAGGAATTACTGGGTACCGGGCAAAGAAGGCATAAAACAAAAATGGGTAGAAAACTGGCGATATAACAATCCCTATTTTGTGGCTTACGAACAAACACAAGGCTATTACCGGGATAATGTGTATGGTTATGTAAAGCTGAATTATAAATTAAATAATGATCTCAGCGCTTATGTAAGATCATACATTACCACAGCGGGCCTTTCTGAGGAAAACAAATATCCGGTATCTACGGACTCATACCAGCCATGGCAACACGTTGGTGGGTATGAGGAAAGGCACACTTTAGATTTTGAGAATAATACAGATGTGCTGATTACTTACGACAAAAGGGTTAATCCATCGTTTACTGTAAAAACATCTGTGGGGGGCAATTTAAGAACGGTTACCCAAAGAATAATGTATGGGCGAACAGATGGTGGCCTTAGTATTCCTGGCCTCTATACTTTGTCTAATTCTGTAAATCCGTATTCGCCCAGCACTTCTTCATCAGTAAAACAGGTACAAAGTGTGTATGGATATGCAGATCTTGGCTTTAAGAATTACCTGTTCTTAAACCTTACAGGACGCTGGGACAGATCTTCAGCACTTCCTTTAAACAAAAACAGTTACTTCTATCCTTCAGCTTCCTTAAGCGCTGTGATATCAGATATGGTAAGACTTCCTGCTGCTATCTCTTTCCTTAAATTAAGAGCTTCTTATGCCAATGTGGGTAGCGATTTTAATTTATACAGCTATAGTGCTACCTACGGAGCTGGAACAAGGTGGGATGGCAACCTTCCATTATACTATGGAAGTACTTTGTATAATCCGGATTCTTTATTGCCTAACAAATCTATTTCTTATGAAACCGGGCTTGAAATGCGATTGCTTAAAAACAGGTTTGGGATTGACTTTGCTTTCTTTAAAACCTATGATGGCCCTAACCAGTTAAATCTTGGTGTTTCACAAGCATCTGGCTTTAATAGCCGGCAGGTTACAGGTGGGCAAACTGAACGCAGAGGGTTTGAACTCACTTTAACAGGAAGGCCTGTATCAACAAAGAATTTTACATGGAACGTAACGGCAAACTGGTCAACGTATCACAAATATCTCAGGAAAATATATGGTGGACAGACCCGCCAGGATCGTTTCGTAAGTATTGGTACCAGGACAGACCCGTATGTGAGTACTGTGTTCTCAAGATCACCTGATGGCCAGGTTGAATATGATCAATCTACAGGTTACCCCATCGTAGACCCTTATTCAAGGCAACTTGGATGGACATTGCCTGACGGAACTGCTTCTTTAATAAACAATATACGCTATAAAGATTTTCAGCTTAGTTTCCAGTTTGACGGTGTATATGGAGGAAAGGTATTCGATCAAACAGCTTATTATTTATGGTCTGGCGGTAATCATCCCAACAGTGTAACGAAGGAAAGAGATGACGAAGTGCTTAAAGGCCTCGCTACCATGGTAGGCCAGGGAGTAGTGCGTACTGCAGGTGAGGTAACTTATAATGCTGACGGCTCTATAAATTCAGACTCAAGAAAATACGCCAAAAACAATGTGCCTACTTTTTATTCAGAATTCGCCCAGCGTTATTGGTCCTCTACAGAAATGTCAACTGTAAA
>Ga0105237_10006583_pt1 | contig 12852 bp, 12 predicted proteins | sample KBSC24metaG_FD_81520 | JGI IMG/M metagenome (GOLD analysis project Ga0105237, IMG submission 81520) | Corn rhizosphere microbial communities from Kellogg Biological Station, Michigan, USA - KBS C2-4 metaG | ecosystem: Host-associated > Plants > Roots > Rhizosphere > Soil | place: Michigan, USA...
CAGTCAGTACCGGCTTGTTGCAGAGTATGAAGCGGGACCAGATTTCCGCCGTGCTCGGACACGAAATCTCGCACGTCGCAAACGGCGACATGGTCACGCTGGCGTTGATCCAGGGCGTGCTCAATACGTTCGTGATGTTCCTCGCGCGCGTGATCGGCGGTCTGGTCGACAGCATGATCCAGGGCGACCGCGAAGAGCGCGGCGGCGGCATCGGTTATTTCGTGATCGTGATGCTGCTGCAGTTCGTGTTCGGCCTGCTTGCGACTATCGTCGTGATGGCGTTCTCGCGCTGGCGCGAATTCCGCGCCGACGCCGGCGGCGCGCGTCTCGGCGGCCGCAACGCGATGATCTCGGCGCTCGAAGTGCTCGGCGGCAACCACGGTCCGGCGGATCTGCCGAAAGCGTTCCAGGCGTTCGGCATCTCGAGCCAGGAAGGCATCGGCCGCTTGTTCATGAGTCATCCGCCGATTGCGGAGCGGATTGCGGCGCTTCGACAGTAACGATGTCGCGCGACAGCGCGACGATCACTCCCCCTCTCGCCCAAGCTCCGCTTGGGGGAGAGGGCACGGGGTGAGGGGGCAGTACCGAGCCGAGCACGCACGCAACCCTCACCGGAAGCCGCCGTTCGCGGCTTCGACCCTCCAAGAAGCGGAGCAAGGCCTCTCCCGCCAGCCGGAGCGGTGAATCGCCTTACGCCGTCTCGTACGCCATCACCTTCTCGGGTTCCTGCAGGAAGTTGCCCTGCACGAAATTGACGCCGCACGAGAACAGGATCGACATGCTGGCCGCGTCTTCCACGAACTCGGCCACGGTGAGCTTGCCGGCGTGGTGCGCCTGGTCGCAGAGCTCCTTGATCTTGTCCTGGTTTTCCTTGTTCTTCGGCAACTCGGCCATGTAGTTGCGGTCGATCTTCAGGTACTGCGCGTCGACGTGTTTCAGCAGCTGGAACGAATTCAGGCCCGAGCCGAATTGTTCCAGCGCGAAGCCGCAATGGATCTGTTCCAGTCCTTTGACGAACGCGCGCGCCGGTTTGAGGCTGGTGACGACTTTGCTTTCCGGCATCTCGAACACCAGCGAATCGCCGCGCTGACGCGCGTTCTTGAGCTGCTGCGCGATCCACGGCAAGAGCGTCTGGTCTTCCAGCGACTGCGGCGTCAGCTTGATGAAGAACGTCGTCTTGTGACCCGAGCGCTCGCGCTCGGCGATCGAGCGGATCGCGTTGGCGATGACCCAGCGGTCGATCGCGGGCAGCTTGCCGTTCTGCTCGGCGATCGGCAGGAACTGCCCGGGCAAAATCTCGCCCTTCGGTCCCTTCATGCGCAAAAGGATTTCGTAGAACTCGCCCTCGGCACCGTGCAGGCTGACGATCGGCTGGTAGTACAGGATGAAACCGTCGCTGGTCAGCGCTTCGTCGATCAGCGCGATCCAGTGCTTGGTCTTCTCCGCCGCAGCCTTGTCCAGCGCCGCCGGATCGAAAATGTTGACGCGATTGCCGCCTTCGCCTTGCGCCGTGCGCAGCGCGCCTTGCGCCTGGCCGAGCAGCGTCTGCGAATTGGCGTTCTTCTCGCCGATCAGCGAGCCGCCGACGCTGACCGTCAGGCTGAGCGACTGCTTGCCGATATCGAAGATGCGCTCCTCGAAACCCTTGCGCAGCTTCTCGGCGAGCTGACGCGTGTCTTCGGCGCTGCGCTTGCCGACCAGCACGCCGAACGCATGTTCGGCGAGGCGCCCCGCGATCTCGGCATCGCCGATGCAGCGGCGGATCAGCGCGGCCATGTCGCCGAGCAGCACGTCCGCGTTGCCCAGGCCGACGCTGTCGAGCACGTGCTTGAAGTTGTCAGGCTCGATGATGAGAAGCGCCTGATCGGCGGCGCCGCTCGCCGCCGCGGCCGCGAGCTGATCGAGCTGCGCGATCGTGTGCTGCCGATTGTAAAGTTCGGTGACGAGATCCTTCGAACGCAGCGCATCGAGCTGCTGGGCGAGGTCGGCGTCGACCGCCTGCTGGCGGAACGTGATCTGCTGACAGGGCTCGCCTTCGTAGCTCGCTTCGGCGAATTCCATCGTCGCGTCGAACGTCGAGCCGTCGCTGCGCTGCGCCTTGAGGTTCAACCGCTGCGGCGGCTTCTCGCCCTTGGAGAGCCGCTTCAAGAGCGACTTGAAATCGTCCGCGTCGTCGGGCGCGATCATGTCCAGGATCGACATGCCCTCGACATCCTCGAAGTCGTCGAACCCGAACATCTCGAGGTAGGCCTTGTTCGCGCGCACGTGCATGCCTTCGTGCACGTAGGCGATCGGATCGCGCGAGGAATCCAGCAGCGCTTCGCAGCGCCGTTCGGATTCGCGCAGCGAAGCTTCCAGCCGGCGCACGTTGCGGCGCGTCGTCAGGGCTTCGTACTCGCGCCGGACGATCGTCTGTATATGGTCGGGCCGATCGCGCAGCGCAATCCCGCGCGCGCCGTCGTGGAATGCGGCGACGATGCGATCCTCGGTGAGCCCGCGCCCGGTCGCGATCAGCGCGACGTCCTTGCCGCCGCGGTTGGCCGCTTCGCCGACTTGCGCAAGCGTCAGGTCCTTGGCGTCGAGGCTGGCGATGATGACGTCGGGCGCCTGCTGATCGAGCGCGGCCTCGAGCTCGGCCTCGTTGGCCGCGCGAGCGGGTCGCACCGCGATGCCGCCGTTGCGCAGGATGCTGATGATCTGCTCGGCTTCCTCGACGGAATCTTCGATGAGCAGCAGCTTGATGAGGTTGTCGGGTCGGGTCATCGGGCAGTGGCGATATCGGGGGCTATCGGCCGCGCGGCGTCAAGCGCCGCTGTCGTGCGTGCAAGGCTGACACAAGGGTGCGGCGTCCGTTGTGAACGTCGGACCGCGTCGCGAGCCGCGGCTTCATCATGATCTATTTACCGGATTCGCCGGACCTTTTCCATCGAGCCGACATCGACGACCGGCATTTTCGCCGGCGCACCCGCGACTTCCCGCACCAGCCGCGGCACCAGATAGCCGGGCAGGCGGGCCGCAAGCTCGTCGACGAGGGCAAGCGCTCGCGAGTCGGGAACTTCGAAATGAGCCGCCCCGGCAACGCGATCGAGCTGATGCAGATAGTAAGGCAGGACACCGCACGCGATCAGCCGTTCCGAGAGCGCCGCCAGAGCATCGGCGGCGTCGTTGACGCCGCGCAGCAACACCGACTGGTTAAGGAGCGTCGCGCCCGCGCCGCGCAAGTCCGCGCAGGCGGCGGCGACGCTCGCATCGATCTCGTTCGCATGGTTCGCATGCAGGACGACGACACGCTGCAACGAAAGCCCGGCCAGCCAGTCGAGGAAAGCCGAGTCGATGCGTTCGGGCAGCACGACCGGGAGGCGCGTATGGATGCGCAGGCGCTTGACGTGGCCGATCGCGGCGAGCGCATCGGTCAACTCGGCGAGCTTGCCCGTCGAGAGCGACAGCGGATCGCCGCCGGAAAGAATGATCTCTTCGATCGAGGTATCGGCGCGTACGCGATCGAGCGCCGCCTGCCAGCGATTCGCCGCCGCGGTTTCTTCGGCATAGGGGAAGTGACGGCGGAAGCAGTAGCGGCAATGGATCGCGCACGAACCGGTCGCGACCAAGAGCGCGCGGCCTTCGTACTTGTGCAGCACGCCGTGGCCGACGCGCGCATCGAGATCGCCGACCGCATCGCGCGTGAAGCCCGGCACTTCGACGAGCTCCGCGGCCTGCACCAGCACTTGCAACAGCAACGGATCGGTCGCATCGCCGCGGCGCATGCGCGCGACGAAGCCGCGCGGAACGCGCAGCGGAAAACCGCTGTCGGAGCCGGCGAGAAGCTCGTCGGCGCGATGCGCCAGATCGAGCAGGCAGAGCAGCTCGCGCGGATCGGAAACGGCGTCGCGCCAGAGCTTTTGCCATCGCTCGGGCTGCGCCGGAAAGCGTTTAGCGGGTATCATTGCGGATCAGGTGTGCGGCCGTTCGGGCCGCCGAAACCGGTCATTCTAGCCGGCTTCGCCAGTGACCCTTGAATCTTTACGAACTTGAGGTCCCGGAGTCCGGGACAGGAGCAATGCATGGCCAGCTATGGCATGAACGACGTCAAGAACGGCATGAAGATCATCGTGGACGGCTATCCGTGCACGATCGTCGACACCGAATACGTCAAGCCCGGCAAGGGCCAGGCGTTCACGCGCGTCAAATACCGCAATCTCAAGACCGGCCGCACCGTCGAGCTGACGATGAAGTCGACCGATTCGCTCGAAGCCGCCGACGTCGTCGATACCGATCTTGAATATCTCTACAGCGACGGCGAGTTCTGGCACTTCATGCACCCCGAGACGCACGAGCAGATCGCCGCCGACAAGACCGCGATGGGCGACGCCGCCAAGTGGCTGAAGGGCAACGAGAGCTGCATCGTGACTTTGTGGAACGGCGCGCCTCTGACCGTGACGCCGCCGACGTTCGTGGAGCTCCTCATCACCGAAACCGATCCCGGCGTGAAGGGCGACACCGCCGGCAGCGGCGGCAAGCCGGCGACGCTGGAAACGGGCGCGGTGGTTCGCGTGCCGCTGTTCGTTCCGCAGGGCGACAAGATCCGGGTCGACACGCGCACGGGCGAGTACGTTTCGCGCGTCAAATGACGATTCGGCCCACGCGCCTAGCGAGGTAGCCTAATCGTCATCCCGGCGAAAGCCGGGATCCATTTTGATGTTCGTCTTCGCGTAAAGACCGCAAGAGCAAAATGGGTCCCGGCTTGCGCCGGGACGACGAGATGCCATCGTGACGCAACTGACTCGCCCCATCGACCTCCTCATCGAAGCCCGCTGGGTCATCCCCGTCGAGCCTCACAGCGTCGTCCTCGAAGACCACGCCGTCGCGATCGAAGGCGACCGCATCGCCGCGATCCTGCCGATCGCCCAAGCGCGTGCGAAGTACGAACCGCGCGAGCGCGTCGTCCTCGACGAGCACGCGCTGATCCCCGGCCTCGTCAACGCGCACACGCACAACCCGATGACGCTGATGCGCGGGCTCGCCGACGACCTGCCGCTGATGCGCTGGCTGAAAGAGCACATCTGGCCGGCCGAAGCGAAAGCGATCGGCCCCGAGTTCGTGCGCGACGGCGTCGAGCTCGCGATCGCCGAGATGCTGCGCGGCGGCACCACCTGCTGCAGCGAGAATTATTTCTTCCCGGATGTGCAAGCGGCGACATATCGCCGGCTCGGATTCCGCGCGATGGTCGGACTTCCGATCATCGAGTTCCCGAGCGCGTGGGCATCGAGCAGCGATGAATACTTCGACAAGGGCCTCGCGGTCCACGACGAGTTCCGCGGCGAACCTTTGATCGGCACCAGTCTCGCGCCACACGCACCGTACACCGTCGGCGATGCGAGCTTCGAGCGCATCCGAGTGCTCGCCGACCAGCTCGACGTGCCGGTGCACCTGCATCTGCACGAAACCGCGCAGGAAGTCGAGGATTCCAAGCGCGATCACGGCGCGCGTCCGTTCGCGCGCATGCGTGCGCTCGGCCTCGTCAACGATCACCTGATCGCCGTGCACATGACGCAGCTGACCGACGCCGAGATCGCGGCCTGCGCCGAAGCCGGCGTTTCGGTCGCGCATTGCGCCGAATCGAATCTCAAGCTCGCCTCGGGTTTCTGTCCCGCCGAAAAGCTGCGCCGCGCCGGCGTCAATCTCGCGCTCGGCACCGACGGTTGTGCCAGCAACAACGATCTCGACATGTTCGGCGAGATGCGCACCGCCGCGCTGCTCGCCAAAGCCGTTGCCAACGACGCCAGCGCGCTCGATGCCGCGAGCACGCTGCGCGCTGCCACGCTCGGCGGCGCCAAGGCGCTCGGCTGGAACGAGCGTATCGGATCGCTCGAGCCCGGCAAGCTCGCCGACATCACCGCCGTGCGGCTCGATGCGATCGAGACGCAGCCGATGTACGACGTCATTTCCCAACTTATCTATGCAGCGGGCAGGCATCAGGTCAGCGACGTGTGGATCGCCGGGTCGCACAAGCTCCGCGATCGCGAGCTGATCGACATCGACGTCGCCACGCTGCGCGCATCCGCGCGACGCTGGCGCGAGCGGTTGGCGCAAAGCGGAGACTGATCATGATCCGGACGTTCGTCCGATCAGTCGCGTTCCTCCTTTTGAACGGCGTCGCCGCAGCTGCCGAGCCGACCGTGATCACCCTGCAGCGCACCGAGTGCTTCGGAACGTGTCCGGCTTATGCGGTGAGCGCATCGTCCGACGGGCGCATCCTCTATCGCGGAGATCGCCACGTCGCCGCCGTCGGCTTGCGCGAGGCGACAGTGAGTGCCCAGGACATGCGGCGTCTTCTCAAGGAATTCGACGAGGCGAAGTTCGACGAACTGCGCGGCGACTATTTCAAGGGCAGCGAAGGTTGCGAGTACTTCGCTACGGACAATCCCACGCAAATCATCACGATCATCCGCGACGGCAAGGAAAAGCGCGTCGAGTACTACTTCGGCTGCAGCGGTACGAAGATCGACGCCGATCTGACGCGCCTGCGCAAGCTCGGCGATGCGATCGACGAGATCCTCGATACCGCGCAATGGGTCGGTACCGTCGAGCCCAAGTGGCAGCAAACCGGAATGCGCTAGGCTATCGCCATGAATACCCGCAGTCCCAATGTCAGCGCGGCCGAAACCGCCAAGTTCGACCGTCTCGCCTCACGCTGGTGGGATCCCGACGGCGAATCTCGACCGCTGCACGATCTCAATCCCGTGCGCCTCGGCTACATCGCCGAACGCGCGAATCTCAACGGCGCGCGCGTTCTCGACGTCGGCTGCGGCGGCGGCTTGTTGAGCGAAGCGCTGGCGCGCGCCGGCGCTGAGGTGACCGCGATCGATCTTGCGTCGGCGGTGCTCGACGTCGCGCGCCTGCATCTGTTCGAAAGCGGCTTGAAGGTCGACTATCGAGAAGTGAGCGTCGAAGCGCTCGCTGCAGAGGAGCCGGCGCACTTCGATGTCGTCACCTGCATGGAGATGCTCGAGCACGTGCCGGATCCGGCGAGCGTGATCGCCGCGTGCGCGACGTTGTTGAAGCCCGGCGGACAATTGTTTCTCTCGACATTGAATCGCACGCCGTTCGCCTTCGGCGCGGCGATTCTCGGCGCGGAGCACGTGCTGCGCCTTCTGCCGCGCGGCACGCATCACTACGCGCAGTTCATCAAGCCGAGCGAAATGGCGACGGAGCTGCGCGCCTCGGGCCTCGTGCTCGAAGAACTTCGCGGCATCGGCTACAACCCGTTCACGCGCAAGGCCTGGCTGACCAGCAGCGTCGCCGTGAATTATCTCGTGCGCGCATCGAAACCCGCATGAGCGCACTTCCGTTGCGTGCGGTGCTGTTCGATCTCGACGGCACGCTGGTCGACTCGGCGCCCGATCTCATTTCGGCCGTGCAGGCGTTGTGCAACGAGCTCGGCGCGCCGCCGCCCGATGCCGAAGCGGTGCGTCGTGTCGTGTCCGCCGGCGGACGCGCGATGCTGCGCCAAGGTCTGCCCGGCGCGGACGAAGCCATGATCGACCAGTGGCTGCCGCGCTTTCTCGATATCTATTCGGTCAACATGGCCGAGCACACGCGGCTTTACGACGGCATGGACGAAGTGCTCGGCGGATTCGAAGCCCGCGGCATCGCCTGGGGCATCGTCACCAACAAGCCCGGCTGGCTGGCGCGCCCGCTGCTCGATCTGCTCGCGCTCAACGCGCGATGTTCCGCGCTCGTCACCGGCGATTGCCTGCCGGTGCGCAAGCCCGATCCCGCGCCGGTGCTGTACGCGTGCGAGCTCGCGCGCGTCGATGCCGCGTCGACCGCGTTCGTTGGCGACGATTTGCGCGACGTACAAGCGGGCCGCGCGGCCGGCACGCTGACGATCGCCGCAGCGTGGGGCTATCTCAACGGCGGCGATCCGAATGCGTGGGGCGCGGACCGCGTCGTCGATCTGCCGATCGGCTTGCCGTCGGCGCTTGGCCTCGCCTGATCCGTGGAAGCATCCGATACACCGCTGGCGAGCTTCGAGACGAAATGGATCGAAGCGCGACCGGAGTTCGCGCTGGCGCTTCGTTTCGAGCCCGAATCAGAACGCGCGGCGCGCAGCGCATTCGCGTGCCTGATGTTCGAGATCGAGCACGCGGCGTTCGGCATCCGCGAAATGCAACCGGCCGCGATCAAGCTGCAATGGTGGGCCGAAGAGCTCGCGCGCGCCGGCGCCGGCAGCGCGCGGCATCCGCTGACGCAGGCGTTGTCGCAACGGTTCGCCGACGCTGCGGTTCCGATCGCGCGCTGGCAGCAGGCGATCCTCGGCGCGATGGCGCAGCGCGATCCCGAACCGGCTGTCGACAGCCGGGCACTGCTCGAAGGCTACTCAGCGTTGTATGCGCCACTCGGCGCCATCGAAGGTTCGCTCTTCGGCACCGATGCCGATGCCGTCGCCGGCGTCCTGTCGCGCGCCCGCGCATTGCGCGAGACGGCGGCCTTGTCGAGCGCACTTCGCGATGGCAAGCAGCCGCTGCCGCTCGATCTTCTCGCTGCGCACCGGTTGGCGCGTGGCGACCTCGCCGAAGTTTCGCGATCGCGCTCGCTGGCGCTCGGCGAATGGCTGCGGCGACTTGCGTCCGAGCTCGAGGCCTCGGTCGCAAAGCCGCCTGATGCGCGGGCGCTCGGAACGCTGCGGTCGACGATGGCGGCTGCCGATGCCAAGCGTGCCCGGCGCGCCGCGTCGGCGGGCGATCCGCTCGCGGCGCTCGGCGGAGCGCTCGCCCGGCTCTCGTTCGCCGACGTCTGGGCCGCCTGGAGAGCCGCCCGGCGTTCGCGCCGGTGAACTCAGCATCGCGCAAATCGTGCATTTGCTAGGCTATTGAGCATCGCCGGCGCGGCCATACGTTTCGCTAGACGCGGAATCCTCCGCCGCGCGGCCCGAGAATCCCTTATGTCCGCAAGAGAAAACACGCTACGAGCACTGCCCGACGTCGCCGGCGAGGCGCAGCCGGGTCTCGCCGGCCGGCTCGACTGGGTCGGCATGGACGAGATCCAGATGCCGGTGCTGATCGCGCAAGCCGACGGCACGACGCAGCGGGTCAGCGCGAAAGTGTCCGCGTTCGTCAATCTCGATCGCGCCGATGCGCGCGGCATCCACATGTCGCGGCTGTATCTGCATCTCGATCGGCATCTTTCCGTCGAGCCGTTGACGCCTTGCGCGCTACGCCGTCTGCTGCGCGATTTCCTCGATTCGCACGCGGAGCTTTCCGATCGCGCGATGGTGCGCATCCGCTTCGATCAGCTCGTGCGCCGCCCGGCGTTGGCCAGCGCGAACAGCGGATGGCGCTCGTATCCGGTCGAGATCGGAGCGCGCATGATCGGCAGCGAGTTCGCGGCCGAGCTCGATCTCGAAGTCGAATATTCGAGCACGTGCCCCGCGTCGGCCGCGTTGTCGCGTCAGCTGATCCAGGAGCAGTTCGCGAAGGATTTCGCGAAGGGCGGCACCGTCGATCGCGAAGCGGTCCTCGCCTGGCTCGGCAGCGAAGAAGGCATCGTCGCGACCCCGCACAGCCAGCGCAGCACGGCCAGCGTGCGCGTGAAGCTCGCCGCAGGATTCGATTTCCCGATCCTCGATGTGATCGATCTCGTCGAAGACGCGCTGAAGACGCCGGTGCAGACCGCCGTCAAGCGCGAAGACGAGCAGGCGTTCGCGCTCGCCAACGGTCAGAACCTCATGTTCTGCGAAGACGCCGCGCGGCGCATGCAGCGCGCGCTCGACGCCGACGAGCGCATCGCGGATTTCCGCGTGCGCGCATCGCATCACGAGAGCCTGCATCCGCACGACGCGGTCGCGGTCGCAACCAAAGGCATCGCCGGCGGCTACGACGCGATCTCTCGATGAGATTGCGCGACGCGGGCCGCGAGGATTTCGCGGCCATTCTCGCGTTGAACGCGGATTCGGTCGAAGTGTTGAGTCCGCTCTCGCCGCAGCGGCTCGAAGCGCTGCATCGCGAAGCCGCGTATCACAAGGTCATCGACATCGACGGCGCGATCGCCGCGTTTCTGCTCGCGTTCCGCGAAGGCGCCGCGTACGACAGCCCGAACTATGTCTGGTTCGCCGAGCGCTATCCTGCATTCCTTTATATCGATCGCATCGTCGTCGACGCCGCGCATCGCGGCAGTGGGCTCGGCGCAGCGCTATACGACGACATCGCCGCGTTCGCTGCGCACAGTCGCAATCCGTGGCTGACCTGCGAATTCGATATCGAGCCGCCGAATGCGGCGTCGGCCCGCTTCCATGCACGTCGCGGTTTCGAGGAAGTGGGCACGCAGGAGCTCTACGGCGGCAAGAAGCGGGTGTCGCTGCAGGCGAAGGCGATCGCATCGTTCATGCGATAGCGTCAGCGTGCCGTCATCCCGGCGAAAGCCGGGATCCATTTGCCTTTGAAGTGAAATCAAAATGGGTCCCGGCTTTCGCCGGGACGACGGAGCACTAGCGCGGCGGTTCCATCAGCAACAACGGATCCAGCCGCACGTCGAACCAGTTCATGCCCCAATGCAGATGCGGTCCTGTCGCGCGACCGGTCATGCCGACGGCCGCGATCACCTGGCCTTGCTCGACGCGATCGCCGACTTTCACGTCGATGCGCGAAAGGTGCAGGAAGTTCGAACTGACGCCGTGGCCGTGATCGATCAATAGCGTGCCGCCGGTGAGGTAGAGATCAGGGTCCGCGAAGGTGACGATGCCCGCTGCGGGCGCCTTGACCGGCGTGCCTTTCGGAACGGCGATGTCCATGCCGGAGTGCGGCGCTTTCGGAACGTCCTTGCCGTTGACGACGTACACGCGCTGATTGCCGAAGCGTCCGCTGATGCGCCCGTCGACGGGCCAGATGAACGTCTCCAGGAAATCGCTGCGCGCATCGTCGCGATTGCGCGCGGCGACGACGCGCGCTTGCTCGCGCTTGATGCGCGCGGCGATCTCGGGCGGCGGTTCGACGGTTTCCGGCGGCACGCCTTCGATGCGCTCGATCGGCCAGTCGCGCGGCGTCACTTGGATCTCGATGTGCTCGCGGCGACCGTCGCGCTCGCGGACATCGACGCCGATCGGACCTTGCTCGTCGCGACCGACGCCGAAGACGACGTCGCCGTCTTTCGTGACGAGGAGATCGTGCTCGGCGAAGCGGATTTTCGCATCGGGCGAAACTTTGCCGATGACGAGGGCGCCTTGCGAGACGGAGGTCGGGAATTTCGGCGGCACCTGTGCCGTTGCGACATGACTCGCCCACAGGATCGTCATCCCGGCGAAAGCCGGGATCCATCTTGCCCTGGCCGCATAAGTGAAAATGGATCCCGGCTTTCGCCGGGATGACGAAAAAGCAAAGCGACTCACCTTGCGAATTCCAGACGCCGCCCGCGCACCGAATCTTCGAGCGAGCCTTCGTGCCACGCGAGCTGCCCGTTGACGAACGTCGCGGCGATGCTCGAGCGGAACGTGAAGTTCTCGAACGGCGACCAGCCGCATTTCGACAGCACTTCGGCCTGCGTGACTTCGTGCGGCGTGTTCGGATCAACGAGCACGAGATCAGCATGGAAGCCTTCGCGCAGGAAGCCGCGCTCGCGGACATCGAACAGCGTTGCCGGCGCGTGCGACACGGCCTCGACGACGCGCTCGAGCGTCAGCTTGCCGTCGAGTACGCGCTCGATCGCGCATTGCAGCGCGTATTGCACGAGCGGCAGGCCGGACGGCGCGCGCGTGTAGGGTTCGGCTTTCTCGCTGGCGAGGTGCGGCGCGTGGTCGGTCGCGAGCACGTCGATGCGGCCTTCGGCGAGCGCGCGCGTGATCGCTTCGCGATCGTCCGCGGTCTTGATTGCGGGATTGCATTTGATGAGATGACCGAGCCGCGCGTAATCGGCGTCGGAGAAGTGCAGGAAGTGCACGCAGGTTTCCGCGGTGATGCGCTTGCCGGCGATCGGGCCGGGCTCGAAGAGCGCGCATTCGTCGGCGGTCGAGATGTGCAAAACGTGCAGGCGCGTGCCGTGCTCGCGCGCGAGGCCGATCGCGAGCTTGGTCGACTTGACGCAGGCGTCGCGCGAGCGGATCAGCGGATGCTTTTCCGGTGGGATGTCGTCGCCCCAGATCGCGCGCGCTTTTTCTTCGTTGGCGATGATCGTCGGCGTGTCTTCGCAGTGCGTGATGATCGGTGTCGGCGCGTCGCGGAAGATCGCATCGAGGATCGTCGGATCGTCGACCAGCATGTTGCCGGTCGATGCGCCCATGAACACCTTGATGCCGGGCGCGCTCTTCGGATCGAGGTTGCGGATGTCGTCGATGTTGTCGTTGGTCGCGCCGAGATAGAACGCGTAGTTGACACGCGAGACTTCGGCGGCGCGCGCGTATTTCGCTTCGAGCGCCACGCGGTTGGTCGCCGGCGGCCTGGTGTTGGGCATTTCCATGTAGCTGGTGATGCCGCCGGCGAGGCAGGCGCGCGATTCGCTTTCGATGTCGGCCTTGTGGGTGAGGCCGGGTTCGCGGAAGTGCACCTGGTCGTCGATCATGCCGGGGAGCAGCCAGCGTCCGTTCGCGTCGAGCACGCGCGCATTCGCGCTCGCGGTCAGGCTGCGGCCGATGTTGTGGATGCGTCCGTTGCGGATGCTGACGTCGCCGGTCATGCGGCGACCTTCGTTGACGATTTCGGCGTTGATGATGAGCCAGTCAGTCATGATCGTGCGTTGAAGTCCTTGTCGTGGCCGGATGCGGCCACCATTGAAATTGATCGGGCACCGGATCGAGTCCGCCGGCGCACAGCGGCTGGCAGCGCAAGATGCGATGAAGGCCGAGCCAGCCGCCGCGCAGCGCGC
>Ga0105237_10006584_pt1 | contig 12848 bp, 19 predicted proteins | sample KBSC24metaG_FD_81520 | JGI IMG/M metagenome (GOLD analysis project Ga0105237, IMG submission 81520) | Corn rhizosphere microbial communities from Kellogg Biological Station, Michigan, USA - KBS C2-4 metaG | ecosystem: Host-associated > Plants > Roots > Rhizosphere > Soil | place: Michigan, USA...
ACCGAGACGTTCGGGATCTTCGAGCACGGCATCGTGTTCAACTGCACGCCGCAGTCGCCATGGCGCGTCGGGATCACCGACGACACGGTACTCGGGCACGCCGACACTGACGGATCGACGCTGGCCGGGGCGTACCCGCTCGGCACCGAGGTGTCGCTGAAGGTGGCGACCACCAATGCGGCCAGCCCGCTGTGGTCGACGACGGCTGGCGACTACCCGGTGGATATTGCCGTCGGCGGCGAGCGCATGACCGTAACCGGCGTCACCGGCGCGGCCAGTCCGCAGACCTTCACGGTGACCAGGTCGGTCAACGGCGTGGTCAAGGGACAGACCTTAGGAACCGACGTCCGGCTTTGGCAGCCGGCATACCCGAGCGTGTAGGAGACCCCGTTGACAGCCCGCACCATACCCACACTGCCGACGTGGCTCGCCGGCATGCGGATCACCGGCGCGAACCTGGCGCTCATGGTGTCCTACGCGCAGCTCTGGGCGAACCCGCCAGAGTTCCGCATGCACCAGTCACTGACTCAATCGGTGTCGAACACCACGTGGACGCAGATCACCTGCGACACGTCCGACTACGACTCCGACACCGGGCGCTCCGGCAGCACCCCGTTCGCGTACACGATCCCGGCTGGTATGACCGGCCGGTGGTCGTTCGGCTGGGTCCTGCCGTGGGCGTCGAACGGCACCGGGGCCAGGGCGGCGAACCTGTACCGCAACGGCACCGCGACCAGCACTTACCCGATCACCCCGGCGGCCGGATCGACTGCTACGTGCACGGGCTGGTCGGACCGCATCCTGTGCAACGCGGGCGACGTGATGTCGCTGTTCGGCTGGCAGTCCTCCGGCGGGTCGCTGGGTACGTTCATCGCCGCTGACTCTGTGGCTGTGCTGTGGGGCAAGCTCGACTCGTTGGCGACGCCGTGAAGGCCCGGGATGTGCGCTGGCGCGCTGTGGTCGCGGTTGCCGTACTGGTCCTGGCCGGGCTCGGGGCGGGTCCGTCGGCCGCGGTCGGGACGGGCTGGACGGCCTCGGCGGGCGTGGCCGAGTCCTACGCGCCGACATCGGGCGGCTGGGGCGGGACGGGCGGTCAGACGCTGCGGATGCCGGTGCGGACGTCGCTGGGCGGCAGCCAGCTGCGTGTGCGCCTGACGAACCGGTACGCGGCTTCGGCGACCGCAATCGGGCACGTGACGATCGGGTTGCAGCAGGGCGGCGCGAACACAATCGGAGCGCCGGCCACGGTGACGTTCGGCGGGTCGCAGTCGTTGACGATGGCTGCAGGTGCGTCGGCGGTGTCGGATCCGGTGGCGCTGTCCGTGGCGGCGAACTCGCGGTTGCTGCTGAGCGTTTACATCCCGCCGGGCGCGAACGCCTTGCCGCCGCGACACGATCTCGCGGTCGCGACCGGCTACAACTACAACGGCGGCGACGCTTCGGGCGCCACGGTGTTCCCGGTCGGCAACACCTTCAGCTTCATCAGCATGTTCGACGGCCTCGACGTCTCGGCGGCTGCGCCGTCCACAGTCGTCGTGATGGGCGACTCGATCAGCGACGGTCTGAACCTGGCGCCGGACACCGACACACGCTGGCCCGACCGGCTGGCGGCCCGGGTCGCGCCGCTGGGCCTGGCGGTGGTCAACGAGGGCGTCAGCGGTGACGAGGTCACGGTCGACCAGGCGACCGCGCCGAGCATCCAGACTCGGTGGTCGACGGACGGTCTGGGACCGGCCGGGGTCCGCACCATCATTGAGCAGGGCGGCATCAACGACATCAGGACCGGGGTCCCGGTGACTGTGTTGGAGGCGGCGCAGCAGCAGCTGATTGCCTCGGCGCACACCGCGGGTGTCAGGGTGCTGTTGACGACGCTGACGCCGATGGCCGGGTCGTCCGGGGACAACGCGACCGAGGAGAGCGCGCGCTCGGCATACAACGCGTGGGCGGAGTCAGGGGCGTCCGGCGCCGACGGCGTCGTCGACCTCGACGCCGCTTTGCGCGACCCCGCGAACCCCGCCGCGATGCTCGCGGCCTACAACAGCGGCGACAACCTGCATCCGAACGCGGCCGGCGACGAGGTCGTGGCCGACGACATCGACGTCAGCAAGCTGTAGGACACTACACTCGTAGTGGTCGAACTGGAGTTCGAGGAGACTCATGAGCGGGATATCAGATGCACCCGGGTGTCATCGCTGTGGCGAGCAGCCACTGTTCCAGTGGTCGCGGTTGGCCACCGAGCAGGAGGCTGCCGCGCAGCGCGCCGAGATCACGACGCTTCAGGGTCGCGAGCTGACCGAGGTCGAGATCGCCACGCGGTACGGCCCTCTGCGCGTCGCGGTAACCGGATGCGCCGATCATCACCTTGGTGACGAGTCGGATGCCGAGTCCGGGCTGGAGCGGCGTGCGCTGCTGCACGCGGCTGACTGCGGCGGCCACGGCACATGCGGCTGCGCGGACGAGTGAGAGGGAGGCGCCTCCATGTGGACCGTGTTCTACCGGGACCTGTGGGGCCCGGTATGGCCAAACCTGGCGGCGTCAATCATCAGCCTGCCGCCCGCGTTCGTCTGGCATCACCGGCGCATGAAGAAGCACGTCACGAGGGCCGTCGAGGAGGCGAAGCAGCAGTGACCGCAGCGCATGACCAGCTGATGACCCTGCACCTGAAGCAGCACGTCGAGGCTCACGAGCCGCGCGAGGATGACCCGCACTACCACCTGTTCGAGCAGGCGAAGGCACGGCTGAAGCGGCAGGGGCTGTGGAAGTGCGTCATCAACGACGACCTCTGCGACGGCGGCCCGGAGCTGCACCATTCGCACGTTGAGTTTTCGGAGATCGGCTCGACCGATCCCGGGAAGGTCTCGCGCGCGCTCGGGCTGCACTTCGAGTCGGACGAGGACTTCCAGGTCTGGGCCGAGTCGCCCGGGAACCTGGAGGTGCTGTGCGCGGCGCACCACCGGACGCGGTACGGCATTCACGTGCTGCCGGAGCCGCTGTGGCAGGCGGTGCGGTTCAAGAAGGCCGGCGCGCAGGCCCCGGCCGAGTTCATGCCGGCGCGAGAGGTCAAGTCGTGACCATTTTCTTTCCGGACATTTCCAGCTACGAGGCTGGCCTGATGATCCAGTCCGGCACCGTCGCCGTCATCGCCAAGGCCACCGAGGGCACGTACTACCGGGACGCGCAGTACGCCAACTTCAAGGCGCAGGCCGCGCACGTTGGCGCCGTCTTCTCCGCCTACCACTTCCTGAAGGCCGGGAACGGCGCCGGCCAGGCCGACTACTGCCACGCGATGGTGGGCTCGACCCCGGTGATGCTGGACGTTGAGACCGAGGGAACCTCCAAGCCGACCGTGGCCGACTGTGCCGACTTCATCAGCCGCATGCGCGCGCTCGGCGGTCGAGTCTGGGGCGCGTACTTCCCGCAGTGGTACTGGCAGCAGGTCGGCGGGAACCTGGCGTCGCTCGGTGTTGCCGTGGTGGCGTCGAACTACACCTCGTACAGCGACACCGGTCCGGGCTGGGCGCCGTATGGCGGCGTCAGCCCGGCGCTGTGGCAGTACACCGACAAGCAGCCCTACGGCGGTCAGACCATGGACTTCAACGCCTACAAGGGCACCGTGCAGCAGCTGGCCGCGCTCATCAACGGCACCACCACACCCACCCCGAGCACTGGAGGACCCGTGCCGAACATCCCCCCGAGCATCGCGCAGGACATCCCCGACGTCGCGAAGGACTTCCCGCCGAACGGCCCGTACAATGACGACACCGCAATCATCTGGGCCGACGCGCGCGCGGCTGCCGCGATGCTGTACGCCAGGCAGGCCCGCGACGCCATTACCGCGTTCGCCGCGAAGCTGTCCGGCCAGTCGGTCGACGTCGGCGCCCTGGCTGCGCAGCTCGGCCCGCTGCTGCATCCGACCACCGACGTGAACGCACTCGTGGCCGCGCTGGCCCCGCACGTGGGCGCGCCGGACCCGGCCGCGTTCGCCGCGGCGCTGGCCCCGCACATCAAGGTGACGTCGGCATGAGCGCCCTCGCGAAACTGCTGAAGTCCCCGCAGCTCGGCCGTGTCGTGCGACTGGTCGTGTTCACGCTGGCCGGCGCCGCGGCGTCGGTCCCGCTGCTGACCGCCTGGGAGGCGCGGTACCCAGCGATCGGCGCCATCGTCGGCCTGCTGGAGGCGCTGTACCGCACCGCGGTCCCGACGCAGCCGGCGCCGAAGGTGACTGCGGTCCTGGCTGATCCGACGACGATTACCAACCCCGCGCCACCTCCGGCAAAGGGCTGACATTGCGCGTCACGCGCGCGGAATCCGGGGTGCGCTGTGACCGATGAGCGGATGTCCGACCGGGAGATCCGAGACCGCTTCGACGCCGTCGACAAGCGGCTGGACCGGATGGTCACCACGGATACCTGGGCCATGGGGAATGACCACCTCAAAGAGAAGATCGCCGAAATCGACAAGGACTGCGACGAGCGCGCAAAGAGCACAGACAGGGCGATCGACGCCAGGTTCAAGCGGATCGAGGACCGCGGACAGAACGCGTGGGTGCGCGTCCTTGGGGTACTCGGGATCGCCGCCACGCTGGTCGCCGCCGTGTGGGCGGCGTACCTGAGCTCAAGGGGAGCCCATTGAGATGGCCACTTTGACCCGCGCGGTCCGGGACCGCCTCTGGCATATTCTGCTGGCGGTGCTGCTGGTGATTCTGGCCCTGGTCGTGTACACCATCGTCAACCTGCATTCGACGTCGAATCAGCTGAAGCAGCAGTCGAAGTTGGTGGCCGCGCTGTCGTCGAACCTGGCCGCGGCGCAGGAGCAGTTGAAGCAGCACGGGATCCAGCCGGCACAGCCGGCGCCATCGCAGATCATCGCCCAGGTCGGTCCGCCCGGTGCGGTGGGTGCGACCGGCCCGGAAGGGCGGGAGGGTCCTGCAGGTCCCAGCGGTCCGCCTGGGCCATCTGGCCCTGCAGGACCGACGGGAACCGCTGGCGCTTCAGGACCGGTTGGCGCGGCCGGCAACTCCGGGGCATCCGGTGCTGCAGGCCCCTCGGGACCTCCTGGGCCTGCAGGCGCTGCAGGCCTCCCGGGTGCTACAGGACCCACTGGCGAACCGGGGCCATCTGGCCCTGCAGGACCGTCCGGGCCGGCGGGCCAGAATCCGTCCGGCTGGACCTACGTGGACGCGCTCGGCATCACCCACACCTGCACGCCGACCGATGGCACACCCGCGCCGCAGTACTCCTGCCGATGAAGCAACGGCCCCGCCTTCGGGCGGGGCCGCTTTCGTGCGCGCGCTCAGGCGTTGCCAGTTGCCCGTGCCACCTCCGCGATGACCCGCTCGGCCTCGCTCTTGGAGAACGCCCCGAACCACCACGGGTGTCGGTAGAACTCAAGCGCGGTCGCCGACTCCGCCTGGTCTGCCTCGATCAGCTGCGGGTCCCGGACCGGCATGATGATCCCGCCGGTGTCCGTCTCCGCGACGGGCGGCAGGATGCGTTCCAGTTCGATGCGACGTTCCTGGGCCGCCTGCCAGGCCAGATAGAGGCGGATCGCGTCGGGCGGCGGAGGCTCCAGCGGTGGTCGCCTATCCATGTGTCGTTACCGCCGCCACACGTTCACCTTCTCCGTCACCAGCAACGGCGCCCCGTCCGGGCCCTTCACATACGACGGGATCCACTGGCGCCGGCGCTGCGAGTGCTCCGGACCGTAGGCCTGGTTCCGCCAGTGACCGGACACTACCCAACGGTTCCGGTACGTCCGGCCGTCGCCGCCTGCGTCCGGATCGCGGTCCTGCGGCGCATAGGCGCGGCGCAGGTCCATGACTGACACCTCAGGTACGGGCCGGCCAGCACGGACATAGGCCTGCCGCTGCGATCTCTCCGGCCGCTCCTGGGCTCGGTCAAACAGGGTCGGCTGCTGCATCAGAAGCCATGCCGCGTTGAGCGTGAACATCAGCGGATCGGTGTCGCCGCGCAGTGTGGGCTCATCCAGCGGCCTCCACAGTGCCGTAACGGGCACCAGCGGAGGCGTGCGTTCGAGAGCCTCCCCAACGCCCGGCATCGCCCGCGCGGCAGCATCGGGTAGCACCTGCGCCACTTTGGTAAGCCTTCGACGGTCGACCATGAGCCACACGTGGCAGCGTCCGGCAATGCTGCCCCATACGGCTGCGTCGATCGGGAGCGGACCGAGTCCGGAGTCCCTCATTCCGATGCCGTCCTGAAAGTAGATCAGGCCCGCGGCGGAGGGGCGAACGGTGATGTCCCAGTCGGTTTCGAGTAGCTGCTCGCCCGCGGCGACGGCAAGCGCGACCATGTCGGCCTTGACCCAGTAGAACTCGGCCTGGCTCAGGTGAAGGGCCAGGATGTCCAGTGCGGGCTGGTTGTCTGGGCCGGCAAGGGAGTTGATGGGAGAAGTGCGGTCGTCCAGGTTCCGCAGCACCTGATCCCGCAGCTTCGGCAGGTCACGGGGCAGCATCGTTTCAGTCCTCTGTCGCTGGCTGATACGCGATGCGTAGCGCTGGCACTTCCAGTGCGATCCGGGCGACGCACGCCCGGTGCCAGGAGGCCGGAAATTCGATCTCGGGGTGTGCGGCGTGGTATTCGGCGTCGTTGCGGTACACGATCACGCCGGGGTCGGGCATGTCCATCAGCGCGTCGATGACGTTGCTGACGAAGGTCCCGGTCGCCTCCTCCAGCCGCTCGATCTCCAGGCGGACGCCGTCGGGGATCAGGTACTTACCCGCCTCCCAGTGTCGGACGGTCCGGGGGTCCACGCCGAGGTGGCCGGCCAGCCAGTCCCCGCTCAAGCCGAGGAACTCGCGAACGGTCTTGAGCTCGGCGTCCGTCATGCGCTCGTCGTCGGGGACGTTGCTGATCGTGGCCGTGATGTCGAGCAGGTCGTCTTCGGGTTCGTTGTTCATGGTGGGCTCCAAGCCGAAAGGCCGGCCCGTTTCAGGACCGGCCGTCGAAGGGTTGGTCAGGCGACGTCCGCGTCGACGTCGTGCCGCTCAACGATCTCGCCGAGATCGATCGCCTCGATCGCTTCCTTAATCTCGTCGGCGTCGTAGTCCACGTCGACGTCGGCGATGAACTGGTCGCCGCACAGGGCGATGCCCTCGGGCAGGACGGCGTTGATGGCGTCGCGGTAGTCCTCGGCAATGCGGTCGGCAGCGCCGGACTCCTCCATGGCCTCGCGCCACTCGCGGTTGCCGCCGTTGAGGAAGTCGGCGACGTCGGACTCGGGCGAGGTGCTGTAGCCGCCGCCGAAGTTGACCCAGGTGCCAATGCAGGTGGTGGGAATCATATCCGGTTCCTTCCGGTAGGGCCTGGGGCTGTTCCCCTGACCTCTTGAGACCATCATAGCTTCCTAAAATAGGAAGCACAAGGGGTCTGATTTTCCGTACACACCGACACCCGGCCGCGAGGGCCGGCCACTCCTACCAGTGCAGGATCCAGCCGTTGCAGGTGAAGCAGGGCACGTCGGCCTCGGCCGCCTTGCTGCCGGACTTCGTGACCTTGACCGTCGCCTTCCCGGTGTTCTGACACGGCGGGCACACCAGGGAGTCCCTGCGGTCCGGCGCGTTCTGGCCGGGCCCGTTGTTCGGCACGGCCCAGGAGTGTGCGCAGCGGGCCACGCCGATGACCGTCTTGACGCGCCCTTTCCCGATCGTCAGCGGGCGCGTGCCGGTACCGCGGCACCAGTCGCAGCCGAGCCGTTGCAGCCCAACGGCTTTGCGCGGCGTCGGCATCTTCGGGACCCCGGACGTGGACCCGGCCATCTGGCCGCCCGGTCCGCGCTTCGTCTTGCGGGCCAGGTTCGGGTTGGTGCCCGCGGCCGTCGTCGCTGCCGAGGCCTTCGCCTTGGGGGCAGTCCGGCCGGCGCGGTCCGACTTGCGCTTCGCGGCGCGGGCCTGGCTTCGCTTCGCGCGGTCCGGCTCGACCTCGCCGGGGCGGTAGGTGCGAGCCTTGCGGCTGCCGTCCAGGCGCCAGCCCTTCTCGGTGCGGCGCATGCCGCGGGACGTCACGTCGCCGGTGCGCGGATTGCGGCTGGCCGAGGCGACCACCCCAACGCCGAGCCGACGCTTGAAGCCGCGGACCGGGTGCGGGTGGTTGCGTTCGGGGCCGAACAGCATGCGCAGGGCAACGCGGTGCGGCGCCCACCCCGAGGACTTGCGCCGGCCCATCACGCCTCCTTCGACCTGGGTGTCGGCGCCGTGCACACGAATCGCTCGGAGCGGCCGTCGGCGTCCCGTTCGGATATCGCACCGAGGTGGTTCTTGAAGGTAGTCAGCGCCGTGCCGCAGCGCTCCCGGGATCCGAACGTTGGCAACCGGTGCGCCATGAGCTCCTTCACCGTGGCCGAGCCCATCGAGCAGAACAGCGCCCAGATGTCCCGGAACTCGGGCTCGACCTCGGTCTTGTCGGGGTAGCGGGGTGCGCTGACGTCGCGCAGCCGCGGCGGCGAGGATGGGCTGCCGGTGGTGCGCTGGCCGCCGCCGGGGCCACCGGGGTTACGGGGGTCGCAGCGGCCATTCAGGATCGCCTCCATTGCCACGGCGGTGCGCTCGTCCAGGGCGGGCCGGTCGTCCTCGTGCTCTTCGATCACCTGCATGATCCGCTCAGGGGTGATCATGTAGCCGCGTCCGACCGACGGGCGCGGGTATTCCGGGGTGCGGGGCCGGAACATCCCGGACAGCGGCAGCGTGGTCTCGTCGGCGCGCCAGCCGTCGCCGTGGGCGCCCTGGCCGAGAATGACGTTCGTCTGCGTGGCCGAGCGGGTGCGGTAGCAGGCGACGTTGGTGAACTGCCCGGACCCGTCGGTGGTGTCGCCGAGGGCCTTGCCCGACGGGGACTGGGTGGCGGCGATGATGTAGATGCCCAGGGCGCGGGCGACCTGCATGAGCCGTAGCCACAGCTCGAACAGGGTCTTGTCCAGGCGCATCATCTCGGCCAGCTCGTCCATCAGCAGCACAATCGCCGGGCCGTGGCGGTTCGGGTCCCACTCCTTCACCGGCTTGCCGGTGCGCTCCCGCTCCTCCTTCAGGATCTGCCCGCGCTCCTCCATCGCGGCGCCGAGCGCGCGCAGCAGCAGCGCGGCATCGTCGATTCCGAATGCGGCCCGGTAGGCGACCCGCTCATACGGCCCGAGTTCCAGTTGGCCCGGCTTCAAATCCATCAGCACCATGACGGCGTTCTTCATCGACGCGACCGCGCAGGCGATCACGTTGACCCCGATGGATTTCCCGCCGTCGGTGATTCCGGCATACAGGGTGTGGCGGCCCTTCAGCCGGAAAGCGATCGCTTCCAGGGCTTCGTCAATGCCGATGTTCACCGGCTGCGTAATGTCGTCGGTATTCGGGCCCGGCCACATGTGGACTTCGTCGAGGGCGGATTCCTCGCCGTCGGTAACGCGAATTTCCCACCGGTTCCCGATCGCGGTGGGAATGATCTGCACGGCCCGGCATTTCAGGTTGTTCCGCAGGGTTTCGGTGCGGGCCAACAACCACCGGTAGCTGATGTTCTTGGAGTCAGGCGTGTAGATGTAGGTCATCCACGCGTCCTCGCCGAGGCGGCGGATCACGTCGACCTGGATGGGCTCGACAGCGATGGAGGCGAAGGCGGCGTGCAGTCGCGCCGCCTCATCGGACAGGGTGCCGATGCCGGTGCCGACGGGGGTGCCGACGGCAAGCGCCGGGGTGCCGACGGGCGCCGGCGGCATCGGCGCCGCGGCGGCGGCCTCCATCCAGTCGACGGCGGCGTCGGCGGCGGCCTGCTTGGTCGATCGGCGCCAGCCAATGGAGCCGAGGGTGCCGACGGCGCCGAGAAGCGCCGACGCCATCGCGGAGATCCCGGAGAAGCCGGCGCCGACGGCGGCGGCGCCGGAGAATCCGACGAGGGAGCCGACGAGCAGTCCATGGGTGAGGTGCCGGTCTGCTTCGTTGCCGTGGAAGTGGTGCGCGAGCCAGGATCCGACCGGGAACAGGCCTCCGCCTCCGAGGAACGGCAGCATCAGCCAGATGTGGTTCGGCTCCAGGTTTGCCCACCAGCCGCACGCCGAGTAGCCGACCGTGGTGAGTGCCGGCCACAGATGGTAGTGGCCGATGATCTCCACGATCTGCGGGTGCGGACGCGGCAGGTGGCGCTGGTCGTGCAGCGCGGCGATGTGCAGCGGCATCGGGGCGTAGGCGGGGTGCTGGCCGTGGAAGGCGACAGCATCAGCGCTGTGAGCTGGGATAATACTGCCTTCGTAGATCGTGCCGCTCGGGTGACGCGACACGGCAGGCGCGTCGGGGACGGGTTGTATCTCCGACCCGGGCCGGGAAAACGGGCCCGGCAGCGTGTCGTGTCGTGTGTCGTGTGTCGCGTCGAGGCTCACCGGTTCACCGCCTCGCGCTCGTCAGCGTCCCAGGGCGTTGCGTTGTGGAGCTCTTCGGTGGCCTTGCGGACGTCGCGGGCGCGGGACTTGCCGAGGGTGCCGAGCCCTGCGCGCTCGATCGCGTCGGCCAGCTGCGGCGCGTTGGGCTCAGCGCCGTGGGTGCCGATGTGGGCCCGGTAGAGCGGCAGGGCGGCGGCGGCCCACTGGTCGATGTTGCGCTTGGCGGCGGCGCCGGCAGTGGCCATGTCGATGACGTCGGCACCGCGGTCGGCACTTCCATCGGCGCCGGTGCCGACGGGTTCGTCGGCGGTCGCCGTCGCCGTCGGCACTTCGTCGGCGCCTCGGTCGGCACCCGTCGGCGGTGCCGATGGTGCCGTCGGCGCCTTCGTCGGCGCCTTCCTTGTCGGCGCCGATGGCTTCTCGTCGGCACCCGGCGCGGTGCCGATTGAGGCGCCGTCGGCACCGCCGGTGCCGGAGGCGAGCGAGTGCAGATGCAGCAGCCGGTCGACGATGAACGGCGGCAGAGACAAGATCACAACGAGGAGGGCGATCGGCACCCAGGTGGGCAGCATCGCCCCGGCGAGCACGAGCACGTGATAGGCGAAGTTACCGCCGACCGACAGATACAAGGCGTGGCGGGCATTTCGCTTCGCAGCGCCATGCGCGGGATGTGCGGCCGGGACGAGATTCCCGAACTGGATGCTGGTGATGGCGTATCCGTCCAGGCACGCCGGCAGCAGCCACGCGAGATAGACCGGGACCCGGCCGAGGCGGGCGAGATTGAAAAGAGTGGGGGCGGAAAGGGCGGCGGCGCAAAGGCCGGCGAAAGCAACGCCGACGGTGACGATACGGCGTGCCCGATGTGACAGCGCCGGGATCGGGTCGCTGTTCCTGCTGCGCTTCTTTGCCTTACCTTGGGACGTGTCCACGCTGATTCCTGAGATCGCGTGCGGCAAAGGAGCCCGGCCGCCCTTCCCGGCGGTCGGGTTCTTTGGCCCCAAGCCCGGGCCAATCCTAGCTTCGATGGTGGCGGCGGCAGAATTCTGATTCATCAAAAGCTCCATGCGGCGGCCCTTCGCATGAGGGCGGGGGCGGCGCGTACGGGCAGGCATGCGGCGGTTGCGGCGACGCCGGCGGCGAGGATCAGCAGGACGTAGGGGGCGGGGACGGTGGGGTGCGCGATGAGCCACGAGCCGATCCCGGCTGCGGCGAGGCGGCGGCCGTGGAGGGCGGCGAGGTAGGCCAGGCGCAGGGTTTCGACGTCGGGCCAGCCGGGTGCGGCGCCGAGGAAGGCGACGGTGCCGAATCCGGCGAGGGCGGCGCCGAGCAGGAGTAGCGCGACGGTGATGGTAGTCATGGTCCGGTGTCTCCTCTCGGCGTGGAACCCGGCCGCCACGGCGAGCTTGGGGGCTTCTAGCCGTGGCGGCCGGGGCTTGTGGGTCAGGTGGCCTGTGCGAGGCTGGCGCCGTTCGGCACCACGTCGGGCTCGACGGTGAAGAACAGGATGGAGACGTCCTCGGGGGCGCCGGCCGTCTTCAGCACGTCGGCGAGCACCTTGCCGCGGCTCACGGTCGCGGTGGTGGTGAAGCTGGCGGCCTTGGACCAGGTGGCTGAGCCGGTCGGGGTGGGCCACGTCAGGGTGGCGGCCCAGAAGTAGGTGGTCTCAGGCATTAGGCACCCTTTCGCTTCGCTCGTGATTATGTCAACGTTGCTGACTTTTCCAGCGTCTCACCGTACTCTCATAGAGTCAACCGACCTGACTTAAGATGGCCTGTAAACCGCACCCGGGACCTGAGACGATGACGACCATGGGAGACGTGATGGCCGAGCTCGCCGAGAAGACCGCCGCCGCGGCCCGGGACGAGGCCACCGCCGCCGCGAGCCGCGCCGAGCAGCACGCCGCCATCATCAAGGCCTACCGGGAGCACAAGGGCCTGCGCAGCATCGCCGAGACCACGGGCTACAGCCACGAGGGCGTGCGGCAGATCCTGCTCGACCACGGCGTGGAGCTTCGAGGACGAGGCCGCCCCACCAAGACCGACCCCTGACGCGCCAACGCCCGGCCGCATGAGCCGGGCGTCTGTCGTCGTGGCGCTACTGGGCATCGGGCGCGTAGGGGGCCCGGAACGGCGTCCCGTCGGCGGCGTCGGCGTAGAACCGGAGCGGCCCTATGTCGTGCACGCGGTGCCCGGCGCGCAGTCCGGAAGCGACAGCCTCCAGGTGCCCGGCGTTCAGACCGCGCGGCATGGGCCGGCATCCGTCGGCGTACTCGTCGGTAATGGTCGCCAGCTCGGCGGGGCTGCCCGCGTAGACGGTCATGCCGCCGACGTACTTGGTGCGGATGCTCACGCCGACTCCGATGCGGTCTTGTCGCCGAGCGTCTGCACGAACTCCGGCAGCACCTCCCACTCCAGGCCGCCGCCTTCCGGCCGCAGCCAGAACCGCGCGCCGTACGTACCGGGCATGGCCATCACGAC
>Ga0105237_10006586_pt1 | contig 12844 bp, 10 predicted proteins | sample KBSC24metaG_FD_81520 | JGI IMG/M metagenome (GOLD analysis project Ga0105237, IMG submission 81520) | Corn rhizosphere microbial communities from Kellogg Biological Station, Michigan, USA - KBS C2-4 metaG | ecosystem: Host-associated > Plants > Roots > Rhizosphere > Soil | place: Michigan, USA...
CAGGCATACGCTCCACTGAGGACTTCGACATTGGAGCACGCCTGGCCATTGGGCCGAGTGCCCGTGTACTGAATCCGCTCGCCTGACGTCTGGTAACTGATGCTGGTTCGATACTTCGTTGCATTGCAGGGCTGTCCGTCCACTTGAACGGTGCCCTTGCCCTGGTACTCGAGCGTCATGAGCAGGTCTCGCTCGTCGCTGCTTCGGAGCATGCCCATATACCAGGCCCAGTTGAAAAGGACTGATTTCAGGTCCTTCGCACCGGGTGCAGGGGTGTACAGCGGCGCGCCCCCGCGGCCTCCGCGGCCCCCGCCCTTCGCTTGACCTTGTCCCCCGCCCTTGGCCTGCCCTTGACCGCCGGCTGGCGCCTGCGCACTAACCAACGTCAGCGCGCCGATCGCGAGAACGAGCCCAATCGCGGATAGAATGCCTCGTCGATAGGTCATGATCATCCCCTTCGCTGCCTAATCGTTGGGGCCGCCGCCGGAGACCACGATCACGTGGCCGTCAGCGTAGGTTACCGACTTGAGGAACCCCAGTGGATGGCCGTCCTTCGCGGGGATGCACTTCACGGTAATGGTGTCCCCGGTGTGGAGGGCATTCGGACCGGTCTTGCCGACCCCCCGCTGCGCAAGTGCGGTGGCAGAGCCGAGTGTAAACACCCATTCAGTCGGCGTGCCATCCGCGCCCTTGACCGAGATAGTCAGCGACCCGTGGGGGTTTACAAACTGCACTTTTTCGACGGTCCCCGTGAGCTCTTTCTCGGCCTTCATGTCATACACGCCCGCGAGGGAATGGTGAGCCTGCAGCAAGCCACTGGTCATCAACCACCCGTACAACAAGACTACCGATGCTAGCGTTCGCTTAACCATTCGAGGGTCTCCTAAACTTGTCGTCGGCACACGATTCTGTCACAATCCGGCACAGAAACCAACCAGCAGCTGAGTTTATCACTGACAGCGGCCGAGTTCAAGGATAAGGGCCGACAGGCGTCGTTAGCACGTTAGTTTTCCGGTGGAACTAGCGTGGGTCGGGAGCGGAGAAGCTGATCCGATGTTACTGACCGGTTTGATGAGCGTTTGTACATGCCGACTACACGGTTTTGACGTTGTGATTCCGTGGCGCGCGTCGGCGGGCTCCATGGGCAGCGTTGGTGATTCTATTGGAGACATGGCATAGGAGCGCCTGGATGGCGGCGCATCGAAGCGAGTCTGTTCATTTTTTTGCGCCCTTCCCGGCCGCAGGAGCCGACTCCAGCACCTGCAAGAAGAGATTGTCCATATCGCGTAGGATCACCGCGCGGTTCCGACCCAAATTCACCGGCTCTCCGCCCGCCGACACAACCTTCGCGCCTCTCGCTTTCAGAGCCTTCACCACGGCTTCGAAATCCCCGACGCGAAGCCGCAGCACGCCGGACCCCGGATCGTGAATCTCCGAGTGCACCGGCTTCCGGTCGACATACCCGGGGTTCACAAAGTCCACCGGAAATGCATCTCCCGGAACCAGTAGCCTCCACCTTGAGGCTGCAAAGCCGTTGGCCCCACTCGTAAAACCGAGCGCTTCCCGATAAAACCCCATCGTCCTGTCGGGATTCTCTACAGTGATCCCTAGCCGCACCTTTGGGTCGTCAGCCGCCGCACCAACTGGGGAAAGCCCCGTGCGGATCCTTTGCAGCTCCACAAAAATCCCATCCGGATCGCGCACGACCACGGAGCCGAGACCGCTCGCACTGATCCACTCCAACCCCTTAATCCGAGACAGCCGAGTCTTCGTCGCTTCCAGATCCTGCACCACCAATTTCAACGTGATCGCCCCCGGATCAAAAAACCGAGGCCGCACCGGCGTCGCATTCAAGCCCTGAAACTCCACGATCTCCACCGCCATGACCGAGTTCGGAATCTTAAAACTCGCCACCCGGCTCAGCGCGCCCGGAGCGTCGTACAAACTTGAAACCACCTCATTCGCCGAAAACGCGCGCGGCCCCGGAGCACCGGTCATCTCCAGCCCAATCGCGTCGTGATAAAACTCGATCGACCGGTCCAGATTCCCCACGACGTGGATAAAATTCCCCACCCCCAACACGCCCTGCCCCATCAGCACCGTGGCCGTGAGAAAAAACGCAGCGATGATTAGGCTCTTCATAGCATCTCCAGCTTTCTCGCCCAGTATACTGCCGACAGGAGACGCCCGAGTCCAGTTGGATAAGAGTCGGCACTTCGTATGAAAAGTCCCACACCAACGAGGTTCGCGATAGTATGGAAGCCAAATGAAACGCAGCACGGAGCGCATTCTCACCACCCATGCGGGTAGGCTCGATGGGCCACCTGAACTGAGGGAAAAGACCCGGGCGATTATGGCTGGGAGTTCCTCGGATCTCGACGCCGTCAGGCCACTCGTGCGACGCGGAATGATCGACATCATTAGCAAGCAGATGGAAGCAGGTATCGACATCGTGAGCGATGGCGAGCTGGGCAAGCTGGGTTTCGGCAGGGCCTATTATGGGCGTCGCCTCAGCGGCCTAGCCGCGCGGCCGCTCAAGCCGGGCGAATCGGGATGGATGGGTCAAGGGAGCGGCGAGCGCGCAGAGTTTGCCGAGTTCTATAAGGAACTCAATTTCATGCCGGACCCTACGGAGCGCGCCATCTGCTCGGGCCCAATCGCGCACATCGGCGCGCAAGAGGTTGCGGATGACCTGCAGCTCTATCAGTCCGCGCTGACGTCGGCGAAATTGAAGCCGGAGGAAGCCTTCATGTGCGTGCTGGCTCCGGGCTGGCTGGAGCACTTCTTCCACAATGAGTATTACGCAAGCGACGAGCAGTATCTCTTTGCCCTGGCGGATGCGGTGAAGCACGAATACAAAGCCATCGTGGACGCGGGCTTCATTCTTCAGATCGACGATCCGGCGCTGCCGGACACCTACGACATGATCGTGCCGAGGCCGACCATTGAGGAATACAGGAGGTTCGCTGAGGTGCGGGTAGATGCGGTGAACCATGCTCTCAGCGGCCTGCCGGAGGACCGCGTGCGCTATCACATCTGTTGGGGAAGCTGGCATGGTCCGCACACTCACGACCTGCCGCTAAAGCACTTGGTGGATTTGATGTTGAAAGTAAAGGCAGGCGCCTACTCGGTGGAGGCCGCGAATCCGCGCCATGAGCACGAGTGGAAAGTGTGGAAGGATGTCAAGCTGCCGGACGGGAAGATTCTGATTCCGGGTGTGGTTAGTCATGCCAGCAATGTGGTGGAGCACCCGGAGCTGGTGGCGGACAGGATCGTGTTATACGCTGGCCTGGTAGGCCGCGAGAACGTGATCGCCGGCACGGATTGCGGCATGGGGCTTCGCGTGCATCCCCAGATTTGCTGGGCCAAGCTGAAAGCGCTGGGTGAGGGCGCGGCGTTGGCCAGCCAACAGTTGTGGCCTGGGTAGCTAAATCCCCAGAATATTCGCCCTCTTCAAGTTGCCAATGCCAAGGTGATTGGCGGAAACCACCCAGCGGAGCGCGGATGTGGTGGCGCCGACCTTAGCGGTGAACCAAAATCGGCCGTAACTCACGGCGATCCAGGGTAAGCTCAAATGATGCCGCACCACTGGATCACGGCTCAGGTAATCCTGGTGTTGTTCCTGGCCACTCTTGTTCGCTCGTCCTTTGGATTTGGAGAAGCCTTGATTGCCGTACCGCTGTTGGCATTCGTGATGCCGATTGAGGTTGCCGCGCCTACTGCCGTCCTCGTCTCGATAACCGTCGCACTTGTTATCGTGATCCAGGACTGGCGAAGGGTACACCGCAACAGTGCAGGCTGGCTGATAGGCTCGACGTTGCTGGGCATCCCCTTGGGACTACTGCTGCTAAGGACGCTGGCGGAACCAGTCGTGGAGGCGATTCTTGGCGGAGTGGTGGTGATCTTCTCCGCATACTCGCTGACCAGCCGGCGGAATCACCAATTGAAAGACGATCGCCTGGCGGGATATTTCGGATTCACCGCGGGAATTCTCGGAGGCGCCTACGGCATGAATGGTCCGCCGCTGGCCATCTACGGTTCGCTGCGCCGCTGGTCGCCGGAACATTTTCGCGCCACGCTGCAAGCCTATTTCCTTCCCGCCAGCTTGGCGGGGATGGGCGGCTATTGGTTCGCCGGTCTGTGGACCCCCGCCGTCAATCGCTTCTATCTCATCTCGCTACCGGGCGTTCTAATGGCGATCTTCCTTGGTAGGGCGATCAACCAGCGTATGCGGGACCATCGGTTCATCATCTACATCCATCTGGCCTTGACCGTGATCGGGGCCGTACTGCTGCTACGAGCCTTAGGAGGATGGCCGCACGCCGGCTAAGATTCTTTCACGGCAGCCGCTGCTGAACGGAATGGGAGGCGAATGCGAATAACGCGCTCACGATCCCGCTCTTCCGAGAGATTTCGGGTTCGGGCGCGAAGCAGATCCTGCAGGGAAACCATGCCAACCAGTTTCCGCTTCTCCGCTGAATCGAGCACCGGCATGCGCGTGAATCCGCTGGATGCCATGCGATAGACCACGGCCCTCAGCGGTTCGTTGGCGTAAGCGACTTCCGGTTCGCGGCGAACGAATTCTCCAATTTGCTTGGCTCCATCCTGTTCGGCTGTAAGCTTCCGGATGTCCTTGCGTGTGATTACTCCGGCTAACCGGTCTTCCGGATCGAGTACCGGATAGAGGTGCTGGCCTCGAGGCGAATGATCGGGGCGCAGGTGTCTGGATGCCTCTTCCACCGTGGTGGTGGATGCAAGCCCCGCAACCGAGGTGCGCATCACCTCACGAACGAACAGGATCTCAAGCGGATCCACTGAGTACTCGCGGCTTAGGTGAAAACCGCGGCGGCTCACCTTCTCGGTCAGGATCGACCGCTTCAGCAGCAGGACGCTAACCGCGTATGCCAGCACATTCGCAACCAACAGCGGCAGCACCGCATTGAAATCGTGAGTGAGTTCGATCGCAAACACGATTCCGGTAAACGGCGACCGCATGGTTCCACCGAGGATTGCGCCCATGCTGATCAAGGGCCAAAATCCGATACCTATGTGTGGCAGGAACATTGCTTCCAGGCCGCCCAGGGCGCCGCCCATCATCAGCAGGGGCGCCAGCACGCCACCGGATGTCCCAGACCCCAGCGCGATAGCCCAGATGGCGGACTTCACCAGCAGGATCCCGGCAATCGTCGCTCTGGGAACATCGCCTTGGACCAAAGCACCGATGGTGTCGTAGCCGACGCCGAGGGCTTGCGGAAAGATCAATCCGCCGATCCCGATCGCAAGGCCGCCGATGGCCGGCCACCACATCCAGTGAATCGGCAACTTCTGAAATCCGTCTTCGGCCGCATAAACGGCCAAGGTCAGCACCGCTGAAAGTAGTCCGGCCAAAATTCCAGCGAGCACGCAACCGGCAAGGCCTGCGGGGCCGATGAAGACCGGATGTGCCGGAACCGGAAACAAGGGGCCCAGGCCCAGGATGTAGCGGCGTGCCGCTGCGGCTGTCGCGCTGGCCAGAGCCACCGGAATCATGCTGCGGGGCTTCCATTCGAACAGCAGCAGTTCCACCGCGAGCAATGCCGAGGCTAAGGGCGCGGCGAATGTCGCCGACATCCCCGCCGCGGCTCCGGCGACCAGCAGTGTCTTACGTTCGGCGCTGCTCAAATGGAACATTTGCGCGATCATCGACCCGAACGCGCCGCCGGTCATGATGATCGGACCTTCGGCTCCAAAAGGGCCACCCGATCCGATAGAGATTGCGGCCGACAGAGGCTTCAGCACCGCCAATCTCGCTTGAACCCGGCTTCCCTGAATGAGAATCGATTCCAGTGCTTCGGGGATTCCGTGACCGCGAATGCGCTCGGAGCCGTATCGCGCGATCAATCCGATGATCAACGCCCCGGCCACGGGAACCAGCACCGCATAACCGCCGAGTGTATTGCGGGCCGGTGAAGCGAGTGCAGTGCTCCACCGCTGGAAGTAGAACAGATTCGTGAACAGGTTGATGAGCCGGAGCAAAACGAACGCGACCAAGGTGCTTAGCAGCCCGATCACGACTGCCATCAGCGACAAGAGGAGAACCCGGGGCGTAACCGTGAAATCGCCCAGGTGGTCACTGGCCGGAGGATTACTTACAGGAAGAGCGCCGTGATCGCTCATCTTTTTTCAAGTCCTTCGCTTCCACGCAGGACGGCGCGCAGGGACTTGGCCAGCTCCGGACCTTTTACTCGTAACTCGTCGCGATGCGCCACCGACAAGGATTGCAGCTTGGCCGTTCCCTGAGGAGTGAGCTGGAGCAGGATTTGGCGGTGATCCTCCGGGTCCGCCTGACGCTTGAGGAAGCCGGCGGCTTCCATCCGGTCGACCAGCTCGACGGTGGTGTGATGACGCAAGGCGAGACGATTCGCCAGCTCGGTAATCGTCCGTTTGGCGCCCGCCGGGAAGCCTTTAATCGCAAGCAAAGCCTGATGCTGCTGGGGCTCAATCCCATGTTCTCTTGCTCGTACCTCGCTGAACTGGAGAAAATGCCGGAGCTGGTGTCGAAACTCAGCCAGCTCACGATAATCGTTCATCGTAAGATCCACAAGTCTATCGTAACACGATATATCGAACAGGACCGGCGCATCCGAACAATGGCCCCGTAAGTGCTAGGTTCAGGGCACCATAGCGCTCATCGGCGGCGTGAGTCTGCACTTAGTGACGGGAAAGAAGACCGTTCTATGAAACGTTATGCTGGGAAATAGGATCTAACATCAAGCCATGACTACCAAACCTGCCCAAGCAAAGAACCAGCCGTTTGTATCTGACATCCAGGAGCTTCGGCGGCGGGCCCGCGAGCATATGGAACAGGGCGCGGTTACCAGTGCCTACAAGGCCGACCGGGAAACCGTGATCCGCATTCTGAATGAAGTCCTGGCGACGGAAATCGTCTGTGTGCTGCGGTATAAGCGGCATTACTACATGGCTACCGGCATTCACGCCCAGGCGGTGGCCGCGGAGTTCCTCGAACACGCAAATGAGGAGCAAAGCCATGCAGATATTGCAGCGGAGCGGATTACTCAGCTTGGCGGTGAGCCGAACTTCAATCCGGAAGGCCTGAGTACCCGCAGCCACTCCCAATACGCGGAAGGGAAATCTTTGCTGGACATGGTTCGGGAAGACCTGGTCGCAGAACGTATCGCGGTGGAATCCTACAGTGAGATCATCCGCTATTTGGGCGATGATGATCCCACCACGCGGCGAGAGATGGAGAAAATTCTGGGCAAGGAGGAGGAGCACGCCGACGACATGAAAAAGCTCCTCGAGAACCTCAGCAAGGACGGGCGCTTTGCCGAGGTAAAGTCCTAGACGCGCTTAGTTGCTCATCAGAAACAGGCAAGGACGCTGATCCTCCCAGGGCGTGGATTCCCACAGGTGCTGCAGGATGGTGTAAACCATGAGGCCGGTCTCGCCCTCTCCCAGGAGAAAGTAGCGAAACGACTGCCGCATGAGGTTCTGGCGGCTTAATCCCAGATAGATCGCAGCGGGATGCAGCACTTCGCTGATGTAGGCGACCGCGTTGGCCTTGGCGACGGCCTGCGAGGCTTCCACCAGATATTGGCCGTCTTCTTCTTTCACACTGATTTCGAGCGGCGATAGAAACTCGCTGCGATTGTCCAGAAGGCTTACGTGAACGAATACTAGAGGGCCCTCAATGCTGTAGTGCTTACGAAGCATCGCCGCCCGCTCCGCTCGCGCCGCCCGCTCCAGGCTCCCGGTCGGCACCATATTCACCTTTTTGTCCGTTAACAGATTCCATAGCCGCTCCGACTCAGCGTTCGAGAAACGGTGACCGCCCGCGCGGATTTCCGTGGCACGCCAATATCGGCTGATGCCGCTCACGGTCACGATAAACAGGATGAAGAAACTGGCGATGATGATGCCTTCGGTGCGCTCGATAATGTTCGCGGCGGCGGTATACGCGAATACCACAACCACACCCCAGCAATAAACGCTTAGCCAGCGCGAATGCTCCTTCCATAATGCAAGCGATGCCGCCACTGCCGCGGAAAGCATCAGGACCAGCACTCCCGTCGCATAGGCTCCGCCTTGTGCCTCCACGTTGGCCCGAAACAGAAGCACGACCAGCACATCGAATCCGAACAGCACCAGCACCAGCGGGCGGGCATACGCCACCCACTCGGGCGCCAGTCCGACGCGCGGCAAATATCGCGGGACCAGGTGCAGCAGCCCGGCCATGGCCGATGCGCCCGCGAACCACAGCACTAAAATCGTGGACAGATCGTAGACCGAGCCGAAAATGTTACCCAGGTACTGATGCGCCAGGTAAGCGAGGGCGCGCCCGCTGGCCGGACCGCCTTCGCGGTAGGCCTGCTCCGGAATCAGCAGCGCGGAAACAAAGCTCGAAACCAGCAACAGCACGCTCATGATAAGCGCCGCGGCCGCCAGTAACTTGCGGGTATTCCGAATCCGGCCACGGGGTTGGCTGTCGCTACTGTCCGAATCCTCTCCGCGAATCAGGGGCATCACGGAAACACCGGTTTCGAAGCCGCTCAACCCCAGGGCCAATCGCGGGAATAGAACCAGGGCTCCTATGGCCAGCTGCGTCCAGTCACCCTGTCTTCGAAGCGCATTCTGCCAATGCGGCAGCGCGGTGGGATGCGATCCCACTTCCACCAGGGCGCGGATCAGCACCACGACATTGAGCAGTAAATACGGAACGCAAACCAGCCCGGCCAGTTCGATGGCCTCCTTGAAGCCCTTCAGGAAAACGGCCGCGAGCAGCGCCAGCAGCACCAGGGTCACGCGCAGGTTTGCATTGCCGAGCAGTGGATGCAGATACGGGTTCTCGGTTGCGTGCCGGGCGGCGTCGGAAGCCGACAGCGTCATAGTGATGATGAAGTCAGTAGTGGCGAAGCCCAGCAGCACCAGGACCATCAACTTGCCCCACCATCCCGGCAGGATGTTCTCGAGCATCGCAATGGAGCCCAATCCCGCAAACGAACGCCCCGCCACCTGCGAGTAGATCGGGAGAGCGCACAGCAAAGTGACGGCCACCAGGACGGCCGTGGCAATCGGGGAAAGCGCGCCTGCCGCCAGCAGCGCGATGCCCGGCTGGTAGCCCAACGTTGAAAAATAATCGACGCCCGTCAGCCAGATGACCAGATACCACGGGTGAGAACCATGCTTGTCGCTGCGAGGATCCCGGGACTCGTCGGCGCGTAGCCACGCCTGCCAAGGTGCCATATTGTTATTGTGATCGCGCCACCCGCGACTGCAAGATTGAATCAAGGATACCAATGAAGAAGATCGATCCCGACGATTTCCGTGTCAGGCCAGGCAAATCCGTCGATTTAGACAAATGGCCGACTGCCGCCAAGCCGGTGTACCACTCTCGTAAGCACTATCAGGCGCTTATGGCGGAAGACGTCCTGAAACTGAGCGACCAGCAAAACGTGCTGTACGCGTCCGATCGATATGCGCTGCTGCTCATCTTCCAGGCCATGGACGCGGCAGGCAAGGATAGCGCCATCAAACATGTGATGTCGGGCGTTAATCCCCAAGGCTGCCAGGTATTCAGCTTTAAACACCCCAGCGCCGAGGAGTTGGACCATGATTTCCTTTGGAATGCGACCCGGAAGTTGCCCGAACGGGGCCGGATTGGAATTTTCAATCGCTCCTACTATGAAGAAGTTCTGATCCTTCGCGTCCATCCCGAACTGCTCCGCGCCGAGGGCCTCCCCGAAGAGGTTCTGGACTCCAAAAAGCTCTGGCGCGACCGGTACCGTTCGATTGTGAACCTGGAAGACCATCTTCACGGCAACGGCACTCGCATCCTTAAATTCTTCCTGCATCTATCCAAGGAAGAGCAGCGCAAACGCTTCCTCAAGCGCATTGATACGCCGGCGAAGAACTGGAAATTCAGTCTTGCGGACGTGGAGGAGAGAAAGTATTGGAAGGAGTACATGCGGGCCTTCGAAGCCTGCCTCAGCGCCACCAGCACTCCTGCTGCGCCCTGGTACGTGGTGCCTGCCGATGACAAAGAAAGCGCCCAATTGATCGTGTCGCGGATTATTCTCGATGCTCTGAAGGATCTAAAACTGGAATACCCCAAGCTCACTCCGGAGCGGCAGAAGGAGTTGCTGGCAAGCCGCAAGCTGCTCGCCAAGTAGTTTCAGGCGTTACCGCTGATCGGACGACACTCCTACGGGTTGCGGGTTCAGCCAGCCGCCTGGATCATCAATCATCGGCGCGGCTTCCGCCGGTCCCCAGGTGTTCTGGTCGTATTCATGGACCGGAGTCGCGTCGTCCAGCACCTGGTCCACGATTTTCCATTGCGCTTCAATCGCATCCTCCCGCGCGAAGAGGGACTGGTCGCCGCGCATGGCGTCTCCCAGGAGGCGTTCGTACGGCGTCATCTCGTCGCCGCGCTGATGCATTGCGACCAACTCCACATCTTCTCCCAACATTCGTTCGCCCGCACGCTTTACGCGCATGTCAAGGGCGATCACAACCTCGGGGCTCAGGCGCAAGCGGAGCCGATTCGGCAAGCCCCGGTCTTCTTCTTCGAAGGTCTCCCGCGGCGGGCGTTTGAAGCTGACGACGACCTCGGTAGCAGTCACGGGCAGACACTTGCCGGCTCGAATGTAAAACGGCACTCCCGCCCACCTCCAGGTTTCGACGAAAAGCTTGACGGCGGCGTATGTTTCCACGCTCGAATCCGGGGCGACGCCTTGCTCCTGTCGGTAACCTTTAAACTGCCCTCGGACCAGATCACGCGGAGCAAGCGGCTTGACGGCTTTTAAAATGCGTGATTTTTCATCGCGAAACGCATCGCGCTCTTCGCCCGTGGGAGGATCCATAGCGAGAAACGCCAGCACCTGAAGAAGGTGGTTCTGAAGCACATCGCGGATAGCCCCGGCTTCTTCATAAAACCCTCCGCGTCCCTGCACCCCAAAAGCCTCCGCCATGGTGATTTGTACCGAGTGGATGTAGGTGCGGTTCCACACCGGTTCCAGGAAAGAATTGGCGAACCGCGTGTAGAGAATGTTTTGGACCGGCTCCTTGCCCAGGAAATGGTCGATCCTGAAGATCGCGGACTCGGGAAAAAATTGATGAAGGATATTGTGCAGTTCGCGCGCCGAAGCGAGATCGCGCCCGAACGGTTTTTCCACCACGACGCGCGCATCTTTCGCGGCGCCCGAATGCGCCAGCCCCTCCGCTACCGCGGCGAACATGCTGGGGGGGATGGCCAGATAGTGCAGGGGCCGTTGAGCATTTCCCAGAAGCTGTCGCAACTGGGCGAAGGTGGCCGCTTCGCGATAATCGCCATCCACGTACTGAAGCAAGGCCGCCAACTTCGCGAAGGCAGCTTCGTCCAGGCCGCCGTGCGCGGCGACGCTATCGCGTGCGCGCGCCTTGAGTTGATCGAGGTTCCATCCCGCCTTGGCGACCCCTACGATGGGAATGGTCAGGTTGTGCCGCTTCACCAAAGCTTGCAGCGCGGGGAAGATTTGCTTGTAAGCGAGATCTCCGGTGGCACCGAAAAATACCAGGGCGTCGGATTGCGGAGCTTCCACGCTATATTTATCGCACGGATGACAGCGTTACTGAATTACTTGGAACAGGTCCTGCGCCACGGCCTTGGCGTGCGGCATCTGCAAGTCCGGCATGGGACGACCCGAGAAGAGCTTGCGGCAGGGAATCGCAAGCCAGCGAGCCCAGTTGCTGGCTTTCTTCTGGCGAGCGCTATCGGTAGCGATACCGGTGCTCGCATACATCTGACGGTATAGCTTCGAGATAAAGACGAATGCCAGGCGCGCCCGAAGGTGGGGCGTGCAGCGCGATCGCTTCCAAACCGACGGGAAGCTATAAAATCGATCCCACACACCCTGGGTACGCGCTCGCATCTCCTCGGAGTTCATGGTGGGATGCGGCATGAACATCTTCGGCCGCTTGTGGGCGGGAATAAGCCAGTAGCGTGTCAATGGGATTCCATCCACCTCGGCCACGTCCTCGCCCTGAGCTTTTTCCCACTTTTCGAAATCGACCGTACCCGGGAAAGGCGTCAGCATGACGAACTGCGCGAACGTAAGACCGGCCTTTTGCGCTAAATCCTGGGTGGCGTCGAATGTATCCGGGCGATCGCTCGGCAGGCCGAAAATGAATGAACCCAGAACATGCACACCGTGATCGGAAAACGTCTTGAGCTGCTTCACCAGCTTGTCGCCGGAGAGATTGAAATCCTTATAGACCGTCTTCAATCCCTCTGGGGTAACGGCTTCCACGCCCACCAGGGCGCCCCTGATCCGGGCTTTCTTCATGGCATCCAGAAACCTTGTATCTTCGGCGGCCTCCATGGTGATCTGCGTGAAGAACGTCATGTCCTTGGGGAGTTCCGACAGGCGCTCCATCAGTTCGAAACGCTCCGCGCGCATCGCCTCAAGCTGATCGACACGGGTCTGGTTGTTCTGGCGTTTCGCAAGTGCGATGTCCGTCAGCGTGACCGGATAAAAATTGTCGTCCGCCAAGGCGATGAACCGGAATCCGCGGCGGCGCAGGTCTACGATCTCTTCAATGACCGGATCGGTCGCGCGTTGCCGCGGACGTTGCCCGTCGGTGCGCCACACGGAACAGAATGAGCAGTGTTTGGCGCATCCGCGCACGGTCTGGACCGACGCCCACATGTAGCTCTTCTCGGGCAACAGATCCCAGCGGGCCGACACGAAGGCCTCGCCCGCGATCCGCCCGCCCTCGCACCGTTGCTGCGGCTGACCGGCCAGGCAGTCCGACACCACCTTCGCCCACACCATGTCGCCGTCCCCACGGACGACCGCATGGGCCGCGC
>Ga0105237_10006587_pt1 | contig 12844 bp, 10 predicted proteins | sample KBSC24metaG_FD_81520 | JGI IMG/M metagenome (GOLD analysis project Ga0105237, IMG submission 81520) | Corn rhizosphere microbial communities from Kellogg Biological Station, Michigan, USA - KBS C2-4 metaG | ecosystem: Host-associated > Plants > Roots > Rhizosphere > Soil | place: Michigan, USA...
ATCTGGTGCCTCGGCGCGATCGCCAACTTCGTAGCATCAGGTGCGCACCTCGTCGGCCCGGCCGTCTCCTACTCCATCGGCCAGGGCGCGACCATGATCTCCGCAGCCTGGGGCGTCTTCATCTGGCACGAGTTCGCCGGAGCCCCACGCGCCGCCCGCCAACTCCTCGTCTTTATGTTTATCTTTTTCCTGTTAGGCCTTACTGCAGTTGCTGTTGCACCACTTTACTGACAAGCTCATGCCAGAATCCCGCAAACCCATCGTCGTCGTCGGCAGCGTCACCATGGACATGGTCACCTGCACACCCCAGATCCCCCGTACCGGACAGACCGTCATCGGCACCAGCTTCTCCACCACTCCCGGCGGCAAAGGAGCTAACCAGGCCGTCGCCGCCGCCCGTCTCGGATACCCGGTACAGTTCATAGGTCATGTAGGCGACGATGTCTACGGCCCGAACCTCATCCAGAACCTCAGAAATGCCGGCGTCGACACTTCATCACTGACACCCGTCTCCGGCTCCTCCGGCCTTGCTCCCATCTTCCTCGCTGAAGACGGCCAGAACGCCATCGTCGTTGTCCCGGGTGCCAACGGCAAAGTCGAACCCGACTACATCGACCAGCACATCGAAGTCATCCGCAACGCCGGCATGGTTCTCTGCCAGCTCGAGCTCCCCATGCGCACCACCGAGCACACCATCGCCCTCTGTGCCGGGCTCGGCGTTCCTGTCATGCTCGATCCCGCGCCAGCCGCCGCACTTCCCGACTCGATCTGGAAACAGGTGGCTTGGTTCACGCCCAACGAAACGGAAGCAGGGTTCTACCTCGACGACAACTCCGCGCCCGAGTCCGTCGCAAAACATCTCCTCGATCGAGGCCTTACCGCCATCGTCCTAAAGCGGGGCTCCGAAGGCGCATACATCGCCACATCCGAGGGCAATTCCGGCTGGGCCAAACCATATTCCGTCGAAGCCATCGACACCGTCGCCGCCGGTGATTGCTTCAATGGCGCCTTCGCCGTCGCACTCCTCGAAGGAAAAGACCCGCTCGACGCCGCCCGCTTCGCCTGCGCAGCCTCCGCCATCTCCGTCACGCGCCGCGGCGCACAGGCCTCCATGCCCACCCGCGCCGACGTTGATCTATTTTTTAAAGAACAGACCGCAACTCACTGATCGCAAACTTGTCCAATTTCTCGATAAGGCTTCACAGCTCAGTGCCGACTGTCATCCCGAGCGACCGCAGGGAGCCGAGGGACTCGCAGTTCTTCCTCAATCTGTCCCCCAACCGTGCCCATTCATTTCGCAGCTTCTTCGCGAAATGAGTGGGAACTCGACCTCACCCCACCACATTCTCCAGCACCCCGATCGGCTCGATCGTAATCCTCACCCGATCTCCCCTCTCCAGCGTGAACGTACTCGGCGGCACAATCCCCGTTCCCGTCATCAGAAAAACCCCAGCCGGAAAGCTGTTATCCCGGAACAGAAATTCCACCAGCGTCTTCGGATCGCGCTTCAACTCCGTCAGGGCCACGGATCCCTCAAACTCAATCCGATCATCCCGTAAAATCTCCAGCTTGATCTCCGTTGACTTCGCCAGCGGATCTCCCGTCACCAGAATCCCCGGCCCCAGCGCGCAGCTCCCGCTGTAGACCTTCGCCTGCGGCAGATAGAGCGGATTCTCCCCCTCAATATCGCGCGAGCTCATGTCGTTCCCAATCGTGTATCCCACGATCCGTCCGCTCGGGCTCACCACCAGCGTCAGCTCCGGCTCCGGCACCGACCACTTCGCGTCCGTGCGTATCCGCACCGTCCCGCCCGCACCGACGGTCCTGCTCGCCATCGATTTAAAAAAGAGTTCCGGCCGCTCCGCCGAATAGACGCGGTCGTAGAAATCTCCACCGCCCGCATCCTTCGACTCCTCCATGCGCGCCCCGCGGCTCCGGTAATACGTCACCCCCGCAGCCCAGACCTCCTGTCCATCGATCGGCGCCAGCACTTCCCCCTCATGGAATCGTCCAAACGACTTGCCGCGCGCCACGAACTCCGCCAGAAACTCCGGCAGATCATCCCGCGACAGCAGCGAATCCCAGCTCTGATCCGCGATCAGATAGTGCTCTTCTTCCTCTTCAACAAACACTCCACCCGTAGTGCGAAACAGTCTCACGATCCCTCCACTGATTCGCTTCCATCCTACATTGGCGAGATCGCGTCACAATCAAAACTGGGTGCCCCAGGTCTCGATTCTGAGACCTGGGATCGCATGCCATTTACTCCACACTCGGGTGCCAGCCTCATCGTCGGGTAGGGTGGGAAACGACAAAGCCCTATCCGAAAAACCTATCTCCTCCACTCATCCAGCTTCCCGCCCCGAATCGCCTCCGCCATCGACTCAATATCCCCCGACAGCACCCGATCCCGCTCCAGCCGCGGCACCACTCCGCGAATCACCGCATGCGCCTCCTCTATCCGCCTGCTCGACTTCAGCGGCCGCCTGAACTCCAGTGCCTGCGCCGCGCACATCAGCTCAATCCCCAACACCCGCTCCACGTGCTCCACAATCTGCCGCAGTTTGATCGCTCCTGTCATCCCCATCGACACGTGATCTTCCTTGCCGCCATCCGTGGGAATACTCCCCGTCGACGAGGGATGCGCCAGCACCTGGCACTCGTTAATCAGCGCCGCCGCCACAATCTGCGCAATCATGAACCCCGACGACAATCCCGGATCCATAGCCAGAAACGCCGGCAGCCCTTCGTTGATGTCCGGATTCAGCAGCCGGTCAATGCGCCGCTCCGTAATCCCCGCCAGATCTGTCATCGCAATCGCCGCATAGTCGAACGCATACGACAGCGGCGCACCATGAAAATTCCCGCCAGAAATCACCGCAGCATCCGCCCCGGGAAACACCAGCGGATTATCCGTAGCCGATCCCGCCTCCGTCTCCAGCACGCCCGCCACATGCTCCAGTGCGCCGCGTACAGCCCCATGCACCTGCGGCATGCATCGCAGACAATACGCATCCTGCACTCGCGTGTCACCCTCTCGATGCGACTCCCGAATCTGCGAACCATCCAGCAATCGAACCAGGTGCTCCGCCGCTGCAATCTGTCCCGCGTGCGGCCTCGCCTTCTGAATCCTTGGATCGAACGCCGCCGGAGTCCCCTTCAACGCATCCAGCGACATCGCCCCTGCCAGGTCGCACAACTCCACAACCCGCCGCGCCCGCTCCACCGCCAGCGCGCCCACTGCCGTCATCGCCTGCGTCCCATTCAGCAGCGCCAGCCCCTCCTTCGCCGTCAACTGCACCGGCTTCAGCCCGGCCCTGCGCAGCGCCTCTCCCCCTGCGATCCGCTCACCGCGATAGAACGCCTCGCCCTCTCCAACCGTGACCAACGCCAGGTGCGCCAGCGGAGCCAGATCGCCGCTCGCCCCCACCGACCCCTTCTCTGGAATCACCGGATGCACGCCCGCATTCACCATTGCCACCAGCAACTCCAGCAGCTCTGGCCGCACCCCGCTGAATCCCTTCGCCAGCACATTCGCGCGCAGCAGCAACATCGCCCGCGCTTCAGCCTCGCTCAGCGGCTGCCCCACCCCGCCCGCATGGCTCCGCACCAGATTGATCTGCAACTCCGCAAGCTTGTTCTCGGCGACGTGCACATCCGCCAGCTTGCCGAACCCGGTGTTCACCCCGTATACCGTCTGACCCGCGGCGAGAATCTCTTCAATCAGTCCGCGGCTCTCCCCGACGCGCCGCAAAGCGTCGGCAGCAACCTTCACCGGCTTTCCGGCCATTGCGACTTCGTCGATTTCTCCCAGCGTCAGCGGCTGCCCATTCAAGACAAGCTTTTCCATGCTGCCGATCTTAACTGCGAGAAGCCTGAAGATGAAGCCGGTTTCGCAACACGATCACGCTCTGCAGTGCTGAATCAACTATGATTATGATCTATGGCAATGGATTCCACGGCTCTTCTCGATATCCACGGGCGAAAGCTGCTATACGAACTGCAGTCCAACGCCCGCCTCAGCCTGGCTGAATTGGCCCGCCGCATCGGCCTCTCTCCCACCGCCACCGGCGAACGCCTCAAACAGATGGAAGAGACGGGCATCCTTCGCGGCTGCACCATCGAGATCGATCGCGAAGCCCTCGGCCTAGAAGTTCTCGCCTTCATCCGGATGAGCTGCCCCGGCCAGAACTACCATCGCTTCCTCGACTACGTGCAGTCGCTCGAAGAAGTTCGCGAGTGCCACCACCTCACCGGCGGCGACGACTTTCTTCTCAAAGTCACCACCACCAACCTGGCCGACCTGGAGGCCCTGATCGAAGCGCTTCTTCCCTATGGCAATCCCGTCACCAGTCTGGTTCTCTCTTCACCGGTGGAGAACCGCAGGCTGAATGTACTGGGCAAGCTGACGAGCGTGAGCAAGAAGCGCAGCCGGCACCGATGATTTTTTGCAGAATCCTGCAGCGAGGGGAGTTAGCGGTGGATCTCGTCTTTTTCTGAGGTAATGTGTGATCGCCGCTCTGTCTCTTTGACAAAAACAGCAAGTCAACGCCGGCTGAGAGGCGAGATCGACTCGCAAGTTCGCGGAAAAGCGTCTCGGCGCAGAGCGAGACCGTCGTCCATTGTGATGAGTTTCCGGTCGCGGCAGGGATCTCCTGATCGGATGTTTGTCGCTGCGGATGACGCCGATTTTTTCGATTGCAGCCGGCTTCACTCAGAGGCCTGCAGGCCCTTCTTTTCCTCGACAGGAAAGCCGAATTGCTCGCGTGTTTTTTCGATTTCCTCTCGGGTCTGGAGTTAGTTCCGGATCGGCTGGACCGATGACGAAGCAGCTGAGGCGGCGGCATGCGGGCACTCGCGGCCAGGGTGATGCTCTGCCATCTTTGCGCGAGAGCTGACGCTGTCTGGCCGCCGGGGGCGAATTCTGCCGGTCGAAATCCAGTGGTCGAGAGCCTTCTGAGGAGTTCCGTTGGGCATGGAGGCCTGAAGTTTCTGCATTTCTTTGAGGGTGGGCATTTCAACGCCAAGGCCTGCGGCGATTTCATCGAGCGTCTGCTGAATGGCTTCGGACTCGGATTCTGACTCTGCGAACGGATCGGACTGTGCTGCCATCGCAGCAACTTCCCGATCGAGCTCGGTCATGACGCGGAAGGAGAGACCAAAACCGTGGAGAAAGACTCTGGCGTCGGAACGCTTGATACGGCGGAGTGACATGCGTTCGAGGACCTCGGAGATGGCGATCACGAGTTGAGATTTGGAATGCATTTTGGGCAGCTCGAAGGGTTCGCTCTCGTGGGGGAAGTGACGTTTTATCTCTTCGTGCGGAGTGTGGTGAAAACACAGATCCGTGCCATGGATGGCGGGTGACTGGCAGGTTTTGCCGGACTCGAGAGTGTGCGTGCATGACGTGAACATGAAGACTCCTGTCGACGGGGACAAGGTGATAAAGGAACAACCGTGCCCCTGTGTGGCTTTGTGGTTCGTGAAAAGGCAATGCGAACGGAATCCGGTGCGCCTGCGCGCACGTTCGCCGTTAGCGCGGACGTGACTGAGCCAAAAAAATGTCGCGGGGAAGATGAGAATTTAGCTACAAGATAAGTGTGCGCCGAAGAGGCCTCGAAAACTGCAAAACACACAGGGACAATTTTCGGAATGGAATGAGGCGGTTAGGAGTCGCGGAGCTTGAACCCCGCTTGACGAAATTTGATCATCAACGATGGAGGACTGATCAAGAGTCGAATCGGAGGGTAATTTTCGAGATCAGCGGGTTTCCGAAGGACCGTGTCAGCTCTCGCCCCTACAATCGCTATGTACTCAAGATCCCCGTACCACCAAGAGGCAACATGACCCTCACCCGCAGAGACTTTTCCCGCCTTGCCGCACTCGGCGCCGCATCCCAGCTCGTTCCCTCATCTGTTCGCGCGCAGTCCGACCAGAAGAAAATCGGCTACGCCGTTATCGGCCTGGGCCGCATCGCCGGCCACTTCATGCCCGGCACGCGCAACACCACCAACTCGCAAATTACCGCACTCGTGAGCGGTCATCGCGACAAGGCCGAGAAGATCGCCGCCCAGTACAACATTCCCGCAGGCTCGATCTACAGCTACGAGAACTTCGACGAGATCGCGAAGAACCCAGCCGTCGACGCCGTCTATGTTGCGCTCCCCAACTCCATGCACGCCGAGTACACCATCCGCGCCGCCAAGGCCGGAAAGCATGTCCTCTGCGAAAAGCCGATGGCCACCAGCGTCGAAGACTGCGAGAAGATGATCGCCGCCTGCAAAGCCGCGAACATAAAGTTGATGATCGCCTATCGCTGCCACTACGAGCCGACAAATCTCCGCGCCATCAAGCTCATTCGCGACGGCGCCATCGGCCAGGTGCAGACCATCCAGAGCGCCTTCGGCTTCAACATCGGCAAAGGCGAGTGGCGTTGCAGCAAAGCGCTCGCCGGTGGCGGTCCGCTCTATGACGTCGGCATCTACTCGCTCAACGCCTGTCGTTACCTCACCGGCGAAGAGCCGGATCACATCGCTGCCTACGCCTCCACCATCGATCACGATGGCCGCTTCAACGAAGTGGAAGAGAACGTCTCGTGGACCATGCACTTTCCCTCAGGCATCGTGGCCAGTTGCAGCACCACCTACGGCGCCAACATGCCGGGCTACTTCCACGTCTACGGCTCGAAGGGCTATATCCATGTGGAGAACGCCTTCGTCTACCAAGGCCTCCACCTGCACGCCAACCTTTCCGGCAAAGAAATCGACGAGCCCAACCCCTCCAAAGACCCATCGCAGTTTCAGGCCGAGGCCGAACATTTTTCTCATTGCATCCAGAACAATCTCGAGCCGCAGTCTCCCGGCGAAGAAGGTCTTCGCGACATGCAATACATCGCCCAGATCTACAAGGCCGCCGGCATCAACTCGTGAAGAAGGAACCTGTCCCGATCACAACGTGGGTGCCCCATCCTAACCACGGCTTCATCGTGGTTAGGGTGGGAACGGAAAACTCCAAAGCTCTCCGATGCTCTGCGGGGTGAGATGGGAAACATCTCCCTTCTGAGATCCGGGATTTGACGCAGCCTCGCCGCGGGGCTGAGACTGCTCTGTGACAACAAAAGAAAGGTGAGGAACTTCGATGGCGGGTCAGCGCAAGTTGCGCATGGGAATGGTCGGAGGTGGACCGGGCGCTTTCATCGGGCCGGTGCACCGGATCGCGGCAGAACTGGACGGCAAGATCGAGCTTGTAGCAGGGGCATTCTCGCAATCGCCTGAGCGCTCGCGTGAAGCCGGCGAGATGTACAAGATCGATCCGTCGCGCGCCTATCCCGACTACAAAGCGATGATCGACGCTGAGAAAAAACGCGAAGACGCAATCGACTTCGTCGCGATCGTAACTCCGAATCATCTGCACTTCCCGGTGGCGAAGGCTGCTCTGGAAGCAGGCTTCCCTGTCATGAGCGACAAGCCGGCAACTGCGACCTACGCGGAGGCGGTTGAACTTGAAAAGGCCGTTGCGAAGAGTGGGCTGCCGTACGGATTGACACACACCTACGCCGGATACTCCATGGTTCGCGAGATGCGGCAGATATGTGCGAGCGGGAAGCTGGGCAAGATACGCAAGATCGCTGTCGAGTACCTCCAGGGGTGGCTTTCAAACCCAATTGAAACGAGCGGGCAGAAGCAGGCCTCGTGGCGTTCGGATCCTGCACAGAGCGGCGCAGGCGGGTGCATCGGAGACATCGGCACACATGCGTTCCACCTGAGTGAATACGTCACCGGGCTCAAAGTGGTGGGCGTGAACGCCTCGCTCCTGTCGGTGGTCCCAGGGCGCAAGCTGGATGACGACTGTACAGCTCTCCTGCGCATGGATAACGGCGCACAAAATGTACTGATGACCTCCCAGATCGCCGCCGGCGAGAGGAACGACATGCGCCTGCGAGTCTATGGCGAGAAGGGATCGCTGGAATGGCACCAGGAAGATCCCAACCGGCTGAGCGTGAAATGGCTCGATGCCCCGGAGGAGATCCGCCATGCTTCGGGCGGATACCTGAGCGAGGATGCGCGGGCGGTAACGCGGCTGCCGGGCGGACATCCTGAGGGATATCTGGAGGCCTTCGCTGTGCTATACCGCGAGTTTGCGGATGCGCTCAATGCATCACAGCAGAAGCAGGCCGTGAAGCTGCCCGCGACCCTGCCGGGAATTGAAGCAGGCGTGCGGGGAATGCGCTTCATCGACAGAGCAGTTGAGAGCAGCAAGAAGCAGAGCTGGGTTGAGTTCTAGACGCGATTCATAGGAGCGACATCATGAAAACGATATTGGGACCGGCGATATTCCTCGCCCAGTTTGCGGACGATCAGGCGCCATTCAACTCACTCGACGGAATCGCGCGTTGGGCTGCGCAATTGGGATTTGTGGGCGTTCAGATTCCTTCGTGGGACAGCCGCTTGTTCAACCTGAAGCTCGCGGCAGAGAGCCGGGATTATTGCGAAGAGGTATTGGGGATCCTGGACGCAGCGGGACTGAAGCTGACGGAGTTGTCGACGCATCTTCAGGGGCAGCTCGTGGCGAGCAATCCAGCGTACGATGCGCTTCTGGACGGATTTGCGCCTGCACAGATGGCGGGCCGGCCGAAGGAGCAGCAGGCCTGGGCGGTGCAGCAACTCAAATGGGCTGCCGAGGCGAGCAACAACCTCGGACTGAATGCCCATGCCACGTTCTCCGGCGCGCTTGCGTGGCCCTACTTCTACCCCTGGCCGCAAAGACCGGCAGGATTGGTCGAAGAGGCGTTTGATGAATTGGGGAGACGATGGACGCCGATTCTCGATCTCTTTGATGAAGCTGGCGTGGACGTCTGCTTCGAACTGCATCCCGGAGAAGACCTGCACGACGGCGTGACGTTCGAACGCTTCCTTGCCGCGGTGAACAATCACAAGCGGGCCAACATCCTCTACGACCCGAGCCACATGATTCTGCAACAGCTCGACTACCTCGAGTTCATCGACTTCTACCACGACCGGATTCGCGCGTTCCACGTGAAAGATGCGGAGTTCCGCCCCAATGGCAAAGCGGGGGTCTACGGCGGGTATCAGGCATGGATCGATCGGCCGGGACGGTTCCGTTCCCTGGGTGATGGCCAGATCGATTTCAAAGCGATCTTCAGCAAGATGGCGCAGTACGACTATCCCGGCTGGGCAGTGCTCGAGTGGGAGTGCTGCATCAAGCACCCGAAGGTTGGAGCCTCAGAAGGCGCGCAACTGATCAAGGAGTGGATCATCAAGGTAACGGAAAAAGCGTTTGATGATTTCGCCGGATCGGGAGCGGACGCGGAGAAGAATCGCAAGATCCTCGGACTTGGCGCGGCGGAGAGTGGAGCAGCGGCAGATCAGGATGCGGCATCCGAGCAGGCCATCGAAGCCGGGAGTAAATCAAAAGCCGAAGGATAGACAATCTTCGAAGTTCTTGTCTCCGAAGATCGTCGTCAATTCGTAGTCAGCTCCGCCCGCTTCAGTCCTGGTGCCAGCGTTCGCAGCAGCAACAGCGCAATCAGGTACGCGCAACCCGAGTAGATGAACAAAGGCACGAACCCGGACTGCGTGTGCAACTCCTGCGCTCTCTGCAAGACGGATCCGGCAATCGGTTGGAAAATGGCTCCTCCGAGCGCGCCGGCGACCTGCCCGAAGCTCACCACCGTGCCGACATGTTCCGACGGGAACATGTCCGATGCGGTCGTAAAGATGTTGGCTGACCACCCTTGATGCGCTGCCGCCGCCAGCGAAAGCAGACCCACCGCAAGCCACTCGGAGTCAAGGCTGCCCACTGTCACCACGGGAAGTACGCAACAAGCGCAAGTCAGCATGGCCGCGAGACGCGCCTTCTTCAGATTCATTCCCAGACGCGTATAGCCCTTTGGAAGCCATCCTCCAAATACACTGCCGAACGTCGACACCACGTACACCGCAACCAGTGGTGGCCCAATGTGGGTCAGATCAAGCCCGAATCGCGAGTGGAAATACTGAGGTAGCCAGAAGAGAAAGAACCACCAGACCGCATCCGTCATGAACTTGCCGACCATGAACGCCCATGCCTGCCGGTACTGAAGCAGCCGCCACCAGGAGAAGGATCCTGCTCCCGGAGCCACCACAACTTGGCCGCGAGTCCAATCCATTGACTCCTGAGGCTTGCGATACCGGATCGACCACCACACAATCCACATCACCGAGAAGATGCCGGTCACCAGAAACGACGCCCGCCACCCAAAGTGCAGCGCCACCCACGGCACCACCAGCGGAGCAATAATCGCACCCACGCCCGCACCGGAATTAAAAATGCCGGTTGCCAGAGCTCGTTCCTTTGGAGGAAACCATTCAGCCGTCGCCTTGATCGCGGCCGGGAAGTTCCCACTCTCTCCAAGTCCAAGGAAGAATCGCGCAATTCCAAAACCCGTCACCGAGCGAACGAGAGCATGTGCCATGGCAGCCAGGCTCCACAGTCCGGTGACCAGCGGATACCCTCTGCGGCACCCGAGCCGGTCCACCAGCCGTCCCGCAAATACAACGCCCAGCGCATACGCGATCTGGAATGCCGCAAGCACATACCCGTACTCGCGATCCGTAACATTGATCGTTGTTTCGATGGAGGGCCAACCCGAGAACAGTGGCTGCAGATGGATCGTCTGCCCATGCAGGATCGGCTTCAGAATCGACAACACCTGCCGATCGACATAGTTGATCGTCGTCGCCACAAACAACATGGCACAGATGGTCCATCGCCCCTGTAGCGCGGGCACTTCGTCGACAACGTCGATAATCTCTTCGCGCTCGTTCACAGGTTTTGCCGGATTCGCCATTGTCCTACCAGTCTGTCAGGGTGCCGTCCAGTTTTCGGTTTACCGGCAAATAGGCTCGCTGGTATTCATACCTCGCAGCAAGCTTCTCGTCGAGATCTACGCCCAATCCGGATTTATCTCCCGGATACATCATCCCATCCTTGTACGTATAGCTGTGCGGGAACACAGCATCCGTCTCCTCAGTGTGCGGCATGTGCTCCTGGATTCCGAAATTGTGAATCGCCAGATCGAAATGGAGCGCCGCCGCCATCGTTACCGGCGACAGATCGGTCGCTCCATGAAAGCCCGTTCGCACGTGATACATCGCGGCGAAGTCCGCCGTCTTCTTCAAATGAGTCAGTCCGCAGCCATGAACCACCGTCATCCGCAAATAATCGATCCACTGATTGCGAATCAGCTCATGCGCGTCCCACACTGAGTTGAACACCTCGCCCACTGCAATTGGGGTTGTCGTATGCTCCCGAATGACCCTGAACCCCTCCTGCAGCTCTGCCGGCGCAGGGTCCTCCATCCAGAAGAGATGAAATGGCTCCAGTTCCTTCCCCAATCGCCCCGCTTCGATGGGGCTCAGCCGATGATGACAGTCGTGCAGCAGGTGAAGTTCCTCTCCAAATTCCTCGCGCACCCGCGCAAACAGATTCGGCACATGCCTCAAATACAGCTCAGTCGACCATTCGTACTCGTGCGGAAGCCCTCGTTCCGCAGGCTCATAGCGTCCCGCACCCTTCGGAACTCCATAAGTACTCTTCAATCCCGGAATCCCACTCTGCACGCGAATGGCTTTGTATCCAAGTTCCTTGTGCCTGGCCACATCCTCAACAGCAGCATCGATATCAGTCCCGTTCGCGTGCGCATACACCAGCACACCATCCCGGCTCTTTCCGCCGAGCAGGTTGTACACCGGTGTATTCAGCGCCTTTCCCTTGATGTCCCACAGAGCCACATCGACAGCCGCAATCGCCGTCATCGTCACAGGCCCGCGTCGCCAGTACGCTCCCCGATACAGGTATTGCCATACGTCCTCGGTCTGAAACGGATCGCGTCCCACGATGCATGGAATCACATGCTCGGTCAGATAGCTCGCGACTGCCAGCTCACGGCCGTTCAGCGTCCCATCGCCCAGCCCGTATATCCCCTCGTCGGTCTCGATCTTCAGCGTTACGAAATTCCGTCCCGGCGAAGTGATATTGACGTAGGCATTCGTTATCTTCACGCCGCGTTCCTATCCCGGAAACAATCCCCAACCCCTCAGCTCGTCCCGGCCTATCGCTTGCTACTCACTGGTTCCCTGCTCACAGCCTTTTACTGGTTCACTCCGCTCGCCAGGAACCCGCCGTCCACCGCGATGATCTCTCCCGTCACGTATGAGGCCGCCTCGGAGGCAAGAAATATGGCCGCACCGGCCAATTCGCTCGCCTTTCCCCATCGATCCATCGGAACGCGCATCCTTAGTTCCTCGCCCCGCGGTGTTCCCGTGATCAGCTTGGCATTCAACTCCGTGGGAAACATCCCGGGCGCGATCGCGTTTACATTCACGCCCGTCTTCGCTAGTTCCACGGCCAGCATCTTCGTCAGCGAACCCACCGCCGCTTTCGACGCCGCGTAAGCGCCAACCTGGTAAAAAGCGACAAAGGTCGTCAGCGAAGCAATGTTGACGATTCTGCCGTACCCCGCCTTCACCATTGTCTTCCCGAAGATCTGGCATGCCCGCAGCGTTCCCGTCAGATTCGTCTCCATCACCCGCGACCACTCGGCTTCCGTCTCTTCCAGGGTGGGCGATTTATGTGTGACTCCCGCGGCGTTCACCAGGATGTCAACCTTTCCAAAACGCTTCATCACCTCGTCATGCAGCTTCTCCAGAGAACTCCGGTCGAGCACATCGCTCGTCATCCGCAGAGTCTTGCGTCCGAGTCCCTCAATCTCGCCAGCAACTTTCTCAACCTGCTCCGAACGCCGCGAACTGGCCACAACATCCGCTCCGGACTGTGCCAGTCC
>Ga0105237_10006588_pt1 | contig 12842 bp, 15 predicted proteins | sample KBSC24metaG_FD_81520 | JGI IMG/M metagenome (GOLD analysis project Ga0105237, IMG submission 81520) | Corn rhizosphere microbial communities from Kellogg Biological Station, Michigan, USA - KBS C2-4 metaG | ecosystem: Host-associated > Plants > Roots > Rhizosphere > Soil | place: Michigan, USA...
CGCCCATGTAGCCGACCTGGGTCGACTTCACTCCAGCCAGGCGGCGAAACGCAGCTTCCACGCCCCAAAAACAACCGGCGCCGAAACTGGCCTTGCTGAACTGAGTCTCCATACCTTGATTGTACCGCCCCAGCTTGCCGGAACCAGAAAAGACGGGTTAGGCTGGGTTTTGCCCAAGCTTCGCGTAACCAATCAGACCCGCGGGCGCATTTTGGCCGATCGGGCCGATATTGCCGACGACAGCGCCAAGCGCCGCACCGGCCTGCTGAAGCACAAGGGACTGGCTCCCGGCGAAGGATTGTGGATCGTCCCATGCGAGGGCGTCCACACCTTTGCGATGAAGTTCCCGATCGATGTCGTGTTCCTGAATCGCAAGCGCAGGATCCTGAAGATCCGGCCGAACATGGTGCGCAGGAGGATCGCCCTGAGCCTGCTGGCGCACTCGGTGCTGGAGCTACCCGCGGGGACGCTGGAGGAGACTGGGACCGAGCGCGGCGACCAACTGGAATTGGAGAAATACGAATAGCCGATGGATGCAGACCGGGGATCGAAATAGGCTACACAGTACAATAGGGCTGATGAAACTCTGGGCGGCAAATTTGTTTTTGGTGGCGGGTCTGGCCATCGCCCAGTCGTCGCAGCCACTTCAAGACGCGCAAACCGCTATCGGCCGGAAAGATTACGCGACCGCCTTGCGGATCATCCAGCCCCTAGCCCAACGCGGCGATCCGGCCGCGCAGACCATTCTGGGCAGCATGTACGCCTTCGGTTTTGGAGTTTCGCGGAGCTACACCGACGCTGTGAACTGGTTTCGCAAAGCGGCCGAGCAGGGTCAGCCCGCGGCTCAGAGCAACCTTGGCCTGGCATATCTGAATGGCCAGGGAGTGAAGCAAGACTACACGGAGGCGGCGAACTGGCTGCGCAAGGCTACCGATCAGAACGATCCGCAAGCGCAGACCAATCTCGCGTCCATGTACGCGCGGGGCCAGGGCGTTAAGAAGGACCCGGCGCAGGCAGTGGCCTTGTATCGGAAAGCGGCCGAACAGGGCTTCGCCGAGGCGCAATACAGTGTGGGGATCGCGTACGCGAACGGCGTCGGCGTGCCACAGAACGATCCGGAGGCGATGATCTGGTTCCGCAAAGCCGCCGACCAAGGCGTGCCGGAGGCGCAGGCGGCTCTTGGAATGGCGTATACGATCGGCATGGGCGTCGCGAAGAATCCCGCCGAGGCGGTCAAGTGGTCGAGCAAAGCCGCGCAGCAGGGCATTCCGCAGGGTCAGGAAAGCCTTCGTGCGTTGGCCCAGGAAGGTTACGCACCCGCACAAAACGCACTGGGAATGACCTACGAAAAGGGCTGGGGGAGCCTCAAGATCGAGGCTGAGGCTGTGAACTGGTATCGCCGCGCGGCGGAACAAAAGCTTGCAGCCGCGCAGTTGAACTTAGGCCGGATGTATGCCGCCGGCAAGGGAACCCGGCAAAGCGACGTCGAAGCCTACAAATGGTTTGCACTGGCCTCAGCGCAAGGGAATCTTGATGCGCGCAAGCAGTTGGCCGAGGTCGCCAAGCGGCTGACCGCGGAACAAATCGCGGAAGCCAGACAAGCAGCGCGCTGACGACCCGGTTGCGCCCAATTTGGATTTAAATTACTATGTAGTTTAAATGCCGGACGTGCAAACACTCGGCGAATTCGAACAGATCGTGCTGCTGGCGATTTTGCGTCTCGGCAAGAACGCCTACGGGGTTACAATCCGCGAGGAAATCATCGCACGTACCGAGCGCGAACCCAATCCTGGGGCTCTGTATGTTACTTTGGATCGCCTGGAGGAAAAGGGTCTGGTCCGATCCGAGTTTGGCGATCCGACTCCGCAGCGCGGAGGCCGGGCTAAGCGGTTTTTCAGCGTCAGCGCGAAAGGCGTCGAAAGCGTCGCTCGCGCACAACGCTCTTATCAACGATTGATGCAGGGCCTAAACCTGCCGGGGGTCGCACATGCGTAATGCTCAACTAGGGGAGTGGATTTTATCGTGGGTGACGAGCCCGGAGCGGGCGGCGGCAACCGTCGGCGATCTGCTGGAAAATGCCTCCGGACCCGGCACATTCTGGCTCGGGGTTTTGCGGACGGCGCTCTCATTGTTGTGGCGTGAGTTTGCAAGCGATCCGGCGAACATGATGGGTCTTGCGTTCCGTGGGTTAATGTTGCAACTAGCCATCGTCGTCGGCATATTGTTGATCATTATAATTGGCGGCGGATTCCTAGGGTTCTTTGCTGGTCTGTTTTGGCATCCTGCCGGACCGGCGGCTTCAATCAATCTGGTAGCAACGGCAATCGGCGGGCTGCTGGGCGCCGGTATTGCCATCCTCGTGCCTTTTCAAGTCGGCCGCTGGATGGCGCGCCGCTCGCCCGGGCGGGAACTCGCGCCTGTCGTAGCCTTCACGATTCTCACCTTCGCACTTGTAAGAAGTATCGGAATGTTTTGGGATACGGAAGGCAATATCTTCCGATTCATTCTCAGCCTCGCAGCCGGCCTAGCGCTTTGGATTCTGTTTCAGATTCCCATGTTCGTTGGGGCGTTGTGGGTTCGCAAAAAGCAGACCTCACGCTGAAATATCTCCACAATTCTTCAAGCACTTGAACTCGTGATGCGTGTCCGGTGCTAAGAAATTGACCGGAAAATGAAACGTCATGAGTTTCTATCTGGCGGAGACGCCGACACTTGAAGCAGTAGCGACGGAAGATGAACGGGCGTTGACCGAGGATCTGCAGGCCCGCGTGGCGGAGGCGGTTCAGCAAGCCGAATCGCAACCGCCGGTAGCCGAGGCAGCGGGCGTACACCAGCAGGCGCAGGATCGTCTGCAGCGACTGCGGACCGCGGAACGTTCGCTAAACCGGCACGCGAAGGAAGCGCGCGAGCGGGTTGCAGAGTTATCGGAAAAAGCGCTGGAGAATCTAGTGGAGGCGGCGGCCTCGGGAAAGAAGCTGGAATTCAAGAAGCTGGACGAGGTCGCTGCGGGCGACGCCCAAATCCGGACGCTGGGGCAAGCCATCGAGAGACTCACCGAACATCTGATTCCAAGGGCGCAGATTGCATCCCTGCGCGAGGAAGGGCATGCACTGCATGCGAAGGCTCGGGCGCTGGAGCGGATCGCACAGGAGCGCGCGGAGAAAGTGCTGGAGCAGCTTCGCGGGGCGGTCAGCGAGGAAATGGTGCTGCCGGTCGATATGTCCAAAGGAGTCGCCGGAGCCCTGCTGGCTCGAGCGGCCGGGCTGAAACGCCTGGCGGTGCAGGTTTCGGATAATGCCGACCGGATCGAGCGAGGTTATCAGGATAGGAGAGCCGGCGCGTGAGAGATATAAGACGGTATTGGCAAGAAGTGCGGACTCTGGAGGCGAGCCTGCCGCAGTTCGTCTGGTTGGTGGACGTGGAAGGATCGGCTCCGGTGGAAGTGACCGCCATGCGGGCGGCGCAGCTGTTGCTGGCGAAATCGCATCGCGTGGCGAGCGATGAGGAGATCAGTGTTCAGCGAGACCGAGGCATCGCTGCGAGTAAGGAAATACTGGAGGATCGACGGCGGCGGAACGGAATAGCAGTGGTTACGCCTAAGTAGTAGCGGTTTGGGCGACACCTGGTTCGAAGCTGTAGCCGAAGCCGCGGACGCTACGCAGAAACGAAGTGCCGTCAGCCAGTTCTATTTTCTGCCGCAGGCGCAGAATATAGACGTCGACGGTACGGTCGGTCACAGCACGATCGTGGCCCCAGACCGCATCGAGCAACTGTTCGCGGCTGAAGACGACACCAGGCCGGCTCATGAGAAATTCGAGAAGCCGGAATTCGGTGGCGGTGAGCGAGACTTCGTGGCCGCTCAGACGCACCTGGCAACGCGTCCGGTTGAGCTCCAGATCGCCGATCTTCAAAAGCTTCGTGGACGACGGTGCGCCGCGGAAATGAATCTTGATGCGGGCGACCAGTTCCCTGACGAAGAACGGTTTCACGATATAGTCATTGGCGCCCAGCTCCAAACCCACGATGCGATCGGTTTCCGAAGCGCGGGCGGTCAGGAAAATGATTGGCGTATGAGACAGCTCGGGATGCGCGCGAATCGACTTGCAAATCTCCAGCCCGTCGGAGTCGGGAAGCATGATGTCGAGAATGATGAGGTCTGGCTTTTCGCGGCGGAAGAGCTCGATGGCGCCTTTGCCTGTGCGGGAACCGGCAAACACGAAGCCTTCCTTTTCCAGGTTGTATTGGATCAGCGCAAAGAGATCAGCGTCATCCTCGATGAGTACAATCTTCTTCATTTTCTAATTCCCAATCGCTAGCTCCAAAGTAACGCAGAAGCCATTACAAATTGATTACGATGCCGTTAACTCTTTTTGAATCGGCGTAGCGTCGGATAAACCCAGGTCGTGGATCGGGAGGGTAAAGAAGAAGGTAGATCCTTTGTCTACTTGGCTTTCCACCCGAACTTCGCCGTTCTGGGAGCGAGCCAGGTGTTTCACGATGGCCAGGCCCAGGCCAGTGCCACCCAACGCCCGGGACCGGGCTTTATCGACGCGATAGAAGCGCTCGAAGAGGCGGGAGAGGTCACTGGCGGGAATACCTGATCCGGTATCGCGCACAAAGAACTCGACACGGCCGGCGGGGTCGCTCGAGGCACCTAACTGCGTGGCGCCGACAGTCACAGTTCCACCGTCGGGGGTGTACTTGATGGCGTTATCCAGAAGATTGGTCAGGATCTGGTGGACGGCTTCGGCATCGCAGAAGACCTCTGCACCGCCAGATTTGGTTTCGGATTCCGTGGGCTGCAAAACCAGTTGGATACCGCGGCGCTCCGCGATCGGGCGCATGCCGTCGAGATTATCGCTCAGGATCCGGTGGGCATAATAGGAGGCAAACTTAAATTCGTGTTGGTTCAGCTCGACCCGCGACAGCGTAAGCAGATCGGCGGTGAGACGAGCCAGGCGCTCGGCGTTTTGACGTATGATATTCAGGAACTTGATATTGTTGGCAGGGTCATGAATGGCGCCGTCCAGAAGCGTTTCGGTATAGCCCTGGATGGACGCGAGCGGCGTGCGCAGCTCGTGCGAAACGTTGATGACGAAATCCTTGCGGATGTTCTCCAGCTTCTCGAGCTCGGCGTGTTCCGTTTCGAGGCGATCCAGCATGAACTCGAGCTTTTCACTAGTCTCGTTGAGTTTGGTGGAGAGCGCACCCAGCACGCCTCGTGAAGAACCGGGAAGGCGCGCCCGGAAGTTTCCGCCGGCCAATTGGCGGGTGAAGTCTATGATGGTGCCCAGGCGACCGGAAATGTGACGGGCGAAAATCGCGGCCACAATCACGATCGGCAAGAATGCGAGGGCGGTGGAGAGCAGGACGTCATTGCGAATCGCACGGATCTGCGCATCGACGGCAGCGGCGGACACCGCCAGTCGTAGTGCCCCGCCCTGGTATGGAATCGCGACATAAAACAACCGGACGCCAAGGGTGGGACTCATCCGCAGGCTGAAACCGACTTGGCCTTGCAGGGCGGCGGCGATTTCGGGCCGGGCCTTGTGGTTCTCCATACCACGGGGATCGGAATCGGAATCGCCGAGAACAATGCCGCTGGCGTCAACCAAAGTGAGGCGGGCACCGGTAGCTTTGGCTAGCTCGCCAATCTCCCCGGGCTTCTGGGGATGCATCAGCGCAATGGTTCGAGCTTTTTCGGAGAGCTCCTGGCGGAGCTGGCCGGAGAACGTTTCTTGAACACGCTGGGTGACGAGATAATCGACGGCGATCAGCGCGAGAGCGAGAACCGCCACCAAACTCAGGATGAGCCTACTGAAGATGCGTGCGGTCAAGCTTCATTATCGCATTTATGAGGACAAAGCCGATTGAATTTTGATGTAAGTTGCGACATGTTCGACAGGCCTGGGGGCTTATCGACCGACAGTGCGGAGCAGCGCGCTCAACCCGTTCCATAAAATCTGGACTCCGATACAGACCAGGATGAATGATGACAGGCGGATGATAATGTTCATCGCCGATTCGCCGAGAGCCCGCCCGATCCGTTCGGCGAAACGATAACTCAAATAGATGGACGCCGAAATCAGAGCTGCGCCCAGCACCATCCCCGCGATCAAAGGCCACCGCAACTCCGATCCTTCAGGACGATTGGCGCCGACCGTGATCGCTACTGAGATCGTTCCCGGTCCGACGGTCAGGGGCAACGTTAAAGGATAGAACGCTTGACGGGAATAGTCGCTCTCATGACACTCACGGGCGGTGCTATTTTGATTGCCGTCGTCATTCGGCTGACGCAGAAGGTTCCAGCCTGTCGCAATCACCAGCAGCCCCCCTCCAACCTGAACCACGGGCAATGAGATTCCGAAAAAAGTAAGAATGTAGGTACCAGTGAAAATCGAGCCGAGGATCAGAGTCAGCCCATTTAGGGCGATCATCCTTGCGAGCACTTTTCGCCCTGTGCTGGACAACCCGCGAGTCAACGACAAGAAGATCGGCGTATTCCCAATTGGGTTGACGATCGGGAACAGCACCCCGACAACGAGGAGAGTGGTCTTTACGAGATCGCTGAGCGGGCCTGCTAGTGGATCCCTCTGCGCCGGCCTGAGATCTATTCCCGGCGGGAAGAGCCGGTCCTGAGCGTTGGAGCGGGATGCGATCTCTGAGGAGATTTGCGCGGAGGAACGATTCTGGGTTTATCCGGAGCGTCGAAGATCCGCGAAACCGAGGTTTTCAATGACTCGAAAACTTCCACGGGCGGGCGGGTCGCGTCGATGGTCTCAAATCCGTACGGTTCCGCCAGGCTATCGAACACGCGGATCAGGCGTGATTGATAGCGAACGAAGCTATCATACATGTTGCGGCCGAAGCCATTATCGAGACCGCTTTCCCAATAATCGAAGGCCCCGCGGCCCACCACCACGCGCGAAACCAGGTGCTGCACTTCAGCGCGCAGATAGAAGGTCGCGTGCGGCACCAGAGCGAATCCGGCGGTCTGCTCCATCCAGGAGCGATTCTCACCGCGTGCTATCGCCCGGGCCATCACCGAGTAGATGTAGCGATCAGTCAGCACCACGACGCCGGCCCGCAGAGCGGGAATAATCTCGTTCTCCAGGCGGTCGGCAAAGTCGGTCAGGTAATACATGGTCATCGTGACCGGACCGAGGGTATTGCCCTGCTTGGCTTCCTTGATCCCTTTACCGGCCAGCGCGGAGCGAGCCATACCTGTATCGAGAACCGCGTGACCCAGCTCTTCGAGCCACGGCTTCAGGCCGCGAATCTGGGTGCTGCGGCCGACCGCATCCGGCCCTTCGATGACAATCAGCTTGCCTTGCAACTCGGAGTAATCGACTCCCGGCAACGCAGTGCGGTAATACGACAGCGGCGGCCGGGCTTTGTAATCAGGCATCGCAGTTAGGCATGTAGACGAGCCGCGTTAAGATCCACACCGAGAACACCCGGTGCTCGCACCGTTCCAAACTCGCGCAGCACGATGCGGCGCATTTCTTTTTGCTGGGATTCAATAGACTTGGTGGCGTCGATTACGTGGAAGCCCATCTCTTCGATCATGGCCTCGTATTCCGCGAGGATGCGGCCTTGAAAAATCCGGAAACTCTCCTCGATGTTGCGGCTGAGGCCGAGGTCCATGCCGGCTTCGTAATACTTGAGGGCGTTGCGTCCACCTAAAATGCGGCCGAGCGCGGTTTCGAGGGGCACTTTGAAATAGAACGCCAAATCGGGTTTCAGTGCGAAGCGATAGAGGTTGCGAACCCAGGCGCGATCGACACCGCGGACCACGTCGCGCGCGAAAGCTGTGTAGGCGTAGCGATCGGCGCAGACCACCGCACCGGCCTTGAGCAGCGGGAGAATGTAGCGCTCCATGCGATCGGCGAAGTCGGTGGCGTGGATAAGACTGAAGGAGGTGGGCGTAAACATCTCCTTCTTCTTGCCGCGCCGTGTCGTTTCTTTCACCAGTGGAGAGGAGTTCCATTCGCTGAAAGCGACGGCATAGCCGCGGAGGCGCAACCACTGTGATAGCAACGCAATTTGCGTCGATTTGCCAGATCCATCGATTCCCTCGACCACGATTAAGCGACCGGGTCCACGATTTGGCAAGAAGTAGGGCACGAAGGTTCTCTATTATAAACGAGAGGGCTTGAAACGTAATGTTACAAATACGTTACAACCATAGGATACCTCTGGAGCATGTCCCGTTACGCAGCAATCGATATCGGCAGTAACTCCATTCGCATGCTTGCAGCGGAGGTAAATCCGCAATCGATGCAGGTGCTGGCCGCGGACCGGCAGGTGGTGCGTCTGGGAAAGACTGTGTTCCTGGAGGGGAAGCTGGCGGCGACGGAAATCGAGCTGGCGTGCCAGGTACTGGCGCGTATGGCAGACCAGTACCGCAAGCTCGACGTCATGGGAGTACGGGCGGTGGGCACGGCAGCTCTCCGGGACGCATCCAATCGCGACGAGTTTCTGGCGCGAGCCTCGGCCATCCTCGGGTATCCCGTGGAAGTCATCTCGGGATTGGAAGAAGCCCGCCTGATTCACCTTGGCGTGCAGAACATGTGGCCGCATCCCAAGCAGCGGGTACTGATGATGGACGTCGGCGGCGGAAGTGCGGAACTGATCCTTAGCGAAGGTGGACGGCTGGTGGAAGCGTTTTCGAAGCCTCTGGGTGCGCTGCGGCTGACGGAAGTCTTCCTCAAGAGCGATCCTCCTAATCTGCGTGAACTGGCGCGAATGCAGAAATATATCCAGGAAAGGATTGCGGGGCCGGTGGCCCGCTTCGGAACTGCCAAGGTCGATCGAATGATCGCGACCTCGGCTACGGCTGCGGCAACGGTGTGCGCGGTGAATCACGTTCGGCGCTCGCGCCGGGATCGGGCGGACAGACTGCAGGCAACAGGTCCGCAATTGCGCCAATTGTTTCGCGATGTGTCCTCGCGGGATGCGGGAGGACGCGCCAAGATCACCGGGATCGGCCCCCGGCGTGCGGAGATTATCGTGGCGGGCGTGGCAGTACTGAACGAGGTGGTGCTGGAGTTGCGGCTCAATCGCCTGTACTATTCGGTGGCCGGAGTCCGCGAAGGGATTATCGCCGATCTTTCACATCGCCAGGTGGGCATCGAGCAGGCTCGGCTGAATGCGGATGAACGCCGGGCGGTACGCGCGTTGGGAAGCCGTTATGGCGTATCGGCATTACACGTGCGGAAAGTCGCCGAACTGGCGGGAATGCTATTCCAAGGGCTGGGACCTTTGCACCGCCTGCCGCTGGCCAAGGGCCGGCTGCTGGAAGCCGCGGCTTACCTGTACAACATTGGGCATTTTGTGAACGAATCGCGGCATCACCGGCATTCCTACTACCTGGTCGCCAACTCGGATCTACCGGGTTTTGAGGATCGGGAGCGGATGGCGATCGCGACTCTATGCCGGTATCACCGCAAATCCATGCCGCAGGTCACGCACGAGACATTTCAGGCGTTGAATCCGGAGGATCGGAATACTGTGGCGCTTCTGACTCCGCTGCTGCGTCTGGCCGTGGCGCTGGATCAGAGCCAGGAGCAACGAGTAGAGCGTGTGGAAGCGGTCGTGCTAGAGAATTCGGTGGAGCTACGGTTGTATTCAGATCGCGACGTCGATATCGAACAGTGGCAGGCGGAACAAGTGGCCGCCGTATTTCGCGAATCTTACGGTTTGCCGCTGACGGTGCGGGTCAAGCGATGAGGAAGCTGGTCCGTTCGCAGACTGTGGCGCGGCTCAAGAAGCTGAATCGCGAAGTCCGCCAGGTCGCCCACAAGCCAGCTGATGCCGACGCCATCCATGACCTGCGGGTGTCAATCCGCCGCCTGCGGCAAGAGCTGAACGTGTTTGAAGCGTGGTTCAAGCCGGGCCCGCTGAAAAGAATCCGCGGGAATTTAAAAAAGCTAATGGAACGCTGCGGCGCGGTGCGCAATTGCGACATTGCCGTGGAGGTGCTCCGGGCTGCCAGATGGCGTAAGCGGGAGCTGTCCGAAGGCTTGGAAAATGAGCGGCAGCACACCGGCAAGGAATTGGCCCACACCATCGCGGGCTGGCTCCGGCGCGGGAAAATCCACAGCTGGCGCGAGCATTTGCGGATCATTCAGCCGCAAGCAAAAGAGGACCGCGGGGGCAGCGTTGCGGAACATGCCAAGCGCCTGCTGCCCCCCCTGATAGAGGACTTCTTTCGAGCGGGACGGGAAGCTGCGCGTCCAGGTTCAACCCACCACCGAATGCATCGGCTTCGGCTGGAGGCTAAGCGGGTGCGCTATACGCTAGAACTTTTCGAGCCGGTTTACGGAGAGAACGCAAAGCAGATTCTGGAACCGCTAAAAAAACTGCAAGATCAGCTAGGCGCGATCAACGATTGCGCGGCCACACTGGAAATGGTCCGCGGTAACAAGGATGCAGCCGCGGCCGTACAGGGGCTGGCAGACAAACGCGAGGCAGCATTTCGAGAGTATTGGGGAAAGCATTTCGGATCGGCAAAAAGAGCGGAATGGAAGGCCGTGCTGAGCGCGGCGGACGGGAAGAAGTGATATGGAAATTTATGTTCTGCGCCACGCAGAGGCAGAGGAACGGGAGACCGGGCTTGCGGACCGCGACCGGAAGCTCACCGCGAAGGGCAAGCGCGATCTGAAAGAAGTCTTAAAGATCGCACGGAAAGCCGAGGTTGCACCGGATTTGATTCTCACCAGTCCGCTCCGGCGAGCTAAGGAGACTGCAGCGATCGCGTCGGAGGTCCTGAATTGCAAGAATGTTGCTGAAACAAAAAATCTACTCCCGGGCGCCAGTCCTGAGCAAATTTGGAAGGAGATTAGCACCGATTATAAAGTCGACAAGATTCTTGTGGCGGGTCATCAACCGCATCTAGGAAGCCTGATCGGACTGCTGCTTGAAGCGGCCATCATGGTGGATCTGAAAAAGGGGTCGCTGGTGCGAATCGAGACACATGGCAAGCTGGGTCCGCCGCGGGGAGTGCTGAAGTGGATGATCACAGCGAAACTGGCCAAGGCGGAGTGAAGACTAGACCCTGTTTTCGGATGCGTTGTGGCGGACGTCGACGCCGCGCACCAGGAAGATGACGTCCTCGGCGATATTGGTGGTGTGATCGGCGATACGTTCCAGATTCCGCGCGACGAACATAAGATGGATGGCAGATGGAACGACCGCTGGATTCATCTGCATGACCTCCAACAGCTCCGAGTAAATTTTATCGCGAAGGGAATCCACTTCATCATCGGCCGGCAGGACCTGGGCGGCCAGCGTGGCGTCACGCCTCACGAACGCGTCCAGGCTTCGGTGCAGCATATCTTCGACCAGGGAAGCCATACGCGGCGTGTCGATCAGAGGCTTGACTGGGGCCACCTTGGACAGAGAAATCGCTCTCTCGGCCATGTTGACGGCCAGATCGCCCATGCGCTCGAGGTCGGTGTTGATCTTAAGAGCCATGATCAGCAGGCGCAAATCGCGGGCCACAGGCTGGTTGAGCGCCAGCAAGCGTGTGACGCGGGCGTCGACATCGAGCTCCATCTGATTGATGCGTCTTTCGTCTTCGATGACGCGGCGAGCCATGCGCTCATCGCGATCCACCAGCGCCTGCACACTGCAATGGATAGACGATTCGACCAGCGCCCCCATCTCTAATAGAGCCTGATTGAGTTCCTCGAGTTCCACTGCAAAATGACGCAAAGCCGGATACTCCTTCCGCCGAATCTGCCCGTACGGGTCGCCACCCCAATCGTACACCAGCCTCGCGCTATTGGCGTGCTTCGGCGTGATGGCGGACGTCGATACCTTTTACCAGAAACAAAACGTCCTCGGCGATGTTTGTGGAGTGGTCTGCGATCCGCTCCAGGCTCCTGGTAATCCCAATCAGGTCGAGCGCCTGGGGGATGTTCTGCGGATCCTTTTCCATGAAGCTGACCAGCTCGTGGTAGGAGGCGGTGCGGAGGCTGTCGACGGCGGCGTCGGAGGCGAGCACGCTGCGAGCCATATCCGCGTCATTCGCCACGAACGCGTCGAGGCTCTTTCGGACCATGGACTCGACCAGGGAGGACATGTGGCGGATGTCCACCATGGGCTTGATCATCGGTTCGGAGAGCAACGACACCGCCCGCTCCGCGATGCTGACAGACAGGTCGCCCATACGCTCCAGGTCGGTGTTGATCTTGAGCGCGGCAACTATCAGACGCAAGTCGGCTGCCAGGGGCTGTTGGGTCGCCAGCAGATTAATGGCAAACTCGTCGATTTCCATCTCCAGCGCGTTAATGCGCGCCTCATCGCGGAAAACCTGATCGGCGGCGCTGCGGTCCTTTTGCGCGACCGCGGCCACGCTGCGCTGGACCGATGCTTCCACCAGTGCGCTCATTTCGAGCAGCTTGCCTTTCAGCTCTTCCAATTCCTGTTCGAAGTGGCGCATGATTTTGGCTCCCGTTTGCATGGGTTAAAAACTCAGCCGAAGCGCCCGGTGATGTAGTCTTCGGTTTCCTTCTTGGCCGGGTTCTTGAAGATCACCGTAGTGTTGTCGAATTCGATCAGCTTGCCCATCAGGAAAAAGCCAGTGTAATCGGCCACACGCGCCGCCTGCTGCATGTTGTGGGTGACGATTACGATGGTGCAGCTGTCCTTGAGCTGGAAGATCAGGTCCTCGATTTTTGCTGTTGCGATGGGGTCCAGAGCGGAGCACGGCTCGTCTAACAGCAACACCTCTGGGTTAACCGCCAGGGCTCGGGCGATGCACATACGCTGCTGCTGGCCACCGGAAAGTCCGTCGGCCGAATCGTTCAACTTGTCCTTGACCTCGTCCCATAGCC
>Ga0105237_10006589_pt1 | contig 12842 bp, 8 predicted proteins | sample KBSC24metaG_FD_81520 | JGI IMG/M metagenome (GOLD analysis project Ga0105237, IMG submission 81520) | Corn rhizosphere microbial communities from Kellogg Biological Station, Michigan, USA - KBS C2-4 metaG | ecosystem: Host-associated > Plants > Roots > Rhizosphere > Soil | place: Michigan, USA...
CCATTTTCTTCTTGGCACGGCACAGGATCTCCTCAACAACGGCGGAGACGCACTGCTGAAAAAAGTGGACCTCGTTACCTGCAATGGCTTGCTACATCATCTTACCGATGACGAAGCGAGTGAAATATTGGAAATATCAAAACAGTTTTTAAGACCTGGTGGTCGTCTGGTCTGTTTGGAAGCTACCTTTCTGACGCGGCAAACTCGACTCTCAAAGAAAATGGTCAACATGGACCGCGGCCGCTACGTGCGTTCGGAGCAGCAATGGAAGAATTTGATAGCGAGGTCTTTTGATACTTTTTCCACCAGTGTCGTGACTGGACTGATCCGCATTCCCTATACACACATCGTCATACAGTGCGTTAACGAACAATGAAACTGTGTAGTGAGTGTGCCAAACCGGTTGCTGACCTCCGCAGTCAATGTCCCTTTTGTTTACACGAACCTGAGCGACTCAACGGACACTGGGCTTTTGCTCCGGCCTTGGCGGAACAGAATGAGGGATTCGAGGCCGGGTATTTTGAGAGGTTGTCGAAACTCGAGGCGGCCAACTTTTGGTTTCGTTCTCGGAATCAATTGGTGATCTGGGCGCTCCAGCAATATTTTCCGCAAGCTCAAAGCTTCCTCGAAATCGGCTGCGGCACCGGCTTCGTTTTATCCGGCGTTCAGAAGGCTCTTCCGAGTCTCACGCTTTGCGGCAGCGAGGTTTTTTCTGCCGGCTTGTCGTTCGCTGCCGAGCGTTTGCCAGGAGTTGAATTGTTCCAGATGGATGCGCGCCGAATCCCTTTTCGAGAAGAGTTTGATGTTATTGGCGCCTTCGACGTTATTGAACACATCAAAGAAGACGAAGAAGTTTTGATGCAGATGTATCAGGCGACTCGAATAGGAGGCGGTATCCTTGTGACCGTTCCTCATCATCCCTTCCTTTGGTCCGAGTCGGACGATTTTGCTCGACACAAGCGCCGCTACAAGACACGCGAACTGACTAATAAAGTACGGAATGCCGGGTTTGAAGTCTTGCGTATCACGTCGTTTGTCTCTTTCTTATTACCGTTGCTGGTGTTTTCCCGATTCAAACAAAGATTGAGTAAGCAGGAATTCGATCCGATTTCCGAGTTCAACATCACTACTTCCGCGAATAGCGCATTAGAGAAGATCCTGAATGTTGAGCGAGTATTGATTCGAGCAGGGTTATCGTTTCCGGTGGGTGGATCCCTAATGCTAGTTGGTCGGCGAAACTAATACGTTAATGGAAATTCATCCATCGGGCGAGATTCGATCACAACTCACGACGCGAAATCTTCTCATCCTCTCCGCCGCAATAGTAATCATTGGATTTTTGCTTCAGGGAAATGTGGGCCTCAACATCCCCGATGAAGGTTTCCTGTGGTATGGAACCATCAGGACGGCTTTGGGCGAAGTTCCCGTTCGAGACTTTCAATCTTATGAACCCGGCAGATATTACTGGAGTGTACTGTGGTTCAAACTACTTCGGAACGACGGCATCCTGGCGTTAAGAGTTTCGCAGAGTGTGTTTCAGTTTGGTGGATTGAGTCTGGCCTTGTTGTTACTACGCCGGTTTCTCCGTAGTTGGGTGGCGATGATCTTTGGAGCCGCGATTTTGGCGAGGTGGATGCTTCCAACCTGGAAGATCTACGAGCCTGTAATTCTGATTGCAGCAATCTATTTTGCAGTTTTAATTATCGAGCGCCCATCCCGAATGAGACATTTTGCCGCCGGCATATTTATCGGCGTTGCTGCTTTCTTCGGACGAAACCATGGTGTTTATTGCGCGGTGGCGTTTGTTCTTTTGATAGGTTTCGTTTTTTGGAGGAGGGAAAGGCGAGATCTGTTTGCGCGATTAGGTACATTAGCGCTGGGCATCGTCGTTGGCTATTCGCCGATGCTATTGATGATGGCTTTCGTTCCGGGATTCTTTGGCCGCGTCGTAGAAGATCTCGCTTTTAACCTTCACAACGGAACAACAATTCCAATTCCAGTTCCCTGGCCGTGGCGACAGACCTATCGTTTAGTCGGCTTTCGGGAAGCTATTCATAGACTCGCTGTTGGACTTCTCTACATCGGAGTTCCGTTGTTTTATCTTTATGCGTTCGTCCGTCTTTTGATCAAGCGAACACTTCGCGCGCATCCGGTTTTTATAGCGTCGGCATTTGTGGGAGTCATATACCTCCACTACACATTTGGTCGCCCTCACTTGTATTACCTGGCCTGGACGATCCCTCCCGTAATTCTCGGATTATTGGCTTTGCCGGTTTCTTTTTCGCAACAGCGTCAGAAAACCCTAACGATAGTTGTCTGGTTTCTTCTGGTTGTGTTCTCGATGAGTGCGCTGGAGATGGGCCAGGAGAATTACTTCAGCGTCAAAGCGAGAAGCTTCATAAAAGCAAAGTTCTTAAGAAGCTATGACGGCGATTTTGATCTGGCAATGAGTAGTCAGGATCTTGTTAAGACCGAGGTCAGAGGTGACAAACTTTGGGTCTCGCGAGACACAGCTGGATTGATCGATAGCGCAAAAGCGATCGACCAAAATTTCCAAAAAGGAAAGGAACAGATCTTTATCGCTCCTTACTATCCAGGACTCTACGCCATTCTCGATAGAGGGAGTCCTTTGTGGGAAATCTATTTCTTGCTTCCAAGGCCACCGAGCGAGCAGCAAAAAATGGCGCAGCAGTTAGAAAACCAGCATGTGAACTGGGCCTTCATTTGCCATCACTACGTGGATGATCGTCCTGAATTGGCGTTTGAGAATACCCATCGTGATTTATGGCAGTATTTGATTACACACTTCGAAACAATCCAGCCGGAAGAAACAAAGATGTTGGATTCCAAGTGTGAATTGATGCGCCGGAAGGATTAGGTAGAAAGCAGCACGCGAACTCCTCAAGACAGTTCTGTGCTCGGAGCGCAGGAGCCTCGCTTGCTCCAAACTGCCGGTTTCGGTAGTCAGTTTTTGTTCGTGTTATGCGCCTGGATCGTCAACCCGCGAAATGCACGATCCACGAATTCACACGAACTGACGCGAACGAAGCATCCAAGGCTCCTGATCGGCGCATAGCAGCGACGACCTCTGCGCTTTTAGCATCAGTTGCTTAGTTCTTAGTGAGACGCGTGGCGGAAAAGGTTCCGATTGTCGAACGGAACTTATACGGGCTTTCCTCTTCGTCGGTGTTAGTAACGAAGATCAGTTTTCCCGAGAAAGAATTACTGGAAACGGTTTTTGCTTTGAAGATCAAGGTCCCGTTTTCCCGGCAACAGGTACCGATCGGTAGCTCAACCTGACTCGAGATACTTAACGTATCGGTGGTTGTTGACCAGATTGCTGGTTGCGGAGTTGGAACGGGTTTGTTGTCTGGTCCTGTGTCCTTAAGCTCAAAGATTCCCACCCCATGTTCTTTGGCTATGAGATCAAGATTCTTTTCCTCTCCCCCGATCAAGGTGAACTTCACATGCCAGCGACCGACGATCGAGGTGTCTTTCAACGACTCTTTAGGTGCGGAAGTTTGACCCGAGATTCCGCAAACAGTCACGATTAACAGCAGACAGAAAAGAAGCAAGCGTCTCATTCCTGCGACCTCAGAAGATTTTTTCGTTTGAAGTAGACAAAGTAAGGCGGCCAGAAATACTAAGTCTGGCCGCCTCGTTGTCGAATTAGAGAATTAAGTTCTCATCAGCTACCAGGTCCAGACGGCGTACAGCTCGGACATCCATTCGTTCCGTTACCGAAGATCGCATTGTTGCTAAACGTCTCGACGATCCCACCCGTGCCAACGAGTGCGCCGTTGCCGCCATTGTTGTCGATTTGGCACTGGGCAATCTGCACGACGGATGTTCCGCCACCGGCATTACCAGCGCGAACGCCATTACCGCCGTTCTGAGTGATCTGACTATTCCACACACGGGCGATTCCCACGCTCGCCGTGGCATCCGCGAAAACACCGTTTGTGGTGTTACCGGACATGACCGAGCGGTCGATGGTGCCTTGCGAACCAGATCTCGCATGCATCCCATTGCCGTTGCCGGACAGTCTGCAATTGTCGATAGTGTATTTAACCAGGCCACCGGAGCTGGTCAGACTAATGCCATCGTTGGTGTTGTCTCGGATGACTGAGTTTCTGACGTGTACGTTGAGGTTGCCGGTTACATTCGCGGTAATTCCATTGCCCGTACTGAACCTGAAGATTACGCAATCCTCAACGTTCACCGTTTTTGCTCCGGCGTTTACGATGCTAATACCATTGATGCCATTACAAAAACCATTAATGGAAAGTCCGCGAATCGTGACCACGTCAGTCGCGGCGGCATTGATGACGATCCCGTTTACCAGGGAGGCCAGGATCGAAGCAAACGTGCCGGTGCCATCGAGCGTGATTGACTTAGTGATTGTAACGGCACCAAAACCACCTGGATCGAGTGCATCAATTTCACCGCAAGGGGCGGTCTTGGAAATGGCTCCCGCCCAAGTTTTACATGGCGCAGTGCGACTGCAGGGATTGGCGTCATCGCCTACACCTGACACCCAGGTGCGGGAGGCTTGCGCCTGGGCGATGGATGCAAACGCCACCATGAAGGTCGCGATCGCTAACGCCTGAATAGTGAACCGGAATTTATTCATTTGAGGGTCTCCTTTTTGGTTTGAGCGTTTTGGGGGGCCACCAGTAGAGGCCGGATTGGTTCCGTTCACTGTTGCGCCAAATTTCCCCAGCATTACATGAAACTCTATCTAGTTTGCGAAACACCCTTTGAAGATTAAAAAAACAATTCGTTGGAGCGACTTCGAAGGAGTCTTATTAGGCTCCTTCGAAGTCTTGGTTACTAAAGCTATGAGCAAGGAAGGCTCGTACAGCCAATCGTATTGCGTACGTGATTGGCTGAACTGATCCACGCATTGCCAGTGGCTGAGGACAAATTACCCTGGCTCACCAAATTCTGAACCGAGTTTATGAAATCGCTCAGCTTCGGACAAGCCACATTTGGTTGGTTATTGTTTAGGCCTTGTAGCGCAGCACTCAGCTTCGCCAGCAATCCGTTCTTCTGTGTTCCCGTCAGATTGGAAGCGCCGACTGCTGCCTGCAAGTCCTGAATAACCGCCTGAGGTGTCTTGATAGTCACCGTGAAGCTACACGACACCGGACCATTGCCATTAGCATCACTAACGGAGTAGGTCACAGTTGTGGTGCCAATCGGGAACACTGATCCAGGAGCTGGACCAGCAGTCCGAGTAGTAACAGCTCCAGCGCAATTATCCGTACCAACCGGCGGGGTCCACGTAGCAATTGCACCCGTGGGACACGTCGGTTCGAGCGTTATGCTGGCCGGACAACTGATCTGCGGCGGAGTGTTATCGACTACGGTCACAACTTGAGTCGCGCTCCCCGTGTTGCCATGAGCATCAGTCGCCGAGTAGGTCAGCGTAGTTTGCCCAAGCGGGAATACGTTCCCAGAAGGAACGCCGCTGCGAGTCACCGCACCGACTCCGGAACAGTTGTCTGTCGCCGAACCCGTGCCCAGTGTTGCGTCGAGATTGGAAACGGTAACACCGCAGGAAGTGGCACCCGCACCTGTGAACAGCGTAACTGCCGGAGGCGGAGTAACCACGGGTACAGTATTGTCGTTTACCGTGACGGTTTGAGTCGCTTCACGGAAATTGCCCGAAGCGTCTGTCGCCCTATAGGTAACGATCGTTGTTCCGACCGGGAACACGTTACCAGCGGGAACTCCGGTTCGAGTGACTGACGCTAGCGAACAATTGTCAGAGGCCGTAGGAGTTCCGAGTGTAGCGTCACTTACTACCGTGCCGCAGCTCGTTGCTCCAGGACCCGTAAAAGCGGTCACATTTGCCGGAGCCGTAATGTTAGGCAGAATTGCCGGGCTCTCCGTCACTGTGACGAGCTGAACACCGCTTGACTGGTTTCCAGCGGCGTCGGTTGCCGTGTAGATGATCGTGGTTGTTCCAGTCGGGAAGATAAAGCCTGCCGGAACTCCAGTGCGTGTAATCGTTACCGACCCGCCGCAGGCACCGTTGTCGGTAGCACTCGCGGTGCCGAGTTCGTCATCTAGTACTGCCGTGCATGACGAAGTAGTGACGTTCACATTTGCGGGAACCGTCAGAACCGGTGGCGTGGTGTCACTGCCTGATCCGGCGGTTACCGAAATAGTTTGATTACACGAAGCAACACTGCCCGTTTGAGCATCAGTAGCCGTCCAGGTGATCAGCGTGTTGCCTGCTGGGAATGGGTCGGTCAACAGTCGGCCATCGTTACGGACAGCGTCGACACTCACGTCACTATCTGACGGATTCGTTGTCGGTGTGCCGATAGTACCTGCCGTAACTGTTGCCTCACACGATCCCGCCGGAGCCGAAACGCTGACGTTAGCGGGACAACTGATCGACACCGGAGGCCGGTTGTTCGCTGTAACAACAATGCTTTGGTCGCAGCTTGCCGTGCGTCCGCCCGCATCTGTAACTGTCCAATGAATTCCAGTCGTGCCGAGCGGATAAGGATCCGTAAGCGGCTTCGGAGGTGTAGCGGGATCAGCATCATCATCGCTGCGAATGCCGGTAACTGTTCCACCGCCCGAAGCGTTTATTGTTGGCGTGCCGGGATCAACTGTCGCCTCCTGTTGTCCAACCGGCGCGGTGACTAGTTTATTGGCCGGACAGGTGATTGTTGGTGGATTGGAGTCCAGAACGGTAACCGTGAACGTGCAGCTGGCCGCGTTTAACTCTGATTGCGAGATAACCGAATGCGTGCCCACAGTAAAGAACGAGCCGGATGCTGGACTATTTGTTACCGCACCGCAGTTGCCGGACGGCACCGCTGCGGCAAAAGTAACAAATGCACCGGGATTACCACCCTGACTTGTGTCTGCGGTGACGACCACATTAGCCGGGCAATCAAGTGTGCAGGTCTCGGTGGTTGCTCCCTGGACTATCGTCGTCGCTGTCGAAGAATTATTGTCGGTGTCAGGGTCGGGTACCGCTGGCGGATCGCTCCCGGTCGGCTGCGTGCTGGCCGCGCTTGCGGTGTTTGAAATCTGCGTACCGTCTGCGAGACCGGTAATTACGTCGTACGCCGTAAGGAAACTGGCTGTCTCGCCGCGAGCCAGCGTTGGTATGGTACAAATCGTCTGGCCGCTGCTATCGCCTACATTAGGCAAAACGCAGTTCGTACCGGTTGGCGCTGAGATCGCCGCGAACGATGAGAACGTCGTATTCAGCGGAATGGCGTCGGTGATTTGAACATTCGTTGCGTCCGTTGGTCCTAAATTAGTTACTTGCACCGTGAAGACGGCTTGTGACCCAGAGGCGATAGTGCTTGAGGCGGCACCCTTCGAAATCGATAGATCGGCCTGGGGATTCGCGGCATCAATCACCGTGAAAGGAGTTACCGCGTAAACTGAACCGCCAAACGGCTCGTAAAGAATGACGCGCCAATCACCTAAACTTGACCCGGCACTGAGGGTGAAAGTGAAATCTGTGTCAGTGCCAACGGGGGTGCTTTGGACAAGAACGAAGTGGGCGTTTGACCAAAGGACCTGTTGGGCTGACTGGCCCCCGGACACTTTGGCGCATACGGTCAAATCAGTGTCCTGTAGATTGAACACACTCTTGGGAGTTGAACAATCACCCGCATATGTCGTGATCGCGGTGGGACTCTGGAAGAATGCTGGTAATAAATTAAGAATTGTCGAAGTTGGGCGAGTTGTATACGGATCGGGTAGCTCTGGCCCACTGTTACGATTTTGAACTTTCGTTGTATTGACCTTATTTCTAATAGCAGTCTTGGTGCTGGCCGAATTCACGTATCGAGGAACCGCCAGACACACCACGATTGCTATAAAAAACGCGAGAAACAAGGTTGCGCGCAGCATCGTGCGAAAGGACCTGGGGTGATAGAGGATATTTTTGCGCATTGCGGATGGTCTCCTTAGAGAACTGATCTGAAGTTGTCTCGCAACAGAGACTGGGGCGTCACAACCCGACTACAGCGGATTTGGTTATTGCGCTGAAAAGCGCATTCTGGATTGTTAAATGTGTGTCGCTGTCGGGACTAAGCTGCAATGGATTAGGAATCGTTGTCGATTTACAAGCGAGATCCGCAGGGTTTGGCTCCAGTGTGGCCCAGCCCTGCACTAGCGAGGTATGGCTTCTCGAGAAATCTTGAGAACCGAATCAAAAAGCGGCGGACTTAATAGTCCATTTTGATTAAGACGTCAACTTGCAATTCCGTGTCATTTTTGTTTCAGGGTCGAAACTACTGGGTTGACACGCTTTGGAAGCATCACTATTGTTGCGCGTTCGCGCCGCATCTTACGTTTATTGATTGCTAATTTTCAATAAAAATTCTGCTACATGAGAAAAGTTTGTTCCCTGGTTCAACGACGCAGTACGTGGCGCTTACTAACGCTAGTTGCAGCCTGTCTGCTGGTGTTTAGCTTGACTCCTCAATCAGCCTTCGTCTGCGATTCCAGCGGTTCGTCCGTCGATGGTAGCTTCCTAATATTTTCCCACGACGAAGTAGATCGTTATATTGAGTTTCACGCCACGCGGAGGCTTGACGGTGAAGTGTCTGGCCAAACTATCTTCAGAGACGATGCAGTGCGGCCTCACACAACGACTGATGGTGACTCGCAAGAATCGCAGACATTTTTCTTCAAAGCCGACGTAGATTGCCTGGTGATAAACAAAGGCACGGCAGTTATGAGCGGCGCAATCACGGATTCAAGCTCTCGTCCTTATATTGGCCGCCGCGTGCTGGTAGTGGCTCAGGACAATGGCGGAACCGACGATAAGTTGAAAAAAGATCGATTAACCTGGGGAATTTATCGTTTAGACAACCACTCGTGGTTGCCTTCCGATTCAGAGCGGTCTGCAGATGAGGTCGATCCATTGGCATGGATTGCTACGGATTCCGAGCGCGCCGATGATGAAGGAGTCGTTTCTAATCGTGAACACATTATCGGCTGCCAGAGTTTCCCAATTTCTTCCTTCTCTTTTGTGAACCCAAACCAGGGAAAAGGCACTGTTCGTGTAAGGCCGTAGAACCTGCAACTCGAGATGCGCACGTTTTTCATTACTGGTGGTGCAGGTTTTATTGGTTCCGCGTTTGTCAGACTCATTCTCACCGAACGACCCGAATACAAAATCATTAACTTCGATGCGCTGACCTACGCCGGTAACCTTGATAACCTCAACGACCTGGACGGAGATCGGCACACATTTATTCGCGGCGACATTGCGGTAGCGGAACAACTACTTGCCAGTCTTCCTGAAAACTGCGATGCAATCCTAAATTTCGCTGCGGAAAGTCACGTTGATCGGAGCATCCTCTCGGCCCACGAGTTTCTTCGCACTAATGTCCTGGGGACTCAGTTTCTGCTTGATGCAGCACGCGAGCGCAACGTAAAACGGTTTCTTCAGGTCTCAACTGACGAGGTAATGGGAAGTCTGGTGGATACGCACGACTATTTCACAGAACATTCGCCATTTGCTCCGAACAGTCCTTATGCCGCTTCAAAGGCGGCCGCTGAGCACTTGGTTCGCGCTGCGCATCACACGTTTGGTCTCGATACCGTGATAACTAGATGCGGTAACAACTACGGTCCTCGGCAGTTCCCGGAAAAATTCCTCCCACTGATAATCTCAAACGCAATGAATGACCAGCCAATACCTGTCTATGGCGATGGCTTGAATGTTCGCGACTGGATATTCGTTGATGATCACTGCCGCGCGATTCTGTCAGTGCTCGAGAAAGGACAATCCGGAAGGGTCTATAACATCGGCGCCCGCAATGAACGAAGAAACATCGACGTTGCAAAGTCTGTTCTGGACGCACTCCAAAAATCTCACTCGCTGATTCAATTTGTTAAAGATCGACCCGGCCATGATCGGCGTTACGCGATCGATTCGTCGGTCATTGAAGCGGAACTGAATTGGTGTCCAATCGAGACCTGGGAATCCGGATTGGCAAAGACCATTAGCTGGTACAGGAATAATAACGACTGGGTCGAACGCGCGCGCAGTGGAGCCTACCGAGAATATTACAAACAACAATACGGAACTGAGGTCAGCACAAGTTGAGAATCCTGATTACCGGTGCTGGTGGTTTAGTAGGGCGCACCTTGAGCGACTACTGCATCCGACTCGGTGATGAAGTACTGGCCTACGACCGAAGCAGACTAGATATAGCCAACGAAGCTCAAGTGGAGCTAATCGTTGCCGAAGCAAAGCCGGAGGTAGTTATCAATTGTGCTGCATGGACCGATGTTGACGGTTGTGAAAGTGATGCGGCGCGATGCAAGGCAGTGAATGAAGTCGGACCTGAAAATCTTGCGAGAGCTAGTCGAAATGCGGACGCCTTGCTGATTACGATTTCTACCGACTATGTATTTGATGGCACAAAGGAAGGATTCTACACGCAGCGGGACAATCCAAATCCACTGAGCGTGTATGCACGAGCGAAGTTGGAAGGGGAACGCCGAGCGCAATACACGCATGCGAGAACAACAATCGTGCGAACTGGTTTCGTGTTTGGACGCGGAGGAAAGAACTTCTTAAGTACGGCAGTCGATCGGATCCGCCGTGGCGAGAAGGTTAAAGCGATTGCGAATGCCTGGGGCACGCCTACTTATGCAAATCATTTAGCCAGACGGCTGCGAGAGGTCGCACAACTTGATCTGCCCGGACTTTTCCACATTGTGAATTCGGGAAACGGCACAAACTATGCAGACTTCGCCTCGAAAGCCTTGCAACTTGCAGGTTGTGATCTTGCGAATCTCGAAGTGGTTTTGCTCGAGTCAGTCAGCAGACCTGCGCCTCGTCCGAAAAACTCTCGTTTGAGATGTCTCCTTTCAGATGCGCTGGGTCTGGAGCGGCTGCCGAATTGGGAGGAAGGTTTGGCCCAGTTCGTTCAAGACATCACTTCAAAAATACACACAAACGCCTAATTTTCCTCACTAGTTGAACTTGCCACAAGCGGAGTCTCTGCTATTATTCTCAGACGTTGGAGATTTGAAGTTGAGGGTCGAAACAACATGATGTCGCAAGATAATCGCTTGATACCGCTGTCGCCCACCGATCGAACTCTGGATCGCCCGCTAAATGACGTAGGTACGCTCAAGTCATACGGCCCGGCAGCAAGCGAACCAACCCAGCTGCGCGAATATTTGTTCATCGTTTTAAAGCGCAAATGGCTGATCCTGAGTCTTTGTTTGGTGGTTACCTCTTTGGTTGCCGTCCAGATGTTCAGACAGCCTTCAATCTACCAGGCGGAATCCACGATCAAAATCGAACAGCGGAAAGGAAACATTCTTCTCGGTAAGGAGTTCGTTTTGAACTCTCAACCCGACGCGAATTTCTGGGGCACACAGATAAAGTTGTTGCAAAGTCCGGCACTCGCACGACAAGTCGCAGTAACTCTTGACCTCCAACATAACCCGACATTTTTTGGTGGACAGTCGCAAGGCGGAATCTTTTCTTCACTTCGCCGCATGTTCACGGGTGAAAAGGTGAAGGCGAAAGTACTGCCCGCTACAGCGACGACACTCAATATCGTGGGCGCCGAACAGATTAACGAAGAACTGTCTCCGGAAGAACTCGCCGCTCTCGAGCCTTATGAAGACATGATCACCGGCAATGAACAGGTCGATGGGATTGTCGGAACGAATCTCTTCACCATTAAGTACCGGCACACTGATCCGGAAATGGCTCAGAAGATCTCCAATACCCTGGCTGACGTATTCCGGGAAAACAACCTTGCACGCTCGACCGCCAATTCAACTAAAGCGGAAGATCAAATAGCGAATGAGATGGCTGAGATTCAAGGCAAGATACGTCAGGAGACCGAAACACTTTTCAACTATGCGCGAGCTCATAACTTGCCTCTCTCTCCCGATACCACACGCGATGCCGAAGGCCAACGACTGGCAGACCTGATCAGACAGTTGCTGGACTCTGAGAACAAACGCAAGACCGCTGAAGCCGTTTATAAAAGCGCGGCAAGCGCACCGGATAAGTTCTCAGTCCCGGAAGTGATAAAGAGCGCGCGCGTTGGGGCGCTTCAGGAGCGTCTTTCTTTATTAAAGGAGAAGCGCGAGGCATTACGTGTTACATATACTGAAAAATGGCCTGAAGTTACCAAACTCAATGTGGCCATTAAGCCACTCGAAGCTGAACTAGACAAAGTCGCCAATGAAGTGATTGCGGGTTTGAAAGGCGAATACGAGGCGGCAGTGACGCATGAGCAGAGTGTGCGTCAGATGTACAACGCGCAAAAAGCGGTCACGAGTCAGCAGACTCAAGATCAAATCGAAATGACGCAGTATTCGCAACAGCTCGAAACCGACAAGCAGCGATTGAACCTGCTGCAAATAAAGTTGCGCGACGTGCAGGTTGCGATTGGTGATAAGGGTAACGAAGTAAGCGTTGAGACGTATAGCCGTGTTCCTAAGGAGCCGATTGGTCCACCGCGCATTCGCAATGTAATGATAGCTTTCCTGCTTTCGCTGGTTGCCGGTATCGGTCTGGCGTTCCTGCTTGATTTCCTCGACGACACAGTGAAGTCGCTCGACGATATTGATCGGTATGTTCATCTTCCCGCGCTGGCAATGATTCCCGCAAGTCATAAGGATCGTGGCCGATTGAAAGGTATAACCGGGGCTGCTTCTGCGGCACCTTCGGAAACAACCGCGCTGGCAATGATCGACGATGTCCGCAGTCCAATCGCAGAGTCGTATCGTCACCTTCGCACTTCGTTGTTACTTTCGTCTGCTGGTCAGCCGCCAAAGACTATTCTGGTTACTTCAAGCCAGCCTTCGGAGGG
>Ga0105237_10006590_pt1 | contig 12841 bp, 16 predicted proteins | sample KBSC24metaG_FD_81520 | JGI IMG/M metagenome (GOLD analysis project Ga0105237, IMG submission 81520) | Corn rhizosphere microbial communities from Kellogg Biological Station, Michigan, USA - KBS C2-4 metaG | ecosystem: Host-associated > Plants > Roots > Rhizosphere > Soil | place: Michigan, USA...
CGCCATCGCCTTCATCCGAGGCGACGCCCGGCTTGATATCAAAGGCGGCGGCGCGGATCGTCTCTGCGACGGTCACGCCCTGTTCCTCAAACGCCGCCTTCATCACCGCGATCATCGCATCGGTCGAGCTTTCGCCGCCGGCCTTGAGCGTGCAGTTGATCGGCTGGACGACGAGACTCATGCATCCGTCCCTGATCCGGGCTCGGCCATGCCCTTGTGCATCGCGGCGGTGACGCCGGACGGGAGGACATGCGCGGCGGCGGCCTGGAGCTTGTTCTTCCAGCCCGAGACGATGTCGCCGCCGCCCTTCATCATATGCGTCCAGCCATCCTTGGCGACCTTGGCGGGATCGTCCTTCTTCGCGGTGCCAACGCTCGTGTCGCCCATGCCGGCGCGATCGAAGAATTCTGTGTCGGTGGCGCCGGGCATCAGGTTGGTGATGGTGACCTTGTCGTGCCCCTCATTCTCCAGCTCGGCGCGCAGCGCGTCGGCGAAGCTGTCGATGAAGGCCTTGGTGCCGTTATAGACCGCCTGATAGGTCCCCGGCATGAAGCCTGCGATCGAGCCCGTGAGCATCACCTTGCCCTCGCCCCGCGCTACCATCGGCTTCAGCACCTTCTGGACGAGATAGAGCGTGCCGACGATATTGGTGTCGATGACGTGCCGCCAGTCACTCGGCGACTGATCAAGGAAGCCGCGGCCGAGGCCATGGCCGGCATTGGCGCAGAGCACATCGACCGGCCGGCCGTTGGTGGCGGCGAGCAAGGTGTCCACGCCATCGAAGGTGGAGAGATCCGCCTCGATCGAGCGCACCTCCACGCCATGCTGCTGGATGTCGGCGCCGGCGCTGCTGATCAGCGGCTCATTGGCCACGATCAGCACGTCGTAGCCATCCCGCGCGGCGAGATGGGCGAGTTCGAAGCCGATGCCGGTGGAGGCACCGGTGACGATCGCGAATGTGTCGGCCATGGGATTTCTCCTATTCGGCGGCAACGGCCAGGCCGGGCTTCAGCACGACCTTGGTCACCTCATTCTGGTTGTCGTGGAACATCTTGTAGCCCTGGGCCGCCTGCTCCAGCGGCAGGCGGTGCGAGATCAGGAAGTCGCTGTCGATCTTCCCCTCGACGATCGCGTTGAGCAGCGCCGGCATGTAATGCTGGACGTGGGTCTGGCCGGTCTTGAGGGTCAGCCCCTTCTCCATGAAAGCGCCGAGCGGGAACTTGTCGACGAAGCCGCCATAGACGGCTGGCATCGAGACACGGCCGCCCTTGCGGCAGGCGAGGATCGCCTGACGGACAGAATGGATGCGATCGGTGCCGAGGAAGGTCGATGCCTTGATCTGGTCGATCACGTTGTCGACGAAGAAGCCGTGCGCCTCCAGCCCGACGCTGTCGATGCAGGCGTCCGGGCCGATGCCGCCGGTCATTTCCATCAGCGCCTCGTAGGTCTGCGATTCCTCGAAGTTGATCGTCTCCGCGCCGAATTTCTTCGCCAATTCCAGCCGGTGCGGGAAATGATCGATGCAGATGACGCGATCGGCCCCCATCAGGAAGGCCGACTGGACCGCGAACAGGCCGACCGGACCCGCGCCCCAGACGGCGACGATGTCGCCGGGCTCGATCTGGGCATTCTCGGCCGCCATCCAGCCGGTGGGCAGGATGTCGGAAAGGAACAGCACCTTGTCGTCCTCGATCCCGTCGGGGATGACGATCGGGCCGACGTCGCTGAACGGCACCCGGACATATTCGGCCTGTCCACCGGCATAGCCGCCGGTCATGTGGCTGTAGCCGAACAGGCCGGACATGGGCTGACCGTAGAGTTCCTGCGCGATGTCCTGATTGTCGGCGGGCAGCCCGTTATCGCAGGCCGAATATTGGTGCTTGCCGCAATGATAGCAGGAGCCGCAGGCGATGGTGAACGGCACCACCACGCGCTGGCCTTTCTTCAGGGTCGATTTCGCGCCGGCCTCGACCACCTCGCCCATGAATTCATGGCCGAGAATGTCGCCCGACTGCATGGTCGGGATGTAGCCGTCATAGAGATGCAGGTCGGAGCCACAGATCGCCGTCGACGTGACCTTGATGATCGCGTCGCGCGGATTGAGGATTTCGGGATCGTCGACCGTCTCGACACGGACGTCATGCTTGCCATGCCAGGTGAGCGCGCGCATCAGGCCTTCTCCTCGTCGAGCTGCTTCCGGGTGCGCGCTGCCGTCGCGATCTCGCCCGTTTCCATGAGTTGCTTGAAGCGCCGCAGGTCGCGCCGCGCCTGGATCGCCGGCTCGCGCTGTAACAGCTTGGCGACGAGCTTGCCGATCGTGCCGGCCGGCGGATCGTAGGCGATCGTGGCGGTGACGACCGTGCCGCGCGCGCCCACGTCGCGAAATTCGATACGGCCGGAATTGGCGACGTCGGCGCCGTCCTCGGAGGTCCAGGCGATCAGTTCATCCTCGCGCTCCTCGGTGACGCGCGCATCCCATTCCACGGTCTTTCCGGCGGGCGCCTTCACCACCCAGTGCGAGCGGGCGCCGTCGAGCACATCGACGCGCTCGACATTCTCCATGAAGGTGGCGAGCTTCGCGAAGTCGCGGAAATAGGCGTAGAGTTCGGCCGCCGGCTTGTTGATCGTGACAGCGCGACCGACGACATGTGCGCCCTTGGGGGAAACCAGCGCATCGGTCGCCTCGTCGCGGGCATGAGCGTTCTTGGCCGTCGACGCGGGGGCGTCGTCGGTCCGCGCGTCGCGCGTCTCGGACATCGGGATGTCTCCTGTTGCAGACCTCCCCAACGCGCCGCCGGCAAGAGGTGCCACATGCCGGAAACTCGCATCGTCGCGTATCAGGCACGACTGGCGAGCGGAGCCTGATCCACATCAGGAAAACGCGATTTTCCCGCATCTTCGTGCCACGGAGCGTCTAGCCGACCATCGGGAGGAGAGAGGCTGGACCGGCCGATGCGGCCCGCCGCATCGCATCAACCGGCCGCCACGATGCGCACCGGCACGGACTTCGCCGCCGGCACATGACTCTCCTCGGCATGATGCTCGACCGGCATGAGGACGTTCGCCTCGGGATAATAAGCGCCGAGGCATCCGCGCGGGATATCGTAGGGCGTTACGATCAGCCCGTCGCGGCGGCGATGGGTCCCGTCCCCGGCATCGCTCTCCAGCGCCACGATCTGGCCTTCGGCGAGCCCGGCCGCGCCGATGTCCGCCTCATGCATCAGCAATACGTCGCGCGTGCCCTTGATGCCTCGAAAACGATCGTGATAGCCGTAGATGGTGGTGTTGAACTGGTCGTTCGAGCGCAGCGTGATGAGGCGAAAACGCCCGTCGGCGTCCTTGAAGCCCGTGGCCGAGATCTCGCTCGGGGCCAGGAACTCGGCCTTCTTGCTCGGCGTCTCCCAGATACGTTCCGATGCCTTGTTACCCTTCCAGAATCCACCCGGGGTGAACATCCGCTTGTTAAAATCCTTGAAGATCGCCGGATACGTCTCCTCGATCGCGTCGCGGATCGTGGAATAGTCCGCGACCCAGGCTGCCCAATCCACCTTTGGGTTGGGCGGCAGGATACGAATCGCGATGTTCGCCACGATCGCCGGCTCGGACAGCAGATGCGGGCTGGCCGGCGTCGATTTGCCGCGCGAGCCGTGGATGCAGCTGGTCGAATCCTCGGTCGAGACCGCCTGCGGGCCGCTCGCCTGCATATCCTGCTCGATCCGCCCGAGGCAGGGCAGCAGATAGGTGACCCTGCCGGCGAAGAGATGGTTGCGATTGAGCTTGGTCGCGATCTGGACGGAGAGATCGAGCTTCGGCCAGGCGGCCTCCATCGCTTCTGTCTCGGGCACCGCGCGCAGGAAATTGCCACCCAGCCCGACGACCGCCTTCACCGATCCATCGATCACGCCCCGGCAGGTCTCGACGGTGTCGAGTCCTTTCTCGCGCGGCGCCTCGAAGCCATATTGCGCCTCCAGCCTCTCGACCGGCACCAGCTCCGTCTTCTCGGTGATGCCGACGGTGCGCTGGCCCTGCACGTTGGAATGGCCTCGCACTGGCGTCGGCCCGGCGCCGGGCTTGCCGACATTGCCGCGCAGCAGCAGCAGGTTGACGATCATTCGGACATTCTCGACGCCCTTGACGTGCTGGGTGATGCCCATGCCGTAGATTGCCATCACCGCCTTGGCCTTGGCGTAGATGCGCGCGGAGGCCTCCAGCTCCTCGCGGGCGAGGCCCGTCTCGCGCTCGATCTCGGCCCACTCGGTCTTGCGGATGGCGGCGGCGAAATCCTCGAAGCCCTTGGTATGCTGCGTGATGAAGTCGTGATCGAGCACGGGCGGATCGCCGTCGGCCTTCGCCAGATCGTCCCAGTCGATCAGGAATTTGCAGATGCCGGTGATCGCCGCGATGTCGCTGCCGGCGCGCAGCTGGTGATATTGGGTGGAGATGGCTGTCTCCTTGAGCGTCGCCATCTCGATCGGGTTCTGCGGATCGGTGAAGCGCTCCAGCCCGCGCTCCTTCAGCGGATTGAAGGTGATGATCTCGACGCCGCGTTTCCGACAGGCGCGCAAATCGTGCAGCATGCGCGGCGCGTTCGAGCCGACATTCTGGCCGAAGAAGAGGATCGCGTCGCAATCCTTGAAGTCTTTCAGCTGAGTCGTGCCCACCGGCACGCCGAGCGCGGCCTTCAGCCCCACGGAGGTGGATTCGTGGCACATGTTGGAGCTGTCCGGCAAATTCTGGTTGCCGAACATCCGCGCCATTAGCGCGTACATGTACGAGGCTTCGAGGCTGGTCCGGCCCGACGAATAGAAGACCACCGACTTCGGATCGAAGCGCTTCAGCTCCCGCCCGATCTCGTCGAACGCGTCTTCCCAAGAGGCCGCGACATATTTGTCGGTGTCCGGATCGTAGCGCATCGGATGGGTCAGCCGGCCGTGCTGCTCCAGATCGTAATCCTTCCAGCCTCGCAGTTCGGCAAGCGTGTGCGTGGCGAAGAAGTCCGGCGTGGTCCTCAACCGCGTCAGCTCCCAGGCGGTCGCTTTGGCGCCCTCCTCGCAGAATTCGGCCGGATGGTGATCGGCGGGCTTGGGCCAGGCGCAACTCACGCACATGAAGCCGTCCGGCTTGTTCTGCCGCGCGAGCTCGCGATAGCCCTCCGGCCCGAGATGCTCGCGCGGCAGGATGTCGGCGAGCGAGCGCACCGAGCCCCAGCCGCCTGCCGGCCCGTTGAACGGCTCGACCCGCGGATCGTCGGAGCGCTGCTTCGTCATGCGTTGCCGTTCCGGCGCCGGGTGTCCCAGCCCTTGCGCGCGGCCGCCGAGCGTTGCTCGGCCGATCCGGATGTGTGCGCCTTGCCGCCGCGCGACGAGGCGCTGTGGTTTTCCGTCTTGCCGCGACCGGAGCCGGATTTGTTGCCGCCTCCGGATTCCTTGTTCACGGTCGCCCAGGCGCGCGCCTCCGCCTCCTTCCTGGGCGTGCCGCGCTTCTCATAGCCTTTCTCGATATGCTCGGCCTTGCGCTTCTGCTTGTCGGTGTAGCTGCTCTTGTCGCCCTGCGGCATCGCGGCTCTCCTCTCGTCTGGTTTCCCAACGCATCGGGAAACGAGAATGTCCGCATGGGGGCTATGGCTGCCGCCCAAAGCACAGTCCCTCTTTTCGATTCTGACCGGCGCTCGTTTGTCAGTTCGCCGCTTGCAGCCAATAGCGGCTTAAGGCGATGATTTCGCCGTTGCCCGAAGCACCGATGAATGCCCGAAAGCCAGCGGTCGCAGGTTTCCACCTTTCCGTCCTGTCAGCGGCGCAGAGGTTGATCTGCGTAGGAACGACGGTAACAAACCCACGTTGGTTTCTATCGTCGGTCGATGCCTTGGGCACCGACGCTGAGGGATTAACCTCCCCCGCCCTGCGGCTGGAGGAGGAGGAAATGGCCCTCACTTACGTTTCACTCGAACCGATCGTCCGTAAACTCTGCCGGCTCTCGCCTTTGGGCGATACCGATCGCGCAGCGCTGCGTGCGTTGCCGTTCCAGGTTCGGCATCTCGACGCTGGCGCTTATCTCGTCCGTGAGGGCGATGCCGTTCACCATTGTTGCGCCCTTCTCTCCGGTTTCGCCTACCGACATCGGATGACGGGGACGGGCACGAGGCAAATCCTGGCCTTTCAGATGAAAGGGGATCTGCTCGATCTCCCGAACTCGATGGTCGATTGTGCCGATCACGGCATCCAGATGCTCACGGCCGGTCATGTCGCGTCCATTCCGCGAGAGGCCATCTCGCACCTGGCCGACACCCATCCGGCGGTTGCCCGAGCACTCTGGCGCGACACGCTGGTCGATGCTTCGATCGCGCGCGAATGGATGATGAATATCGGTCGGCGGTCCGCGCGCGAGCGCGTCGCTCATCTCCTGTGCGAGATGGCCTGTCGCGAGGAGGCAGCGGAGATCAGCGAAGGCCCGATCTATCATATGCCGATGACCCAAGAGCAGCTTGCCGACGCGACGGGCCTGACGGCGGTCCACGTAAATCGCACATTGCAGCGGCTGCGCGCCGACAAGCTCATCAAACTGGGAAGGGCGGATCTGACAGTTCTTTCTCGCAAAAGACTGGAAAGCACCGCCGACTTCACCCGAGGATATCTCCATGATCCGATGAGGGAGAACTGCGACGTTGGCTTGGAAGCGGCCTGTTAGCGGCACACTGGAGATCAATGTATTCAATTACATCCGTTGTTCTCCGCGGCAGCAAGGGCCAGAGCACGATATCGGCACGCGCACCGGACCGCAGGCGCTCAATCGGCGGCTCTGGCGGCGAGTTTACGAACCGGGCTTGATCTCGCCTCTGACCTGACCATGAGCGAGCACGGCGAACAAGCCGGTGCCTCGGACGACGTTGCCGGCAAGAGCGGAAAGAATGAAGCCTGCAATCGCCTGATAAAGGCTCGACTTACCAGCCAGCCAGAGAAGACAGGCTTCGGCGGAACCCGCGACCAAATGACTGAAACCGCCAATCGCGATCACATAGGTGATCATGACGATCACCCAGAATTCCGAACTGCGCGCATTCGGAAGGATCCAGGCAATCGCGGCGACCAGGAAGCCGGCCGAGCAGATGCGTCGTCAGGCCGTCATGACGCATCACGCCGAGCGAAACGCTGATGCTTGCTTCCCGTATGTCGGGCGTCACGATAATATTTGTCCCGATCAGTGCGGCCACCAGCAGCGTACCGGCGAGCACGATCAACCACAAGCGGACCAGCCTTCCCAGGTTCGGGAGTGACGAAGATGTCGGTCTGTTCAACCCCCAATTGCTGGACAAGCTGCTCGACTGCCAGATCGGCCTGGCGCCTTGTCGGGAAAGTCGCCCTGATCGTGGCCCCGGCTACGTCCGTCATCGATGATCTCCTCGCTTATGTCCGGGATGATGGATCCACGCCGTTTTCGTCTGCGGTCACGACACGATCGCCACCCGGCACCGTCGCCCCGGCTCGGATCGGCATGCCGATGAATATCCTCCAGCTCCCGCGCAGCCTTGTCCGCTTCGGCCGTCACGGTCGGATTTGTCCGGCCGATCGAGAACCGCGCGCCGATCCTGGGCTCCCAATGCCGGGCTTGCCCTGCCCAGGGCGGACCGCATGTTCTCCGACCTCGGCTTCGTTGGTGCCCGCCTGACGCGGCGCGGTCCCAGGTTCGTAATGCTGCCCGCCAACACCCGACGCGGCAGCGCCCTCGGCCTCAGCGTCATGGCCTCCGAAATCCTCACCACCGTGGGTGGGCCCGGCGGCTTTGTCGACATCACTTGGATACGCCGCGCTGCCGAATGGCCCGGCCGAAGCGCCGGTTTCTTCCTCTGCCTTGAGCCAGTGGTGGAGCGCACGGCCTTCGGGGCGCCCCTCATTTTCCCAGAGCGAATGCGCACGCGCTCTCACGCGATCCTCATGCTGGTCCGACATAGCGATCTCCTCGGGAGGGAGGGCGGCGGCGCCGAGCCTCGATGTCGCGCGTGAACAAGCCCATGGCGAAAATTCCTTTCGCATCGTCGTCAATTGATGATGATCGAGCCCTGTGCTCGTCATGCCTCAACGCACTGCGAGGACCGTTGAGCCATGCGCATTCGGCTTCGACCGGATAATCGGTCGCTTCGTCCAAGGCTCGCAAGGCGGCGCGCCATCGATCAGTGATATGTTCGGCGTCGAACTCCGCCAGCGCCGCCAGGCGGCACCAGTCGGGCACTTTGACCGTGCCGCGTTGATATCGGATCAATCGCTCCCGCCGCATCTTCTGCAGCATGCGATTCACATGGAAGGCGGTCAGGCCGAAGGTCTCCCCGATCTGGATCAGGGTCATCGGCAGCGCGAAGCATTCGATGCTGCCCGAGCACGCTCGAGACCTCGCCAACTTCCATAAAACCGGCGTGGGATGCGACGGCTCGCGCTCGACCACCCAGCGACAGCATCGCGTCCTGCTCCGCGTCGTCAAGCGACGAGCTGCTCATGAGCCGGCAGAGGGGGAGATTCAGTGCCTGGCCGAGCCTGTCGCACGCGTCACAACCGATTCTGGTGCAAGGGCGCAGCCGTCGGCACCATGGCGGCATCATGACCCGCGCGCCGTTCATATTCCCGCGCCATTTCCTCATATGCAGCCCACGCTGCCGGATCGCGCGAACGCGACGCAACCTCACGCGACTCCTGCGCACGGAGAAGATGATATTCGATATCAAGGGTGGACATGCGAACCCTCCTACTGAAGCGGGAGCTCTCATTTGTCTCTCGGTCACCGCCGCGCTTGTGGCCGGGCGCGGTAATAATACCGTGATAACTTATCAAAATTTCAATTCGTTTATGCAGATCAGTTTTCCAATTACTTCGTAATTATTCGGCGAATCTGCGCATTTCTGCCGACACGACCCCGATTATTTCAAATTTGTCTTTCCTCGTCACGCCGGCCGCGTGGGCATGGGCGACGTCACGCATGAGACGGCCTCATTGCCTCAAACCCGTCCTGGCATCGAGGGCGCACCGATCGGCACCTGGTCGATGTCATGAAGGTCGATCCGATAGTCGATAGGCCTGAAGCTGCCACCATTGGATGCGTAAGCCGAACAGGCGGTCAGCCCGATCACCAGATCCATCTCCGCGCGGAAGGAGATGCGATCGCCCGGCTTGCTGGTCGGCGGAAGGACCGACAGCTTCCCCGTTCCTCCATCCACCGGCACGTTCATGAAGCAGTTGAACGCCACGGGAATGCGATCGGGCGTGATGCCATAGGGTTCCAGCGCCTCAGCCAGATTTCCGAAGCAGCCGCGATGGACGGGCTTGTCCGGGTAGAAATGCAGGAATGTGTCGACCGAGCATGGTGTCAGCAGGAAATCGTGGCGGCCGACGCTGTCGTCCACGATGGTGAGCATCGGCTTCGAACGGTTCGAATAGAGCACATGGCCCGTCGTGAGCGCGATGGTCTCGGCATAATCCAGGGTCCGGCCCGAAGAGATGACCTCGTTCACGTCCTCGGCGCTGAACGCCAGCAGATCGGCCACCTGGGAGCCGTCCGGATCGATGACCGTGAGGGTCGCACCGGCGGGAAGATCGAAGGCCGTGCCGCTCCGGGGCGGTATCCGCTCGACGTCGTTCACGCATCGTCTCCCGAGTAGCTGAAAGGGCATCGCCATTCGTCGCCGACCACGCGGCCACTATATTGCCGGGCTTCGCTCGCCTCGCCATGACGGGCGAGCATCGGATTGCGCGATCCGGCGAGAGCCTCGTCCCGCATCATGATCTTTTCGCGCATCCCTTCATATTTGCCGATGTCCCGAAGCGTCTCGAACTGGTCGTGCAGGTTGAACACCATGGTCGGCCGATCGAAGCGGCGGGCCGGCCGGCTCGCATGCGGATGGAGCCCGACGACGAAGAAGGCCTCGCCGCCGAAGCTCAACGAGAAATGCGGGCTGGACGGATCCGGGCTGACCCGCCCGTCATAGGACTGGCCGCGCCACACATCCTTGTCGGAGATGGATTGGATGCGCTGCCATAATGCACTTTCGAATGCGCCCTCGGATAGGCCGCCCGGCCCTTCGAAGACCATAGCGAGGCTCCGGAAGAGGCCGGGATCATCGCGATAGGCCTTCGCGAACCGCAGCAGCTCGTCATGGATGCGGACATCGTCCCAGCCGCTCGTCACGTCGCGACATACGACGACCTCCAGCGTGCCGCGTGCAAGCGCCGACTTCGCGCCTACGCACGGAAAAGACGGATCGGCGACATAGGATTTCAAGGCATGTTCAAGACGTTCCTGACTTCGGGGGTGCCAGGGGAAGAGCGATGATCGATGGAGCGTCATGCCCGAATAGACGTGACCGGACCGGCTCAGGTTCCGGACCAATCCCCAATACTGATTTCGATCAGCACGATTTCGGCGTTGGCCGCTTCAGACATTCGAGACGCCCTGGCCACGAGCCACGCGGGCGGCGTCCAACAAGCTGCTTCCCACGTCGCAGACGTGATCGAACTGACCGATGCGCTCGACCTGAAGAATGCGATCCACGTCGGCCACTCCACCGGCGGCGGCGAGGTGGCGCGCTACGTGGCACGGGCCAGGCCCGGTCGCGTCGCCAAGGCGGTACTGGTGAGCGCGGTCGCGCCGATCATGGTCAAGACCGACAGCAACCCCGACGGCGTTCCGATGGACGTGTTCGACATGGTCCGCGCGCAGACGGCCACCAACCGCTCGCAATTCTACTACGATTTCACACTGCCCTTCTTCGGCTACAATCGCGACGGCGCCGAGATCAAGGAGGCCGTCCGGCTCAACTGGTGGCGGCAGGGCATGATGGGCGGCATCCTCGCCCACACGCTCGGCATCGCGGCCTTTTCGGAGACGGATTTCACCGCGGATCTCCAGGCGATCGTCGTCCCGACTCTGGTCATGCACGGCGAGGACGACCAGGTCGTCCCCTTCCCGACCACGGGCAAGCTGTCGGCGGCGATCGTGAAAGGTGCGGTGCTCAAATCCTATCCCGGCTATCCGCACGGCATGCCGACCACGCACGCCGACGTGATCAACGCCGATCTGCTGGCCTTCATCGAAGGCTGAGGCTAGCGCGGCGCGGCGGACCGGTTCCGCCGCGCCACCACGCTTTTGGGGAATCTGACGATGGCCGACCGCATTCTCGTGCTCTACGGCTCCTACCGCTCCGGCAGGCAGGGCATCAGGCTCGCCCGCTATCTGGTGCGCGCGCTCCGCGATCGTGGCGCGGAACCGGAACTGATCGATGCCAAGGAGGTCGGCCTTCCGATCCTTGACCGGATGTACAAGGAATATCCGGAAGGCGAGGCGCCTGCCGCCCTCGAGACGCTCGCCGAGAAGATCCGCACGGCGGACGCGTTTCTTTTCGTCACCGGCGAATACAATTGGGGCATCCAGCCGGGCCTCAAGAACCTGACCGATCATTTCCTGGAGGAGTGGTATTGGCGCCCGGCGGCGATCGCGAGCTATTCGGCCGGCCGCTTCGCTGGCGCACGCGCCGCGACCGCCTGGCACGGCACGCTCTCCGAGATGGGCATGGTCGTGGTCTCGAGTTCGCTCGCGGTCGGCGGCATCGGCCATGCCCTCGACGCCGATGCGAACCCGATCGGAGATGGCGGAGCGGCGCTCGACCGCGCATTTCCCCGCTTCGCCGACGATCTGGCCTGGTGGACAGAGGCGGCTCGCCAGCAACGTGCCAGGCGGACCCCTCCCTATTGATCGGCCGAGACGGCCCATCCCCACCTCCCGAACGCAGCCTATATGTCCCACGACGTCCTTTCTCACATTTCCGGAGACCGACATGAGCCACGCAAAGCTGTTCGAGCCACTGACCCTGGGTTCGCTGACGCTCGCCAACCGGATCGTGATCGCGCCGATGTGCCAATATTCGGCCGTCGATGGCTGCATGACCGACTGGCATGTCATCCATCTCGGGCATCTCGCTTTGTCCGGAGCCGCATTGCTGACGATCGAGGCGACGGCCGTCCTTCCTGAGGGACGCATCAGCTATGGCGATGTCGGCCTGTGGAACGACGAGACCGAAGCCGCGATGGCGACGGTGATCGAGAGCGTGCGCAAATGGTCGCCGATCCCGATCGCCGTCCAACTGGCCCATGCCGGACGCAAGGCATCTACAGAATTGCCCTGGAAGGGTGGCCGTCAGATCGCGCCAGGAGAGCCGAACGGCTGGCAGACCACGGCCCCGTCACCGCGCGCATTCGCAGTCGGCGAAAACTCGCCCGTCGCGCTCGATCGTGCCGGTATGGAGCGGGTGTGCGACGCCTTCGCCGACGCCGCCCGCCGCGCGGCCCGGCTCGGCCTCGATGCGGTGCAGATTCACGCGGCGCATGGCTATCTCCTCCACCAGTTCCTTTCGCCGCTCTCGAACGGACGCGATGACGAATATGGCGGCTCGCTGGAGAACCGGATGCGGTTCCCGCTGGAGGTCTTCGACGCCGTGCGCGCCACCTTTCCGACGGAGCGTCTTGTCACCGTGCGCGTATCGGGCACCGACTGGGTCGATGGCGGCTGGACGATCGAGGAAACGGTCGCATTCGCCCAGGCGCTGGAAGCGCGCGGCTGCTCGGCCATCCACGTCTCGAGCGGAGGTCTCGATCCGGCCCAGGCCATCCCCGTCGGGCCGAGCTACCAGGTCCCGCTGGCGCGCGCGGTGAAGCAGGCGGTCCAGATCCCTGTGGTCGCCGTTGGGCTGATCACCGATTTCGAGCAGGCGGAGGCGATCGTCGGGACCGGCGATGCCGACATGATCGCGCTGGCCCGTGCCATCCTCTACGATCCGCGTTGGCCATGGCATGCCGCCGCCCATCTC
>Ga0105237_10006591_pt1 | contig 12841 bp, 10 predicted proteins | sample KBSC24metaG_FD_81520 | JGI IMG/M metagenome (GOLD analysis project Ga0105237, IMG submission 81520) | Corn rhizosphere microbial communities from Kellogg Biological Station, Michigan, USA - KBS C2-4 metaG | ecosystem: Host-associated > Plants > Roots > Rhizosphere > Soil | place: Michigan, USA...
GAAGAAGCTGCCGGGCGGGTCCGACGCGCGCGAGATCAGGAGCGTCCACATCGCGTCAGGCCAAGGCAAGTCGGGTCTGGACGGCCAGCTGCGCCTGGCGCCCGTTCTCGCCGTGCAGCAGCGAAGTGCCGATCTCGAGCAGGTCCATGGCGCCGAGGCGTCCGTCCAGCGCCGGATCGAAAGGCAGCAGGATCAGCGCGCTCCGCGTCGCCACGCCCGGCAGATGCGGCGGCGGCGCCACCGGCTGCTGGCCGCGCGGCGCGAGCGACGGCCCGGCCCAATAGGCCGCGGTCGCCGCCCAGGCGGCGGCGCGGTTGGGATCGCAGCGCTCGCCGAGCATCCCCGCCTGTTCCGAATCCGCCGCGCTGTTGCTCTGCACCCAGCGCTCGGCCGCCTCGATCGCGGCAAGCTCGTCCGGACGCTTGGCCAAGGCTGGCAGCAACCGCACGCACAAACAGGCCCACCACACAGTCTGGCGGTGCGGCAGCATCAGCGCCAGCGCGCGGATCGCATCGGCATGGTGGCCGGCGGACTGCAGCGCGTCCAGAAACTGTGCCGGATGCGGCACCGAGCCCAGCAGCGCCAGCCCCTCGGCGGAGAGGTCCGCCTTGGCTTCGAGCTCGGCCCGCTGGAAGCGCAGCGCGATGGTGGCGGGCGCGTTCATGTCAGTTGATCATCACGATGCCGCCCTTCAGGGTCAGCATCGCGTCCGCGGTAACGTCGGTCTTCGGCGCCTTGAGCGTCGCCATCGCTCCGCCCGACATGTCGAGCTTGGCCTCGGCCTTGACCGTGATCGTCATCGCCTTGATCTCGATTCCCGAAGGCGTGAGCGTGATCGTCGACGATCCCACCTTCAGCTGGATCTCGGCCTGCGATTCCAGCAGGCTCTTGCCGGTGACCTTCACCGTGCGGGTATCGTCAATCTTGGTGTCCTGCTTGCCGGTGATCTTGACCGTGCGGTCCTTGGTGACCGACAGCTCCTGCTCGCCTTCGATCGTCACGCTCTGGTCGCGCTCGATCTTCACCGTCTGGTCGCGCTTTACCGTCGCGAACTCGTCCTGATCGATCTCGCGCCGGTAATCGCGGCCGGTGTAGAGATAGATCTCCTCTGATCCATCCTTGTCCTCGAAGCGGAATTCCTGGCGGACCTTGCCGTTCTTCTCGGTGACCGACCGCCAGCCCGACTGGGTGGACTTGGACGACGGATCGAACGGATAGGCCTGGGACGGGGTGTACATGGTGCCGGCGATGAACGGCAGGTCGGGATTGCCGTACAGGAAGTCGACGATCACCCGCGTGCCGATGCGCGGGAAGAATTGCGCGCCATGGGTGGAATGCGCCCATTGCTGCTGCACCGGCAGCCAGACATGCTTCTCCAGCTTCTTCGCGGAATAATCGACCGCATTCTCGATCAGCACCGGCACCCGCGACTGGTCGTCGACGACGATCTCGCCCGCCTTGGTGTCCTTCTTTCCCACCACCCCCAGCAGCGGCCCGGGTGCCCGCCGCTCCGGTTCGTCCAGGGCAGGACGATAGACCTTTTGCGCGGCGATCGCGGTGAACTGGTTGGCATAGCTCGCGGCCTGGCTGCCCTGGAGCATCCAGGGATCATAGGCGCTGTGCCGGACGGACGTGAGCAGCAGCTCGTCCATCAGCAGCGCGCCGCCATGCTCCACCTTGACGCGCCCGCCCGCGAGAAATGCCGGGTTCTCGGCAGCGCCCTCGATCACGTCCGCCGACTGGGCCAGGTGATGGTCCGCTGCCTTCTGCATCGGGCCGACGCCACCGGCGTCCTGGGCCTCGGCGCCGATCCATTCCCAGTCGCGGCCGTACACGGATCCCCAGCGCGTCTCCGGCGGCGCCTCCGATTTGGAAAAGGGCGTGTCCAGCTTGTTGACGTTGAAGGCGACATGGTGCGTCTTGCGCGGCACCGCGCTGTAGCTGCGCGAGACGGCGGTGATGCCGGTCCGCGCGGAGACATGGCTGAGCGTGTTCGAGGTCGCGAGCTCGACCTTCCCGCAATCGATGTAATTGGAGGGGCGATCGGTGACGATCATCTTGTGGCGATACGGGCCGCCGCCGGAATCATAGTCGAAGAAGTACATGATCCCGTCGCGTGCCAGCAGCCGGGCGAGATAATCGATCTCGCGCTCGTCATAGCGCACCGAATAACCGCGCGCCGGCGGCGTGGTCTCCACGCTGATCGTCTTGGTCAGGCCGGGGACGTCGGCGATCATCGCCTCGAAGATGGCGACGCTGTCCTTGTCCTGCGCGAAATAGGTGCCGCGCGCGTAGGACAGCGCATGATAGGCAGGACGCACCTCGACATGGATCCTGGGGACCCCGGCCGAAGCGCTCCAGCGCGCGCCATAGATGCGCCCGGCGAAGATCCGCGCTTCCCCCGAATCCGGCGTGATGTCGAATTCGCAGAGCTTGCCGATCCACGCCGAGATATCGGGCTCGGCCGACGGGATCAGTTCCAGCCGATAGTCGAAGCATTCCGAGATCGCTTCCCGACCCTCGAAGCGGAGCAGCGCATAGTCGTCCACCGACTCCTCCGCCAGCGCCCGAAGATTGAGAAGATGACCCGTCATGTACCGACTTCACCCATGGCCGAGGCCACGGGAGCCACAGCCCTTCGGGCGTGGGCTCCCGTGGCACGAAACTTACGCGCCGACGACGTTCTTCGCGAGATCGTAGGTGAGGCGGGTCGGCTGGCCCTTCTGATCCTCGCCGCGGCCGGTGAACGCCCATTCCAGCTTGGCGAAGTTCAGCGACACGCTCTCGCTCGGGAAGTCACCACCGCTGGAAACCGACAGTCCGGAGACCAGGACTTCCTCGATCTTGAGGACAAGATACGCCACCGCTTCGCCGTTGCTCGCGGCGGTGAAGGAGATCTCCACCTTCCCGAGCGACTCGCCTTTCAGAAGCGCCTTCAAAAGGTCCTCCGAGGCCTTGTCGACCTTCTTGGTGATGTTGATCTCCGAGACGCTCGGCTCGGACGTCGTACGATCGCCACCCCGCGGGCTGCCGATACCGACGCCGGCACCGAACTGCAGCGAGCCCAGTTCGATCTGATCCTCGAACCCCTTGGTGGTCGAGCTGCCCTTCGCCTTGTCGCACTTCAAGTAGATCGTCATGATGTTCCTCCTTCTCCAGTTATGCAGACGTGGTTCGCCCGCCGCATGCAGTCACCCACGCCCAATCATGCCAAAGTGAATGCATAATCCTTCTCGTCACCCGCGGTGACGCGGACCTCGCGCACGTCCTTGCCGTCGGCGCGAAGTTCGAGCAGCTCCTCGGCGAGATCGGCCAGCAGCCCGCGCTTGAGGATGTTCTCGATGTTGCGCGCACCGCTTTCCACTTCGGTGCAGCGTGCGACCAGCTTGTCGAGCAAGGCATCGTCCCAGTCGAAGCTCGCGCCGTAATTGCCGACCACCCGCTTGCGGATGCGGTTGAGGCTGATCTTGACGATCTCGCGCAGGATCTCCGGCCGCAGCGGGAAGAACGGCACCGTCACCACGCGGCCGAGGAACGCCGGCTTGAAATAGTCGAGCAGCGCCGGGCGCAGCTCGGCGGCCAGCGCCTCCGGCTCGGGCAGCGTCTCGGCGTTGCGGCACAATTTCTCGATCGTGTCGGTGCCCGCGTTTGAGGTCATGATGATCAGCGTGTTCTTGAAGTCGATGTCGCGACCCTGGCCGTCCTTCAACATGCCCTTGTCGAACACCTGGTAGAACACGTCCTGCACGCCGGGATGCGCCTTCTCCATCTCGTCGAGCAGGATCACCGAATAGGGCTTGCGGCGCACCGCCTCGGTCAGCACCCCGCCCTCGCCATAGCCGACATAGCCGGGCGCCGCGCCGACCAGGGTGGAGACCTTATGCTCCTCCTTGAACTCGCTCATGTTGATCGTGGTGACGTTCTGCTCGCCGCCATAGAGCAGCTCGGCCAGCGCCAGCGCGGTCTCGGTCTTGCCGACGCCCGAGGTACCGCAGAACAGGAACACGCCCAGCGGCTTGCGCGGATCGGCTAGCCCGGCGCGCGCGGTGCGCACGGTCTCGCCGATCACCTGCAGCGCGAAATCCTGGCCCTTGATCCGGTTCGCCAGCTGCTCGCCGACGGTCAGCACCGAGCGGATCTCGTCGCTGACCATCTTGCCGACCGGGATGCCGGTCCAGCCGGCCAGCACCTCGGCGACGACATTGCCGTCGACCACGTCGTAGATCATCGGCGTCTCGCCCTGCAGCGCCGCCACCTCGGCCTGGGCGGCGCGCAGCGCCTCGACCTGCGCGTCGAATTCGGGCGTGTCGGCAGCCAGCCCGTCGAGCGCCTTGCGCGCCTCGGCCACCTTGCGCACCGCGGCCAGCTCGGTCTGCCAGCGCTCGGACTGGGCGGCGTGCTCCGCCTCCAGTTCGGCGCGCTTGGCCGCCCGCTCCTCCAGCTTCGCCTTCACGTCCACGCCCGAACGGCCCTCGCGCTCGAGCATCCGCACTTCGGATTCGAGCAGGCCGATCTGGCGCACCAGATCCTCCACCACGGGCGGCGTCGCCGCTTGGCTGATGCCGACGCGCGCGCAGGCGGTGTCGAGCAGCGAGATCGCCTTGTCCGGCAGCTGCCGACCGGCGATGTAGCGGTGCGACAGGCCCGATGCCGCCTCCAGCGCTTCCCCCAGGATGCGCACGCCGTGATGCTTCTCCAGCACCGGCACCAGCCCGCGCAGCATCGCCACCGCCAGCGTCTCGCTCGGCTCCTCGACCTTCACCACCTGGAAGCGGCGGGTGAGCGCGGGATCCTTCTCGAAATACTTCTTGTATTCGGCCCAGGTGGTCGCCGCGATCGTCCGCATCTCGCCGCGTGCCAGCGCCGGCTTGAGCAGGTTCGCGGCGTCGTTCTGCCCCTCGGCGCCGCCGGCACCGATCAGGGTGTGCGCCTCGTCGATGAACATGATGATCGGCGTCGGCGAATTCTTCACCTCGTCGATCACCGATTTCAGCCGGTTCTCGAACTCGCCCTTGATGCCCGCCCCGGCCTGCAGCAGGCCGAGATCGAGCGACAGCAGCCGCACGCCCTTCAGCGCCTCGGGCACGTCGCCCTGCACGATCCGCAGCGCGAAGCCTTCCACCACCGCGGTCTTGCCGACCCCGGCCTCGCCGGTGAGGATCGGGTTGTTCTGGCGCCGCCGGGTGAGGATGTCGACGATCTGGCGGATCTCGGGATCGCGGCCGTAGATCGGGTCGATCTTGCCGTCGCGCGCCTGCTGCGTCAGGTCGATGGTGTATTTGGCGAGCGCATCGCCGCCGCCGGCAGCCGGCCGCGCTCCGGCGCTCCCCGCCGCCGCCGATGCAGCGCCGCCACCGCTGGAGTCGCCCGCGACCCGCGCCTCTTCCGAGCTCGCGGCGATCTGCGCGAAGGTGGTGCGCAGCGTATCCACCGGCACCTTGGCGAAATGCGTGCTTGCCTCGCGCGCGATCACCGAGAGATCATCGCTGCCCAGCAGCGCGATCAGCAGGTGCGCCGAACGGATGGTGCCGGCACCATGCTCCAGCGAAGCGAACAGCCAGGCTTCGCGGATGAGCTTGACGATGTTGGGCGCCAGCCCGGGCGCGCGGCCGTTCCCCGTCTTGAAGCGATCGATCTGGCGATTGATATCCTGCGCAAGCCGCCCCTGATCTACTTCGAAATGACTGAGGATCACCGACACATCAGAGGTAGAGCGATCCATCAGCCGCAACAGCCAATGCTCTATCTCGATATCATAGTTGGTGCGTGACAGTGCAAGCCCAGCCGCACTTTCCAGCGTTGTCCTACAACAATCATCAAGCTTCGATATGATATTTTTCAGGTTCAACTGCGCCACAAACACCCCCAATGTAGCCGCAATACAACTCCCACCACCGCACTATATATGCGCGGCGGTATCATGCCGTATACTGAATTTCATCCACCCCCATCCTGGATACAACCAGGACGATTCTTACGGCTAACGCCCTACTCTTCCATCATTTGGCGAACAACCAATTTTTTACACATAGGCGAAGCCTTCCATCGGGATGATACAGTCGGCAAGCATCGACGCTTCGCGGGACTCTGCCGACATCCAGGTCGTCCATCCCAGCAATGCGGGGGCGGCGGCATCGCCCAGTTGCAGCGGCGGCACCGCCGCGGGTGCGATCAGCAGCCGGATCGACGCGCGATGCTCGATCCCCGCGGCGAGCGCCGCCAGCTGCGCGACGATCCGCCGCGCCTCGGGCTGGGCACAGAAGCGCTTGAACGCGGCATAGTCGAGCGGCCCGATCTCGATCAGATACTGGTGCTGCACGTCGAGCACGCTCGCACCCAGAATCGCCGCGCCGGCGGCGGGATCACCGGAAGTCTCCGCGCCTTCGCCGAGTTGCGCGAACTGGCCAAGCGCGCCGCCGATCCGCGTCTGCTCGTCCGGCGGCACCGCCATCCATGCGGGGGTCGCCTGCACCACGCGCAGATCGAGCCCGGTCAGCAGGCGCAGCACGGTCTGCACGCTGGCTGCGCTCCGCCGCACGTCCCCGAGATGCGGCATCAGCGGAACGAGCAGCGCGTCCGCGACGTCGAGCCGCTGCCGCACCCGATCGGTGCCGAAGCCGCCCAGCGCCGCGACCATCCGCGCGACCGGATCCCGGCCGCCGCGCCCGGCACGCTCGGCCAGCAACGGCCAGCGAAACTTTCGGGCGATCCGGTAGAAGAAGGACAAGGCGCGGTGATCGAAGACGTTCAGGAACCGCGCCAGGGCAAAGTCGCGCGCGCGCCGCCGCTGCAGCTGCAATTCGCTATAGGCGGCAGGCAGCGCCGGCGTGGCGCCCGCCAAGCCGAGCACGTTGCTGGTGATGCGCAGCTGCGCCCCGTCCTGCGCGGCCTCCACCAGATCGCCGGTCGCGATCGCCATGCGGTCGCTGGCGACGAAACGCACCGGCTCCTCGCGCAGCGGCTGGTCGCCGCCGATATCGGCCTCCCGCCCCTCAGCCTGCGCGAGCTGCTCGGCAAGCCGCGCCGCCTGGGGCAATGTCGCCCGGCCGAGCAGATCGCGCAGATGCGGATGCAGCTTCATATCAGCGGCCGATCGCCGATGCGGGCCGGCCAGCTTTTCCACAGCCCCGCCTCGCGGCGCAGCCTGGCGGCGACGCGGACGAAGCTGTTGAGCGCGCAGGCGCCGGCCAAGAAGCGCTCGAGCACCGCGCAGAGCAGGAACGCGCCCGATCCCGACAGCCGCTCGTCGTCGATCTCCAGCGTCACGTCCACGCCGGCGCACATTGCCGCATGTCCCTTCATCCGCAGCCGTGCGACGCCGGGTGCGGCGCCGACGCCGACCAGGCGATCGCGCAGGTGCAGGCTGTCCGGCGTGTCGCCCACGTCATAGAGGTCCAGCACCTCGCGCAGCGCGCTGGCCCCCGCGCCGCCGCCGACCAGGCTGAGATGGTTGAGCGCGAGCTGGCTCACCAGCTTCCACTGCGCGGCGCGGCGGCGCGCCGGGCGCCGCGTCGGCGTCGCCTTGGTCAGCGCCGTCACCTCGGCCAGCCCGTTGATCGCGCCGTCGACGGCGAGAAACGGCCGACCGCCGCCGAACGGCAGTCGCGCCGGCAGGTCGCGATTGGTGGCGAGAATGCGGGTGGTGGCGACGGTGGAATCGTCACGCAGCAGCGCACCGTCGAGATCGGCGACGGTCAGGAAGACGTCGTCGCCGCCGCCCGGACTGAAGCTCGATCGCCTCGCGGTGGCGTGGAACATGCGGCCGAGATGCGGGGCGCCGTGGCCGAGCCGATACAGCGGCGGGGCGTCGACGCGCTGGCCGCTCGCATCCTGCAGCGCCACCGACACGACCGACTGCACCTCCAGCGCATCCTCGCGCCGGGTATCGGGGATGATCCGATACTCGATGTTCGCATGGTTGATGGCGATCGGCTCGGCATCCATTTCGAACAGGTTGAGCGCCGGGCAGGCGAACAGCTCGAAATCATCGGCCCGCACCACCCGCTCCAGCTCGGGCGAAAGTCGATCGAAGAAGAAATAGAGTTCGAGCTGGTCGCCCTCAAGATCCAGCGTGCGCGCATCGAGGCCGCTCACCTCGAAGAACAGATGCTTCTGCGGATAGGCGAAATATTCCTGAACCAGCCCATAGCTGGTCCGCGCCCCCTCCGGCTGGGGCAGCAGCAGTTCGGCCTCGTCGAGCCCGCACAACTGCAGCGCATCGGGGCGCAGCAGCACCGCGCGCGGATCGGCGCTGTCGGCGGCGAGGCCGATGCCGATAAGGTTGACGCCCAGTTGCTCGAGCAGGATCTGCGATCGCCGCGCATCGCTCTTGATGAACAGCCGCAGCCGATCGAGCTCGAGCGTCGCCAGCGAAATCTCCGGCCGGGTCGCCTGGATCGTCAGCCGCAACATGCCCTTGGCATGCGACAGGCCCAGCGGCGGCGCATCGAAGGGCGGCCCGCCTATCACCGCATCGGCAAGGCGGATCGGCAGCAGCCTCGTGTCGCGGCACAGGCGATAGCGGCACGGCTCGCCCGCCACCGCCTCGGTCTTGAGCATCGTCCCCGCGGGCACCAGCGCCGGCTTGTCGAGGTCCGGGCCCGGGGCCAGCCGCACCACCATCAGCGACGGCACCGGTTGCACCAGATGCGGATACAAGGTCAGCAGCAGCGCGTCGGACAGTTCCGAATAGTCGTCGTCGATCTTGTGCCGCAGCCGGGCGTTGAGGAACGCCACCGCCTCGATCAGCCGCCCGACATGCGGGTCTTCCATCGACTCGCGCGCCAGCCGCAGCCGCGACGCGATCTTCGGATGCGATTCGGCGAAGGCCCCGGCATTGCTGCCTAGAAAGGCGAGCTCGCGCTGATAATATTCGATGAGATCGTCGATCATCGCTCGCGGCCCAGTGCCACGGCGATGGCGCGATCGCTCGGGCGGACGCTGGCGTCGTAGACCACCATGTCGCGGTCGCGGGTGAGCTTGAGCACCGCGACGATCCGGAAGCGTACCCCCTCGGAGGTCGCACCCTCGTCCATTTCGACCTCTACGTCGCTCAGCCGCGGCTCGTGGTCGCGGATGCACTGCGCCATCATCCGCCGGATGCGATCGCGCGCGCCCGCCGCCGAGAAATCCTCGGTGCTGATGTCGTGCAGGCCGAAGCCGACCATGCTGCGCGCGAGCAGCGGATTGCGATCCAGCGCGGCGATCTGCGGACGCTTGCCGTTGAGCAGTGCCTCCAGGTCGCGGCGCAGCCCGGCCTTGTAGTGGAAGAGCGCCTCCTCCTCGCTTTCCGCCGGGTCGATCGCCTGCTCCGGATGGTCGTCGATCAGCCGATCGAGCAGCGATTGGGTGATCGTCTTGACCATCAGCGGCCGCCCTCCACGCCGATCACCGTGGTGAGTCGGAATTCGGAGGCGAGCTGGTCGAGCTGATAATGCGGCCGGATCGCGATCTCGCAGCCATAGACGCCCGGCTGGCCCGGTTGCTCGGACACCAGCACCCGCGCCTCGCGCAAGGGGTAGCGAAGCCGCAGCTCGGGCCCGGCGTCGTCGTTGCCCGTCACATAGGTGCCGAGCCAGTCCTGCAGCAGGCGCTGGCACTGTTGCGCATCGGTATATTTGCCCACCCAGTCGCGGGCCATCACCTTCACATAATGGGCGAAGCGGGAGACGCAGAGGATGTAGTTGAGCATCGCGCCCATCTTGGCGTTCATCCGCGCCGCCTCGCCGTCATAGCCGGGCGGGCGGTGGAGGCTCGGCAGGTTGAGGAAGGCGCAGTTGCCGGTGAGGTGCATCTGCCGCAGCACGATCAGCCCGGCATCGTTGAGCGCCATCTCCTGCTCTTCCGACACCGCATTCTCGGTGGCGAACCGCGCGACCATGCCCGCCACATCGCTGGGCAGGAAATGGCGCGCGGGCCCCTCCACCGTGCCGCCCTCGCCCACCGGCAGCGTGCCGCGGATCGCCGCCGGCCAGCGATGCCGGCGCATCGCCCGCATCGCGACATGGCCAAGCGCGAAGCTTGCCGACAGCCAGCACAATTGGTCGGGGCGCGCGGCGCGCTCGTCATAGACGAAGCCGAGCCGGGGATGGTCGCGGCCGCGATGCAGGCGCCGCGCGAGCAGGCGCGGCATCACCGCCGCGAGGAAGCGACTGTCCGGCCGCGCCCGCAGCCGGTTCCACCGTGCGAACATCGGGTCGGCGAAGGTGGCACCCAGATCCTGGCGCAGGTCGATCTCGTCGAAGCCGTCCATCGCCGCGACGACCGGATCGACGCCGAAAACGAAGGGGCAGAAGGCCGCCGCCGCTACTTCGGCCAGCCCCTCCAGCACCGCGACATCGTCCACCTTGTCGCCGCGGCCGAGCCGGTGCGAGACGGGATGGTCGACCACCATCAGCCCGTAGGGCTCGCCGCCGGGGCTGCCGAATTCCTGGCTATAGACCAGGTCGAACAACACGCTCTGGTCGAAGCTCATCGCGCGCTCGATGTCGCGGGCGATCTCCGACCAGCGTATGTCGAGCAGCCGCACCTTCACCTGCGGATCGTCATTGCCGTCGATCAGCCAGAAGGTGCCGCGCCACAAGGCTTCGAGGCGCTGGAAGCGCGGGTGGTGCAGGATGGCGTCGAGCTGTTCCTGCAACTGGCGGTCGATCGTGGCGATCAACCGCGCAGTCTTGGCCCGCAGCGCCGGGAGGTCGACCATGGTCGCCTCCCGCACGCGCTGCGGCGGGGGTGGCGATGGCGGCGCGGCCGCCATCTCGGCAAGAAGAGCCTCCCCCGACACGCAGCAACCGCGTCAGGCGGCCTTGGGGATGCGCGCGACGAGGCGCATCGAGGTCGTCAGCTCCTCGAACTGCAGCCAGGGCTGCAGATGCGCGATCGCGGTGAACGAGCCGGGCGCACCCTCGACTTCCTTGACCTGGATCTGCGCCGAGCGGAGCGGGTACTTGGCGCGCGTCTCCTGCCCCGCGCCCTCGCTCGCGTTGACATATTGCTTGATCCAGCGGTTCAGCCAGTTCTCGCAATCGGACGCTTCCATAAACGAGCCGATCTTGTCGCGCGCCATCACTTTCAGATAATGGGCGAACCGGCTGGTCGCCATGATGTACGGAAGACGTGCCGAAATCGCAGCGTTGGACGTGGCGTCCGGGCTGTCGTATTTCTTCGGCTTCTGCGTGGTCTGCGCCCCGAAGAACACCGAATAGTCCGTGTTCTTGTAGTGGCACAGCGGCAGGAAGCCGAGATCCGACAGCTCCTTCTCGCGACGATCGGTGATACCGATCTCGGTCGGGCACTTGGAGTCGAGATCGCCATCGTCGGACTGGAAGACGTGGGTCGGCAGGTTGGTGACCTTGCCGCCGCCTTCGGCGCCGCGGATCGCGGTGCACCAGCCATATTGCGCAAACGCGTCGGTCATCCGCGCGATCAGCGTGTAGGACGCGTTCATCCAGCAATAGTCGTCATGATCCATCGCCTTGGGATTGCCCGCCGCGTCGAACGGCGCTTCCTCATAGGCGAAGCTGTCGACCGGCTTGGTCGCCGCACCATAGGGCAGGCGCGCCAGCACGCGCGGCATGGTGAGCGTCACGAAGCGCGAATCTTCCGTCTGCCGGAAGGCGTTCCACTTCATGTAATCGGCGGTCTCGAACAGTTGCTTCATGTCCATCGGGTTGGAAAGCTCGCTGAAGCTGTCCATCCCGAAGACATTGGCATTGGCGGCCGACACGAAGGGCGTGAAGCCTGCCGCCGCGACGCTGGAGATGTTGGTCAGCAGCTCGACATCGTCGGGGTGCTTGGAGAAATAATAGTCGCCCATCAGCACGCCGAACGGCTGGCCACCCGCCGTACCGAACTGCTCTTCATAGACCTTCTTGTAGAAGGTGCTCTGGTCGAAGTCGGTCGCCTTGGCGAGATCCGCCGCCAGCTCCTTCTTGGTGACGTTGAGCATCTGGATCTTGAGCGTGTCGCTGATCTCGCTGTTCTTCACGAGATAGTGGAGGCCGCGCCAGGTACCCTCGACGGCCTTGAACTTCTCGGCGTGCATGATCGCGGCGAGCTGCTCCGAAATCTGCGCGTCGATCTTGGCGATCGCCTCGCGCAGCGTCACCGTCATGTTCTTGTTGAACTGGACGGTGCCGCTCATCGCCTCCTGCGCGAGCGTGCGCATCAGCTGCTCGACGCGCTGCGGCTCGGTCTGCTTGGTGACGCTGATCGCTTCATCCAAAAGGCTGAGCGGCGCATCGAGGGTGGTGGTCTCGGCGCTGCCGCCCGCCTGGGTTTCTACATCCGACATGCCGATTACTCCTTGTCTTCACCGGCGAGCTGCTGATGCAGCGCCGACAGCTTGTCCTGGTCGCCCAGGATCTGTTCGAGCAGGCTCTCCAGCTGTTCCGAGCCATCGGCCTTGGCCAGCAGGTCGCGCAGCTGGTTGCGGGTCTCCATGAGCTTGCGGAGCGGCTCGACCTGTTCGACGACGCGCTCGGGCTCGAAATCGTCCATCGAACGGAACTTGAGCTCGACCGCGAATTCCTTGCCGTTCTTCTCGAGGGTGTTCTCCACCTTCATCTTCACGGCCGGTTCTATTCGCGCCATCACCTGGTCGAACTTGTCCTTCTTCAGGTCGATGAACTTGCGCTCCTTGAGGCTCTTCTTGGCGACATCCGAGTCGCCCGAGAAATCACCCATCACGCCGACGACGAAGGGCAGTTCCTTGACCTCGGCCGCGCCTTCGGTCTCGACGTCGTAGGTGATGTGGACGCGCGGCTTGCGGACGCGCTTCAGCTTGTCATGTACCGATTCTGCCATAGTCGATCTCCTAGCCGCACCCTTTGCGGAATCATTC
>Ga0105237_10006592_pt1 | contig 12836 bp, 16 predicted proteins | sample KBSC24metaG_FD_81520 | JGI IMG/M metagenome (GOLD analysis project Ga0105237, IMG submission 81520) | Corn rhizosphere microbial communities from Kellogg Biological Station, Michigan, USA - KBS C2-4 metaG | ecosystem: Host-associated > Plants > Roots > Rhizosphere > Soil | place: Michigan, USA...
AGCCTGGGCAAGCCCACGACGGGCATCGCGTCGGCGCTGTTCGGTCTGGTCGCGCTGGGGATCGGTGCGACCACCGTGTTCGCCGAACTGCAGGACGCGCTCGACCGCATCTGGCGCGCACCGGCACGCGACCGCACGCGCGGCGTGTGGGGCGTGGTGCGCGCACGGCTGCTGTCGTTCGGCATGATCCTCGGGATCGCGTTCCTGCTGATGGTGTCGCTGGTGCTGAGCGCCGCGATCTCGGCGCTCGGCAAGTGGTGGGGAAGCTGGTTCGCCGATTGGGAGCTGCTGCTGCAGTTGATCGACCTGATCGTCGGCTATGCGATGACGACCGCCGTCTTCGCGCTGATCTACAAGGTGATGCCCAGGGTCGACGTGCGCTGGAAGGACGTCTGGCTCGGCGCCGCGACCACGGCGCTGCTGTTCGCGGTCGGCCGCTTCCTGATCGGCCTGTACATCGGCAAGAGCGGCATCGCCTCGGGCTTCGGTGCGGCCGGCTCGATCGCGATCATCTTCGTCTGGGTCTACTACTCGGCGCAGATCTTCCTGCTGGGCGCCGAGTTCACCTGGCTGTACGCGCGCACCTACGGCTCGATGCGAATGCTGCCCGAGCCGCCGAAGACTGCGCAGACGATACCGACCGCCGCCGCACCGGCGGGCGAACTCAGCCCGCGTGCCTGCGAACCCACGCCGCGTACGCGTTCATCCACTGCTGGATGAATTCGCGGCTGGCCGCGCCGATGCTGCCGTCGGCATCGAACAGGCGAGCGTCGGCGCGTCGAGATAGGCGAGGCTGTTGCGCAGGTGCTGCTGCACCATCGACGTACCCGCCGCACCGAACTAGCGGCGCAGGCTGCAGATCAGCACCACGATGCGGATCTTGCTCATCGCGCGTTCGCCGTCGAATCAGCTACGCCGCGCACGCCTGCAGCACGTGCGCAGTTGGCGCAGCAGTACGTCGCCGGTCCCGCCGCGATGCCATGCCCGATCACCCGGCAGCTGCAGTGGGCGCACATGGGCGCCATCGCGTGGATCGCGCACTCGAAGCTGTCGAAAGTTCCGCTCTTGCCATCCTGCGTCACGCGGATGCATCGCTCGTATTCGTTGCCGCAAACGTCACAACGGTCCATGCTGTCCTCCATCGGTGCCGATCGGGTGAAGCCGAGTCTTGGTTATCGGCCAGCGCGGGCAGGCCGGGCATCGGAGCGCGGCCCGGCAGCCTGTAGGACGTTGCGAACGGCGCCAAGTCTTGCAGCCTGTATCGGGCGCGTCCTACTTCGGGGCGCTGCGGATATTGCTGTACTCGCCCATGGCACAGCCATGAAGCAGACACACATGAAGCGGCCGCAAGACAACGCCGAGTCCGCGGCCCGCGCGCGACCCAGGCCGCGCACGGTCCAGGATTTGCTGCAGGCGAACGTCGATGCGATCCGTCGTCTGGACGTGAAAGCGCTGCAGCCGCAGTCGCTGACCGATCGGGTTGCGGGGAGGATAGAGCGCTTCGCAGGGAGTCCCCGCTTCATCTGGATCCACGTGCTCTGGTTCACCGCATGGATCGTCGCGAACACGATCGTTCCGGTGCATCACTTCGATCCGTTTCCGTTCACCTTCCTGACGCTGGTCGTGTCGCTCGAAGCCATCTTCCTGTCGGCATTCATCCTGATGAGCCAGAACGTCAGCGCCGGACTGAGCGATCGGCGCAACCAGCTGGACCTGCAGATCAATCTGCTGACCGAACAGGAGAACACCAAGATGCTGCAGATGCTCGTGCGCATCAGCAAGCACCTGGGCATCCGCGACTGCGAAGACCCCGACGTGCGAATCCTGGAAGAGGCGACCCGGCCGGAGCGCCTGGCCCGGCAGATCGACGCGTCTTCGAGGACCGACGAACCGAGCCCGGCCAGACGCCGCAAATCGCGACCGCAGTCCTGATGCGCAGCGGCTCATCGTTTGTCTTTTGACATAGGACGCGAGTGCCGACCCTGGCACAGTTTTCCAAGGGCCGCCTTCGCGACCAGACACGAGGTGAGACGCGACATGAAGCAGCGATGGGTCTACAAGGGCTTCCAGGTCACGGTCCTTGTCACGCAGACACCCAGCGACCGGTTCGATGCGCAGATTGCCATCGTCGCCATCGAGGGCGCGCGAATGCGCTGGCAGCGGTTTCTCGATCTCAGCGACCTCGAATCCGAATCCGAAGCCGAGGCCGGGCGCCTCGCCATGGCCGCTGCGAAGGAATGGATCGACGACCATGCGCAGCACGAGCGTTCGGATTCGAGCAGCTTCGCGAGGCACTCGTCTGCGGCACCCTCCGGGCACGAGTCGCTAGTCGGCTGAGGTGTCCTCCGCGGTCCGATCCTGGCGCGCAAGCCGCCCCCAGAGCGAAGGGTCGTACCGTTTCGTCAAGACGATGGTGGCGACCATGTCGGGGTCGAATCCGCGGATGCTCGGGCGCTCCCACAAGGCGGCCGCCAGTTCGAGCGCGTCACGATCGGTCAGCTTGTCATCGCTGCAGCGAATCAGCGCGGAACACTCGCTGATCCAGCGGTCCTTCTCGAACCGTGTCCGATGTCCCATGGCTGTTCGGCTCGCGTTCGGTCAGCGCTGACCCAGCGCAAGGCGCAGGTCCGCAGCGACCGGCCCCACCTCGGCGACCAGGCGGCGAAGCTCCTCCTCGGAAACCTGCAGCGCGCCGGTCCAGTACGCCAGCTTCTGCGGCTCGACAAGATTGACGCAGATGGGCGCCGGTGCGTCGTTGCGGCCATGAGTGGTGTCTGCCATCGATGTCTCTCCCGCGGGTGCTGCCGAAGTTCATAAGCTAGGCCGACGCAAAAGAAGCACCGTAGGACACCTCCTACGAACATGTTGCCGAAATGCTCTTTTGTGCGTCAGACGCAACCGCGAGAACCAAAGGCTCGCGAACGGCCCCTGGCTAGCGAGCGGCGGGAAACATCGCCAGCAGCGCGCGCAGCTCGATCGGCTTGACGGCATGGTGATCGAAGCCGGCCTCCCTGGTGCGGCGCAGGTCCTGCGTCTGTCCCCACCCGGTCTGCGCGATGAGCGTGACCAGCGACCCCCACGGGCTGGTCCGGATCCGGCGGCACGCCTCGTAGCCGTCGATCTTGGGCATGCCCAGGTCGAGGATGGCGATGTCGGGCCGAAACGCCTCGGCCAGGCCCAGCGCCTGCTCGCCGTCGTAGGCGACCTCCACCGTGTGACCGACTCTTCGCAGCAGCCTGGCAAGCGTGTCGGCAGAGTCCCGCAGGTCGTCGGCGACCAGCACGCGGTACCTCGGCTTGCCGGGTTCGGCAGGGGGGCTGCCGGCATCCGCTGCGTCCTGAGAAGCGGGCGAGCGCGCCAGCGGCAAGCGGATCTGGAATTCGGTCCCCTTGCCGGGCCCGTCGCTGAACGCCGCGATGGTGCCGCCGTGAAGATCGAGCAGGCTCCTCGCCAGGGACAGTCCGATCCCTTGCCCGCCGGGCGAGCGCGAGTCGTCCGTTTCCACCCGCACGAACATCTCGAAGATGCTCGACAGATGCTGCGCGGCAATGCCGATTCCGTTGTCCGACACGCGGATCAGCGCGTGGTCGACCTCTTGCTCGACCTTCAGCACGATCCGGCCCTGCGGCGGCGTGTACTTCGCCGCGTTGATCAGGACGTTCGACAGGACCTGGGCCAGCCGCGTGGCGTCTCCCCGCACGTGCAGCGGCTCGGACAGGAGCAGCGCGCTGAATGCGTGCTTGCCGGCGTAGATCGACGGCTGCGCAATCTCGATCGCCTGATCGACGACGTCTGCGACCGTGATCGGCTCCAGCCGCAGCTGCAGCTGGCCCCGGCTCAGCCGCGAGACATCGAGCAGGTCGTCGAGCAAGCGTGCCATCTGGTTCACCTGGCGGTCGATCACTTGATGGCACCAGGTGGTGGTGGCATCGGCCGGGCTCGATCTGCGCAGGATCGTCACCGCGTTGCGGATCGGCGCCAGCGGATTGCGCAGCTCGTGGGCCAGCATCGCGATGAACTTGTCCTTGTTTCGATCCGCATCGCGCAGCAGGTTCTCGACCTGCTTGCGCTCCGTGATGTCCATGATCACGCCGAAGTTGCGCGACGGCTTGCCCTTCCCGTCGTACTCGGCGCGGCCGCGGTGGGCGATCCAGATCGTCGATCCGTCGGGACGCTGCAGACGCAATTCATGGACGAAGGGGCGGTGCTCGTCGATCGCCTTGCGACGCAAGCGGATGAACGTCTCCTGATCGTCCGGATGAATCAGTGCGAGAACGCTCTGCGGCGTCGGCACGAACTGCTCCGGGGCGACGCCGAACAGCCGATAGGTTTCAGGCGACCACCAGATCGTTCCGAGCGCAAAGTTCAGGTCGTAGGCGCCCATCTGGCCGGCATCGAGCGCGAGGTCGAGCCGTTCGCGCTCGAGGCGAAAGCGCGCCTCGACGAACTTGCGCTCGGTCGAGTCGGCCATGAAGCGCGCCTCGGTTTCACGCAGCGTCGCCTCCGATCGGACACGCGCGGTAACGTCGGCGCCGTGCACGAAGATGCCGCCGACGTCCCCGCTCGCCGACTTGAGCGGATGGTAGACGAGGTCAACGTAGCGCTCGACGACCGGGCCGCCGGGTGCCGGCTGCACGTCGAACTTCGCGCCGTTGGCGATGAATGCCTCGCCGCTCGAGAAAACCTTGTCGAGCAGCGCCAGGTGGCCCTGCACAGAGGCCTCGGGCAGCGCCTCGGCCAGCGTTCGGCCCAGGATCTCGCGCCGCCCGATCAGTGCCATGAAGCTCGGGTTCGCGACCTCGACGCGGTGCTCGGGACCGCGCAGCAACGCCATGAACGTCGGAGCCTGCTCGAAGAGTTGCGCCAGCACTCCCGCCGGGAAGACCGGGCCGTCGCTCGGATCGCTCGAAGGAGTTGAGCTCAAACGCTGCCTCGCGGGCGCAGCCTGCGGCGCCGTCGACGGTCAGTCTATCCAATCTCGACTTCGTGCAACGCGGGTCTTCGTGCGGCGCATGGTTCGCCAGCCGGCCCGCGGGTCGCGTTGCGAGCGCCCTGGATCGGGCGCCGCGTTATTTCACCGTTTCCTTGGTGGCCTGTTTGGCGTTGCGACCATGCTGTTTCGCCTTGGCCTTGTGCACCTTGGCTTTGGCCTTGTGGGCCGTGCTTTCCGGCTCGCTGGTGACAGCGCCCTTCACGTTCTCCGTGCCTTGCTTGGCGGTTTCGGCGGTCGCCTTGCCGGCTTCCTTGACGGCGGTTCCGGCCTGCGCGCAGGCAGCGCCGACAGCAAACAACAGGGCGATGGCCGAGACGAGCTTCTTCATGGGGACTCTCCATTGACGATGTCCAAACAGCAACGGTATCAGTGCAGCCACGGAGCAGCGCGCGCGCCGACCGAATTTGGCTCGTTTCCTAGGCCGGCGCGGCATGTTCTCCGACACCGCACCCCGGACGCCGGCGCAGGGATTTCCTACGCGCGATCAAGCCCAGTGCCCATTCCTTGCGCGCGCGAGGCGGCGCATAACACCCGAACGATCCACGCCTTGCACAGGAGTCCGCCATGACCTTGCTTGATCTTTCGAAGCCCCCGGCGCTCGACCGCGCCTGGGCGACCGACTTTGTTCGCTGCATCTCGCTTCTCGAGCCCGAACTGCCGGCGATCAATGCCATCGAGCACGCCGCCGCCGCGTATCGCGTGACCTGGCTGCTGGATCCGTTCGAGGCGGCCGATCTGTGGCTGAAGGCACTGCACAACCAGGGCTGGATCTCGCCGACCCGATCGTTCGGAGAGAACTCGGCCAAGGGCCGCCGCACGCCCGACTCACGCTCCCGTGACGATTGACGGAGAACTCCTGATGAACATCCACAAGCACCACAAGCCCCACGACAGGGACCTGGACGAGGACGATCCCGAACCGGGTCAACTGCCGGTCGAACCCGACCAGGGCCCGGTCGCGCCCTTCATCCCGGACGACCCCGAGCACGAGCGTGTCGTCGACCCCGAGGCGATCGCCCGCGCCGGCGCGGCGTGACACACGGCGCTGCACCCCTCTGACGCCGTGACGACCGTCATCCTCGACCCGGGGCTCACGCATGCGCTGAAGGGCAGGTGCCGGGACCGATCATGACGCTCCAGATGTGCCCGGCGAGCGCGCCGCGACGCCATGGACACCACGCGGAGTCGGGGGATGCCGCATGAACTTCTCGGATCTGTTCGCATTCCACGTCTCGCCGATCGAACTGGTCGTGCGCGGCACGCTGATCTACTGGTTCCTGTTCCTGTTGTTCCGCTTCGTTCTCAGGCGCGACGCCGGCGCGGTCGGGATCGCCGACATCCTGCTCGTCGTGCTGGTTGCCGACGCCTCGCAAAACGCCATGGCCGGTGGCAACGAGACGGTTGCCGAGGGCTGCGTGCTGATCGGCACGCTGATCGGCTGGAACTACCTGCTCGACTGGGCCAGCTATCGGTCGAAGGCGTTGGCCCGGTTGGTCGAGCCAGCGCCCTTGCTGCTGATCGACCATGGGCGTGTTCTCGCACGCAACCTGCGCAGAGAGTTTCTGACGCGCGACGACCTCGACGCACAGCTGCGTCTGAAGGGCATTGCCTCGCCTTCGGAGGTGAAGAAGGCGTACATGGAGAGCGACGGCAAGTTCTCGGTCATCCGCTTCGACAGCAGACCCAGTGAGGATCCCGCAAGCGACGACGAACGCCTGCCCGGGGCCGGGTGATCGCCCGGTCGCCCGCGGGCCGCGCGCATTGCCGGCTCAGTCCTACGCGAGATGTACCGACCTCCTGACGGCGTGCAACTCGTCCGCTTCGCATCATTGCGCTTCACGCAACCCATCACACCGAGGTCAACCATGGCAACAGCAAGCAAGAGCCATTCGGCTCCCCGATTCAAGGACGCCACCGCAATGCTCGCCGCAGACCACAAGAAGGTCAGCGGCCTGTTCAGCGACTACGAGAAGGCGCGCTCGCCGACCAGGAAGAAGGAGCTGGTGGACCAGATCTGCCAGGAGCTGACCGTGCACACGCAGCTGGAGGAAGAGATCTTCTACCCGGCCGTGAAGCAGGCCCTGAAGGACTCGGAGCTGGTGCCCGAGGCCAACGTCGAACATGCTTCCGTCAAGGACCTCATTGCGCAAGTCGAAGGCGTGGAACCGGAGGGCGAGATGTTCGACGCGCGAATCAAGGTCATGTCCGAGTTCGTGAAGCATCACGTCAAGGAAGAGCAGAACGAGATCTTCCCGAAGGCGCGCCAGACGAGCCTGGACCTGGTCGCCCTCGGCGAGCAGATGGCCGCGCGCAAGGCTGAACTGATGAACGCTCACTGAACGCCAGCAGCGAGGGCGACATGCCGCACGCCATCTGGAAGGGCGCTATCAGCTTCGGCCTGGTGCATGTGCCGATCGCGTTGTATCCCGCCTCGTCGGAGATCGGCATCGACTTCGACTGGCTCGACAAGCGCTCGATGGACCCGGTGGGCTACAAGCGCATCAACAAGCGCACCGGCAAGGAAGTCGACAAGGAAAACATCGTCCGGGGTGTCAAGGCCGACGGCGGCGAGTACGTGATCCTGAGCGACGACGAGATCAAGGCCGCCTATCCGAAGACGACCCAGACCATCGCGATCGAGTCGTTCACGCGCGCGACGGAGATTCCGTTCACGCAGCTCGAGAAGCCCTATTACCTCGAGCCCATCGGCCGAGGCGAGAAGGTCTACGCGCTGCTGCGCGAGGCGATGCTCGACGCGGGGGTGGTCGGGATCGCGCGCGTCGTGCTGCACACGAAGGAGTATCTGGCCGCGCTGATCCCGACCGGCCCGGCGCTGATGCTCAACACCCTGCGCTGGGCCAGCGAGATCCGCCCGTGGAAGGAAATCGATCTTCCCGCCGAAGGCAAGGGGTCGCTGAAACAGAGCGAGCTGAAGATGGCGCGCCAACTGATCGGCGACATGACCGAGAAGTGGCTTCCGCAGCGCTACGAAGACAAGTTCACGCATGCCGTGCATGCCCTGGTCGCGAAGCGGGTCGCGGCGGGCCAGACGCAGGAGGTCGAGCCCATGGAGGAAGCCGCGCAGGCGCCGAGCAACATCGTCGACCTGAGCGAGCTGCTCGCGAAGAGCCTGCACCATCGCAAGCCGGCCGCCAGGGCTGCTTCCAAAGCGGCGCCCGCCAAGGCGAAGAAGACACCGGCGCGCAAGAGGGCTTGACCGATGGCACGCGCGGCAGCCGGAACGGGACGCGGCGCCAGGCCGTCGGCGAAGGCCGAGGCGAAGAGCGCAGGCAGCCTCGAACGCTACTGGGCCAAGCGCGATTTCGCGAAGACACCCGAACCGCGCGGCGCACCCGGCAAGGCGAGCAGGCAGCCCGTGTTCGTGATCCAGAAGCACCACGCGTCGCAGCTCCACTACGACTTCCGGCTCGAAGTGGACGGGGTGATGAAGTCGTGGGCTGTGCCCAAGGGCCCGAGCTACGACCCGGGCGTCAAGCGCATGGCGGTGCAGGTCGAGGACCATCCGATCAGCTACAACCGCTTCGAAGGGACCATCCCGAAGGGCCAGTACGGCGCCGGCAGCGTGATCATCTGGGATCGCGGCACCTGGGAACCGCTGGGCGATCCGCGCGAGGGATTGGCCGCCGGCAAGCTCGCCTTCCGGATGAAGGGCGAGAAGATGCACGGCCTGTGGGAACTGGTGCGGATGCGCAAACCCGAGCGGGAGCGGCAGCAGCCGTGGCTTCTGTTCAAGAAGCACGACGAGTTCGAGCGCGCGGCGGACGAGTACGACGTCTTGAGCGCGTTGCCCGACAGCGTCGTCTCCAAACCTGTCGAGGCGGCGCGCCACGCTGCGACAAAGGGCGCGACGAAGGGTGCGACGAGAGCGGCGACGCCGCGCGGCGTGCGCAAGGCGTTGCCCGCGAGTCTCTCGCCGCAGCTCGCGACGCTCGCGACCGGTGTTCCTGCCACCGGCGAGTGGATCTACGAGGTCAAGCTCGACGGCTACCGCGTGATGACACGCATCGCGGGCGCCAAGCCCGCGCTGCTGACCCGTGGCGGACACGACTGGTCGTCGAAGATGCCGGGGCTGGTGGCCGACATCAAGGCGCTCGGGATCAAATCGGGCTGGCTGGACGGCGAGATCGTCGTGATGGGCGACGACGGCGTTGCGCACTTCAACGCGCTGCAGAACGCGCTCGACAGTTCGCGCACCAGCAGCATCCTGTACTTCCTGTTCGACGTGCCGTTTCTCGACGGCCGCGATCTGCGACACCTGCCGCTGCGCGAGCGGCGCGCAACATTGAAAGCCCTGCTCGATTCCAAGGGCCGCGGGCAGCTCCGATTCAGCGACGACTTCAAGGCAGATGCGGCAAGCGTGCTGCAGTCGGCCTGCCGGATGAAGCTCGAGGGCGTGATCGCCAAGCGTGCCGATGCGCCCTATGTGTCGCGGCGTACCGAAACCTGGCTGAAGCTCAAGTGCAACCAGCGCCAGGAGTTCGTGATCGTCGGATTCACCGATCGCAAGGGCGACCCGGCGTCCGCGGCGATCGGCAGCCTGCTGCTCGGTTATCACGACGCCAAGGGCAAGCTGGCCTTCGCCGGCAGCGTCGGCACCGGCTGGAGCTCGCGCGATGCGGTCGACATCAAGACGCGGCTGCTGAAGATCGAGGTCGCGAAGTCACCGCTCGACGCAGGCACGCCGAAGAACGGACGCGGGTCGCGAAGGCCGGGCGTGGCCGCGCGATGGGTCAAGCCGAGCGCCGTTGCCGAAGTCAGCTTCACCGAATGGACGCCCGACGGCCGGTTGCGGCATCCATCGTTCGAAGGGCTGCGCGCGGACAAGCCGGCCAGCGCAATCACCCGCGAGCGTGCGGTGACACCCGCCGCGCCAGTGGCAAAGAAGGCTGCGGCCGCGGCAAGGAAGACCTCGCCGGGCGCTGTCGGGTCGATCAAGGTGACGCACCCCGAGCGCGTCATCGACTCGAGCACCGGCATCACGAAGCTCGATCTGGTGCGCTACTACGAAAGCGTTGCGCCGTGGATGGTTCCTCACCTGAAGGGGCGAGCCTGTGCGCTGTTGCGCGGGCCCTCCGGCATCGAGGGGCAGCTGTTCTTCCAGAAGCACCTGGACCGCGTGCGGATCGCGCAGGTCAAGGAGCTGGATCGCGCACTGTGGCCCGAGCACGAGCCGCTGCTGGAAGTGCCGAACGCCACCGCGATCGTCGCCGCCGCGCAGATGAACGTGATCGAGTTCCACACCTGGAACTCGCAGGTGAAGAACTTCGACAAGCCGGATCGGATCGTGTTCGACCTGGATCCGGGCGAAGGCACGGACTGGAAGCGTGTTCAGGAGGGTGCGGCGCTGACACGCTCCTTGCTGCAGCAGCTCGAGCTGGAGGCCTGGCTCAAGACCAGCGGAGGCAAGGGGCTGCACCTGGTCGTGCCGATCGCACCGCGGCACGGCTGGCCGACGGTGCGCGCTGTGGCGCAAGCCGTCGTCGAACAGCTGGCGCGCGTGATCCCGGATCGTTTCGTCGCCAAGTCGGGGCCGGCCAACCGGGTTGGAAAGATCTTCGTCGACTACCTTCGCAACACGAACGGGGCGACCACGGCCGCCGCCTTCTCCGCCAGGGCTCGACCGGGGCTCGGCGTCTCGATGCCGATCGACTGGGCGCAGTTGCCCGAGCTGGAGTCGGGTGCGCACTGGACGATCAGGACCGCCCCAGGGTATCTGTCTTCGCACGCGGCCGATCCGTGGAAGGACTACTGGACGACCAGGCAGCCGCTCTCGAAGGCCATGAAGACGCTCGGGGTGTGATCAGCTGTCCTTCGACGGTTGAGGCAATCCATCGAGTGCCGCCGAGCGTTCCAGGAAGGCGAGAAAACAGCATTCGACACGGCGCAGCCGCGCGCGCCGGCGGGTGGGCAGCGGCTCCTCGACCGCGGCGGCGTCGTTCAGCAGCTCCAGCACCGCCGGGTGGACGTACGACTTCCTGCAGACGGCAATCGTGTTGCCGAGTCGTGCAGCCACTTCGCCGAGCACCCGCTGCACCCGCCCGCGACGCGTCGAAGCGTGTCTTCGCGGCGCCTTGCTCGGCGGCGTTTCGCCCGCCAGCTCCCTGCGCGCGAGTTCGAACGCCTTCACGCTGGCATGCCAGGTCCTGAAGTCCTTCGCGCTCAGCTCGGTGCCGGCCGCTTTGCGCAGATAGTCGTTGACATCGGTCGATGCGATGCAATGGGGGGCGCCTTCTTCATCGACGTACTGGAACAGGCCCTCGCCCGGCAGCTCCATGCAGCGCCTGACGACGCGCGCAACGTGCGGATCCTCCACGGCCACGTCATGCAGAACGCCGCTCTTGCCCTTGAACCGCAGGCGAAGTCGGCTGCCCCGGATGCTCGCGTGCCGAGTCCTGAGCGTCGTCAGTCCGAAGGAGCGGTTCTCGCGCGCGTACTCGTCGTTGCCGACGCGTGCGAGCGTCGTGTCGAGCAGCCGGACGATGGTCGCGAGCACATGCGCACGCATGACGTCGGGACCGTGCACCGACGCGAGGTCGCGGGCCACGCGCGCGCGCATGCGCGGCAGGGCCGACCCGAACGCGATCAGCCGGTCGAACTTGCGGGCATCGCGCTGTTCGCGCCAACGCGGGTGATATCGATACTGCTTGCGGCCGCGTGCATCCAGGCCGGTCGCCTGCAAATGGCCGTTGGGGTGCTCGCAGATCCAGACGTCGGTGTAGGCGGGCGGGATCGCGAGCGAGCGGATGCGGCGCAGTTCGGCGTCGTTGGTGAGCGTCCTGCCGCGCGCGTCCCGATAGACGAAGCCGCTGCCGCGGCGCAGCCGCGAGATGCCAGGCGAACTGTCGCTGACGCGGACGAGTCGCCGGGGTCGTTGCGACGAGTTCGCGGCCTTCACGGCGGCCCTAGTGACGTTTGAAGTACTGGACTTCGCGCTCGTGCTTCGCGGCGGCATCGCGCGAATCGAAGGTGCCGAGGTTGCGGCGCTTTCCGGTCTTCGGATCGATCTTGCGGGAATAGAGGCGGTATTGCCCGGAGGCGAGTTTGCGGATCATCGTGAGCTCCTGTTGCGGCCCGGAGACCCGAATCTGCGCGAGGCGTCAGCCACCGTCTGTCGGACTCCGCCGCAATCTCGCTTCGTCCTGCGTCCAGGTCCGGCGCCGGACGCGGTCAACAGGGCCGGGCTTCCTTCACGTAGCTCCTGCTCGTCGCACGAAAGCCCAGCTTCCTCGCAAGCCGGGCGAACCGCTGCATCTCGGCTTGGCCGATTGCGATCTCGATCGCCCCGCGGTTCATGGACCAGGCCTCGAACGCTCCGAGCAACCTGATTGCGTGCTCACTCGCGCGCGAGTCAGGCAGGACGTTGAAGTGCATGACGCTCGCCGTGCAGGCGCCCGAAAGGATCTGCCGCTCGATCGACCCGATCAGGGCGCCGACGACCCGCCCGGCGGCGTCCTCCGCAACGAAGCATCCATATTTGCTCTGTCGCTGTTGGATCAGCTCGGTGAAAGCGTGCGCGACCTTCGGTGCGTCATAAGGCTGACTCCGAAAGCGCGTCAACGCATGCGCGTGCGCGGCGCCTTCAACCAGCGCCGGCACGTCGGACAGAGTGGCAAACCGGATCGGCATTCAGTCAACGCAACGCTGTGGAGGTCGCGCAAGTTATCCGAAACAGAAGGGGTCGCCATCTGTCAGACCTTACAGGTCGGGCCGACTGGTTCGGGGAGTTGACAGTGATTCACACTTGATCAGGTCCCGCGAACCATTCGGCCCAGTAATCGATGCACGCCTTGATCTTCGGCAGCCGCTGGCGCGCACCGCCGAT
>Ga0105237_10006593_pt1 | contig 12836 bp, 8 predicted proteins | sample KBSC24metaG_FD_81520 | JGI IMG/M metagenome (GOLD analysis project Ga0105237, IMG submission 81520) | Corn rhizosphere microbial communities from Kellogg Biological Station, Michigan, USA - KBS C2-4 metaG | ecosystem: Host-associated > Plants > Roots > Rhizosphere > Soil | place: Michigan, USA...
ATGGGGACGCACACGGGTGAGGGCAACGACAAGGTCTACGCGATTGTTCAGGTGGACAATTCGGTGATCGATGGCAGCGGCGGCAAATGGATGCGGATTCGCTCCACTGGAGTCACAGAATTGCCGCGCTTGGGACTCACCGGGTTGGAAGGCTCGGTCCTCGATTCCACTGGCATCAAGCGGCACGGCGGCGCCCTGCGCAAAGTGCGCCTCACGAAGGATCTCACCCACGGCGTCTTGCAGGTGCCACAGCTCGCCCGGACCATTGAAGTGATGGCGTGCCCGCCCGGCACGGGCCTCTACATACGCGGCCTCACGGTCAAAAACTGGATTGGCATGAGTGGCAGCGCCTACACCGATAGCTTCGATTCGGGCGATCCCACCAAATCCACCAATGGCCTCTACGACGTGGCCAAACGCCAGCAGCACGGGGATGTGGCGGTGAACACGAGTGGCAACGGTTCGGACCTGAGGAACACCTTTGTGTGGGGCAATGCCTCTTCCAACGGAGGCACGATCGCCAACACCACCAACGTCAAAGGGTCCGTCTTCAACAATTTCTCAACGACGATCAACCCCGTCAAGGACCCGACGTTTGCCAGCATGAACGTGACGCCTTCGGTGATCAACAATCCCAGCGGCCCCGTGACCTTGGTCGGAGGTCCTGCCGGATCGCCCCAGAACTACAAGCTATCCGCCCTCACCATCTCTCAATCGGCAAACCCGTTGATTCTGGCCCCTTCCGCCCCGGGCGTGGATAGTTACGTCAACATTTGGGTTACGGGCAAAACCACCGTCTCCGGCAGCGGATACATCCTCCAGCAACCGGGCGTGCACGTGAAGATTTACAGCGATGACGAGATCACGATCTCGGGGGGTGGAATCCTGAACCAGACCAATGTCGCCGCCAATCTCGAGGTGCTCGGCGTCGATCCGGCCAGCGGCGGCACGAACAAGGCCACGGTCTCAGGCAGCGCGACATTCATCGGCGTCCTGAACGCGCCCCAGTTCGCGATCACCATTTCCGGAACCGGCGCCTACGACGGCGCCGCCATCGGCCTGAATGCCACGATCAGCGGCAGCGGCGGCTTCCACTATGATGAAGCTCTGTCTCGCCTCGGAGGAACCGGGGCCACAAGCTACCAGGTCGCAAGCTGGGTGGAAGACATCCGTTAAGCAACCGGCTCCTGGCTTGCCTTGGAGGCGTGGTTATTGGTGCGGGAATGACGTCGTTCGGCAGTTGCAGCATGGTGCGGCGAGCAGTCCAAGGAGCGGCACGAGAGGCGTTGGAGCATCATCTCTCGCCAAGAACCAAGAACCAGGAACGATTTCATCCTTGACCTGTCCAGCGAACGATCCGCACGGAGACGAGCATGAAACCCGCATCGTCAGATTCGCCTCCGGCTTCGAGCAAAGGAAAGCCCCGCACCGGCGTCACCCGTTACGATCCCGAATTCGCGGTGCTCGTCTGCGAGCGCATCGCCACCACCCCGCAATCGCTGGTCAAAATCTGCGAAGCCCCGGACATGCCCGGCATCGCCACCACCTTCCGCTGGCTGCGTGAACATCCGGATTTCCAGGAAATCTACACCATCGCCAAGGAAACCCAGGCCGAGGTCCTGTTCGACCTGATCTCCGTCATCTTTCCCCCACCGTCCCATGCGCCAAAAAACCGCCTTATCTAGTATCAACTCCGAGGCCGCTCCGACCGACCTCCGGCCTCCGATTTCCCGCCTCCAAACACCTCCGACCTTGACAACCGCCGCCATCGGCAAAGCATCATCCGGAAATGAGTCCGGAACGTGGAACGGTGAATCTTCAGCAACGCGGAGCTGATTCATTTCCCATGAGCGCCTCCGCCGAACTCGACCTCGACTTCCTCGTCTTCGCCCTGGAGGGCCAGCGCTGCGCGCTGCCGCTTCATGCCGTGGAGCGCATCGTTCCGGCGGCGGAGATCACCCCGCTGCCCAAGGCGCCCGCGCTCGTGCTGGGCGTGCTGGATGTGGAGGGAACGATCCTGCCGGTCCTGAGCATGCGCCGGCGCTTTGGCTTCGCGGAGCGGGAGATCAGGGTCACCGACCAGTTTCTCATCGCGCATACGCCGCGACGCCCGGTGGTGCTGGTGATCGATGAAGCGCACGGCCTGCGCAAGGTCGCCGCGGCCCGGATTACGCGGGCGGAAAGCGTGGTGCCTGGGTTCGAACACGTGCGGGGCGTGGCCGCGCTGGAGGATGGCCTGGTCCTGATTCATGACCTGGAGACATTCCTGTCCCTGGACGAAGCCGTGGCCCTCGATGAAGCAATGGCGGCGAATGAGGGAGGCCCGCATGACCGTTAGCGCCGCGGCGGATCCGGTGTTGTCGCGCGTCGCGGTTCGTATCGCGGAAACGATGGGCCTGCATTTTCCGCCGGAGCGGTGGAGCGATTTGCGGCGTGGCCTGGCGCGGGCCGCCGGCGAACTCGGGTTTGCGGACGAGGCGGCGTGCACGGAATGGCTGGCCTCGGCCACGCCGACCAAGGCGCAGTGGCAGGTGATTGCGGGCGAGTTGACGGTCGGTGAGACTTATTTTTTCCGGGAGCGAAAGACCTTCGATGTGCTCGCGAATCACATGCTGCCGGAGCTGGTCCAACAGCGCCGGAACACCGAGCGCCGCTTGCGCCTGTGGAGCGCCGCTTGTTGCACGGGCGAGGAGGCATATTCGCTGGCCATCCTCCTGTCGCAAGTCATCCCGGACCTCAAGGATTGGAACGTCACCATCCTGGCCACCGACATCAATGACCGCTTTCTCCGCAAGGCCGCGGCCGGGATCTACGGGGATTGGTCGTTTCGCGATACACCGCGCGATTTCAAGGCCCACTATTTTGAGCGCATGGCGGATGGCCGCTATGCGATCCTCCCCGAGATCAAGAAGCGCGTCACGTTCGCCCAATTGAATCTCGTGGAGGACGTTTTCCCGTCGCTGACCACCGACACCAACGCGATGGACATCGTCTTTTGCCGCAATGTGCTGATGTATTTCACGCAGCCGCAATTGCGGAAAGTGATCGGGAACTTGCGTCGCGCGCTGCTCGATGGCGGATGGCTGGCGGTGAGCCCCAGCGAGGTTTCGCAGCAATGGTTTGCGGGCTTCAAGACCGAGAGTTTCTCCGACGTCATCCTCTACCGGAAGGGCGGCGCGCCCGAGCCCCCGGTGCCGGCCCGGCAACCGCCGGTCTTCGATCCGCCACGGTACTCCGCACCGCTGCCGCTGGTGGACGTTTCGCCACTCACGACTTCGCTGGAGCCGACACAGGCCGTGCCGGCGGCAAGTCCATTCGAGCTGCGGCCCCCGCCGCCCCGGGCCGAGGTCGCGGCCCGCTTGTATGAAGGGGGCCACTATGGCGAGGCCGCGGATACATTGCTCCACGCCCAGCCTCCTCCCGCTGGGGCCTTGGAGTTTTCGTTGCTCACGCGGGCGCTGGCCAACCAGGGCCAACTGAGCGAGGCCCGGGCGTGGTGCGATCGCTGGCTCGCGGCGGACAAGCTCGACGCCTCGGGGCACTATCTGCGCGCGGTCATTCTCCAGGAACTCGGCGAACATGACGCCGCGCGCCAGGCGCTCCAGCGCGCGGTTTATCTGCGGCCCGAACAGGTGCTCGCCCATTTTGCGCTGGGAAATCTCGCGCGTTCCGCCGGCTCCGCGGCGGAGGCGCAGAGACATTTCCGCAATGCGCTCCGCCTGCTGCAAAGCCAGCCGCCGGAGGAGCCGTTGCCCGAGTCCGATGGCCTGACCGCCGGCCGGCTCACGGAAATTATCACCTCTCTCGTCGCCCTGGAGGCCATGACATGAATCACGAAACGACCAGCCCTGCCGAGATCCTGCGCGCCCGCGCTCGTGCCCTGGCGCGCACCCAGGAACGTCAGCCCGATGCCGGCGAAATGCTCGACGTCCTCGAGTTCCATTTGGCCAGGGAGCGTTACGCCGTCGAGAACCGGTATGTGCGGGAGGTCTGCACTCTCAAGGACCTCACGCCATTGCCGTGCACCCCGCCTTTCGTGCGTGGGATCGTCAATGTGCGCGGCCGGATTCTCCCGGTCCTCGATCTCAAGAAGTTCTTTGATCTGCCCGAGCAGGGGCTGACCGACCTGCACCGTATCATTCTCGTGCGATCCCGCGATCTCGAATTGGGATTGCTCGCCGATGGCGTCGTGAGCGTCCAGTCCATCCCCGCCTGGAGCGTGCGCGCTTCGCTGCCGACCCTCACCGGCATCCGTGCCGACTATCTCAAAGGCGTTACCGCCGAGCGCCTCGTGGTGCTCGACCTCGGCCGCATCCTCGCCGATCCGAAAATCATCGTGCACGAGGAGGTCCAGCCGTGAAGCGCTGTATGCACCTTGAATTTGCCCCTTCTGGTTTCGTCTGTTTCCGCGAGCTCCCTAAGACTTACGCAAGCAGAGAGCTCGGGTGGATCGGCTTCTCCGAAGACGATGGCACAAGATGGGTGGCGAAGCCGCGATTCTCGTTTCCCATCGCATTGCGGAGAACGCGATCCACCTGCTCCGTCACCGCCCGCGAATCAAATTCCAGACGCGGTTTGCATCGCAAGGGATTATTCAAACACTCCCTCGAACCGGCGCCCGGCGACTCTCCCCTCAGACTTCAAAACTCACCTCTATGACCAAACTCAATGTCGGAACAAAGCTGGGAATGGGATTTGGCCTGGCGCTGGTCATCCTGGTCATCATCGGCGTGGTCGCCTACCAGAGCATCCAGAAGCTGACCGTCACGGCCGGGTTGGTGACCCGGACCCACGAGGTGCTCGCCACGCTGGAATCGGTCCTCTCCACGATCAAGGACGCCGAGACCGGGCAACGGGGCTATTTGCTCGTTGGCGAAGACCGCTATCTGGAGCCTTATGTCGCCTCGCAAAAAGCGATCGACCAGGAACTCAAAGACCTTCGGGAAATGACGAAGGATAATCCGACCCAACTGCGGCGGACGGAAACCCTGGAGACGCTGGTGCGAGGCAAGGAGGGCAAATACGCCGAACTCGATGAAACGATCGCGGTGCGCAAAGACCCGGCGCAGGGTCTCGACGCCGCGCTCAAGATTGTCCGCACCGACAAGGGCAAGCAGGTCATGGACGACATCCGCAAGATCATCGCCGAAATGAAGGCCGAGGCGGAAGCACGGCTGAAAGAGCGCACCACGGAAGCGGACGTGAATGCCCGGAATGCCTCGCTCACCATCATTGGGGGAACCATTGTCGCCTTTATCGTCCTGGCCCTTGCCTCCTTCATCATCACGGGCAACATCGCCGATCCCCTCAAAGCCATCTCGGCGAACGCCGAGCGGATCGCCGTCGGTGACCTGAGCGTGACTTTGCCAGGCACCGATCGGGGAGACGAAGTGGGCATGCTCTCGAACACTTTCATGCGCATGACCGATTCGCTCAAGGGCATGGCCGGGGTGGCCGGGCGGATCGCCGAAGGCGACTTGCGCGGCAAGGTCCAGCCGCAATCGGACAAGGACGTCCTTGGCAACGCCTTTGCTTCGATGATGGGGAATTTGCAACGGCTCACCGTGGACCTGACGGAGGGCGTCAATGTCCTCGGAACCGCCGCCAACGAAATCTCCACGTCCACGAGTCAACTCGCCACCAGCGCCACGGAGTCGGCGACCGCGGTGAGCGAAACGACCACGACCGTGGAGGAAGTCCGGCAAACGGCGCAGATGGCCAGCCTGAAAGCCAGGGGAGTCTCCGAGAACGCCCAGAAAGCCACCCAGATTTCCCAGAGCGGGCGCAAGTCCGCCGAGGACGTGGCCGCGGGGATGGCGCGGATCCGGCAGCAGATGGACGCGATCGCCGGCAGCATGGGACGGCTCAGCGAGCAGGGCTCGGCCATCGGCTTGATCATCGCGACCGTGGAAGACCTGGCGGCGCAGTCGAACTTGCTGGCCGTGAACGCGGCCATCGAAGCCGCGAAGGCGGGCGAACACGGCAAGGGATTCGGCGTCGTAGCCCAGGAAGTGAAGAGCCTCGCCGAGCAATCCCGCCAGGCCACCAACCAGGTGCGGACCATCCTGAGCGATATCCAGAAGGCCACCACCTCGGCCGTCCTCGCCACCGAGCAGGGGAGCAAGGCCGTGGAAGCGGGCACCCGCCAGACCGAGGCGGCTTCGGAGTCGATTCAATCGCTGGCGGCCAGCGTCGGCGAGGCCGCGCAGGCGGCGACGCAGATCGCCGCCTCCAGCCAGCAGCAGTTGGTCGGCGTGGACCAGGTGGCCACGGCCATGGAAAACATCAAGCAGGCCAGCGCGCAAAATGTGGCCAGCGCCAAGCAATTGGAAACCGCGGCGCAAAATCTCAACGCCCTCGGCCAGCGGCTCAAGCTGATGGTCGAACGCTACACGGTGTAACCTCGCAAAAGACAATCACCCATGGACGGACTCAAAAACATCAATACCGGCACCAAGCTGTTCCTCGGGTTTGGGATCATGATCGTCTTGCTGGTTGCGATCGTCGTGATCGCCTACAACGCCATCGCGACCATCCGCGATTCCCAACATCGACTTTTTGAAAGGGATTTCGCCGTGGTGCAGGACCTCCTGGAACTCAAAGCGGACATGAATCGCCAGCGGGCGGACATTCAACAGATGACCCTGGCGACCGCGCGAACCGAACAGGAGGCCATGGAAAAGGATATCAAGGAACGGGTCGCCGAGGCCGAGGGCATCATGAAGGAGTTGTCCACCGTCTATAAGGACGATCCGAACTTCTCCCGGCGGCTGGAGGAACTGGCGGCGCTTCGCAAGCAGTACCAGCAGACCCGCGAAATCCAGATCGGCATGATCTACGATGACAAGGCGGAAGAGGCAAAAAAGTTGGGCCTCGGCATCCAGTCTGAGCGCTACGAAAAGATACGCGTCATGGAGACTGACCTCGAAAAAGATGCCGCCGAGAGAGCCAGGAGCGCCGTGGTCAAATCGGAAGAGGGCGCGCGTGACGCCATCCGGCTTTTTGTCATCGTCGGTCTTATTGGTCTGCTTGCGGCCATGATGTTGACCATCATGCTGAATGGCTTGATTTCCCGCCCGCTGGTGGAAATCACGCGGGTGGCGGAGCGGATGGCTGCCGGAGACCTGACCGCAAAATTGGTGGCCAACCATCGGGGTGACGAAGTCGGCATATTGACCCAGACATTCGCACGGATGTCGGAGAATTTACGGGAGCAACTTCGCGGGTTGGTGGAAGGCGCCACCGTGCTGGGATCCGCCGCCTCCGAGATTGTGGCCTCGACGACCCAATTGGCCAGCAGCGCGACGGAAGCTGCGACCGCGGTGACCGAGACGACCACCACCGTCGAGGAAGTGCGGCAGACCGCACAACTGGCCAGTCAGAAGGCCAGGACGGTATCGGAGACGGCCCAGAAGGCGGCGCAGATTTCGCAATCCGGGCAAAAATCCGCCCGGGAGGCGATGGACGGCATGAATCGAATCCGGCAACAAATGGAATCCATCGCCGGAAGCATGGTGCGTCTCAGCGAACAGGGGCAGGCGATTGGCCTCATCATCGCCACCGTGGAAGACCTCGCCGCCCAATCCAATCTGCTCGCGGTCAACGCGGCCATTGAGGCGGCCAAGGCCGGCGAACATGGCAAAGGGTTTGGGGTGGTGGCGCAGGAAGTGAAAAGCCTGGCTGACCAGTCGCGGCAGGCGACCAATCAGGTGCGGACCATCCTGGGCGACATCCAAAAAGCGACCGCCGTCGCGGTGATGGCCACCGAGCAGGGCACCAAGGCGGTGGAATCCGGCGGGAAACAGTCCGAGGCGGCTGGAGAATCGATCCAATCATTGACGGGCACTGTGACCGAAGCGGCCCAGACGGCGACGCAGATTGCCGCCTCGAGCCAGCAGCAAACGGTGGGGATGGAGCAGGTGGCGCAAGCCATGGAAAGCATCAAGCTGGCGAGCACGCAGAATGTGGCCAGCGCGAAACAACTGGAGACGGCGGCACGCAATATCAACGAACTGGGCCAGCGCCTCAAACAAATGGTCGAACGCTACAAGGTCTGAGCCGCCATGCCTGAAGACGACGAATTTCTCGAAGCGCTGCGCGCCACTTTCAAAGTGGAGGCGGACGAACATTTGCAGGCCATTGCGGCGGGTCTGTTGCAATTGGAACGAACCCCGGCCCCGCCCGAACAGCGACACATCATCGAGACGATCTTTCGCGCCGCGCACAGCCTCAAGGGCGCGGCCCGGGCGGTGAACTTCACGCAGATCGAATCGCTCTGCCAGTCCATGGAAGATGTCTTTGCCTCGTGGAAGCGGCAGGACGCCGCGCCGACCCCGGCGGTGATCGACTCCCTCCACCGGACGCTGGACGCCGCCTCCCAGGCCATGACGGCGCCGGCGAGTGCGGCGCCCGCCCCTGAGCCCATCAGGACGCCGCCGCCGCAGGTGGTCGCCGTTTCGCCCGCGGTGCCCGCGCCTGTGGCCGCGCCCGCCTACCGCCCAACGGAGGAATCTTTCGCGCCCGAAAAATCAACCTCGCCCGCCGCGCTCGACACGGTGCGCATCTCCGTCGCCAAGCTGGACGCCCGTTTGCTGGAAGCGGAGGAGATGCTGACCGCGAAATTGACGACCGCGGAGAGGGCCGCGGATCTGGGATTGCTGATGGCGCAATTTGAGGAATGGCGGCAGGAATGGGGCAAGGTGCAGCCCGAGGCGCGGGTGCTGCGGCAGACGCTGGAGCGCACGAACGCCGTCGATGGCGCGGTCGCGCTGGGGTTGACCCGGCTCGTGGATTTTTTCGACTGGAGCCACGACTATCTGCGGGCGTTCGAGGGCAAAGTCGCCGCCCTGCGGCATACCGCGGAGCAGGATCATCTGGCCATCGGCCGGCTGGTGGATGACCTCCTCGAAGACTCGAAGAAGCTGCTCATGCTGCCCCTGGCGACGACCGGTTCCTTCTTCCCCAAGCTGGTTCGGGATCTCTGCCGGGACCAGGGCAAGGAAGCGGACCTGTTTATTCACGGGGAGGAGGTGGAGATCGATAAACGCATCCTGGAAGAAATGAAGGACCCTCTGGTGCACATTCTCCGCAATTGCGTGGACCATGGGATTGAGCCTCCCGCGGAGCGTCAGCGCCTGGGCAAGCCGTCCCGGGCCACGATCACCCTGGCCGTTTCGCCCGTGGAGGGGAGCAAGGTGGAGTTTCTCGTCTCCGATGATGGGCGCGGGATCGACGCGGAAAAAGTAAAAGCCTCCGCCGTCAAACACGGCCGGATCACGGCGGAGGAGGCGCGGCAACTCGGCGAAGCGGCGGCCCTGGATCTGATCTTTCAGTCCGATGTCTCCACCAGCCCGATCATCACCCAATTGTCCGGGCGCGGTCTGGGCCTGGCGATCGTCCGGGAGAAGGCGGAAAAACTCGGTGGGCGCGTCTCGGTGGAAAGCCGGCCCGGATTGGGCAGCGCCATCCGGATCACACTGCCCATCGCGCTGGCGACATTCCGCGGGATCATCGTCGAAGCAGCGGCCCGGTTGTTCGTGATCCCGACGACCCAGGTGGAGCGCGTCACACGTTTCAAGGCGGCGGACGTGCGCACCGTGGAGGGACACGAAACGCTCTCCCTCGATGACCGTGCCACCTCGCTGGTCTGGCTGGCGGCGGTGCTGGATATCCCCGACGCCGAGCGTCCCGCCGACCCGGCGGCCGCCATCCCGGTGGTCCTCCTCGGGTCCGGCGATCAGCGCGTGGCGTTTGCCATCGACCGGGTGGGCGCCGAGCAGGAGGTGCTGGTGAAGCCGCTGACCAAGCCGCTTTCGCGTGTGCGCAATATCGCGGGCGCCACCGTTCTCGGTTCGGGCCAGGTGGCCCCGATCTTGAACGTGTCCGACCTGCTCAAGTCCGCCCGCAAAGCGGGCCGGCCGGTGCTACGCACCGCGGCCGAAACATCGGCCGTAGCGGAGGCGAAATCGATTCTGGTCAGTGAAGATTCGATCACCTCGCGGATGCTCCTGAAGGGCATTCTCGAATCGGCGGGTTACCGCGTCAAAACCGCCGTGGACGGCGCCGAGGCATTCGCCACGCTGCGTGCCGAAACTTTCGATCTTCTCGTCTCGGACGTGGAGATGCCGCGCTTGAATGGATTCGACCTCACCGCGCGGGTGCGGGCGGACCGCAAACTCTCGGACCTGCCGGTCATCCTGGTGACCGCCTTGGAAACGCGCGAGGATCGGGAGCGCGGCATCGACGTCGGCGCCAACGCCTACCTGGTGAAAAGCAGTTTCGATCAAAGCAACCTTCTTGAAGCCGTCCGGCGTCTGCTTTGAATCCGAATGAATCACAGATGAACGACACGAAGATCAAAGTGTTGGTGGCGGATGACTCGAAGGTTGCGCGGATGCTCCTCGTTCACCTGCTCGAAGCGGACCCGCGCATCCAGATCGTGGGGGCGGTCAACGACGGGCAGGCCGCGCTCGATTTTCTCGAGCGGCAAAAGCCCGACGTCATCGTCATGGACCTGCACATGCCCGGCCTGGACGGCTTCGAGACGACGCGGCGGATCATGGAAACGCGGGCCCTGCCCATCGTGATCTGCACGGCGACGCTGAATGCGAAGGACGTGGCCATTTCCTTTCGCTCGATGGAAGCCGGCGCGGTTGCCTGCCTGGAAAAGCCCGTCTCGCGCGAGCATCCGGGATACGAAGCGCTCGCGGCCGATCTCCTGCAGACCGTCAAGCTGATGTCGGAAGTGAAAGTGGTGCGGCGCTGGCCGCGCTCGCGCCAGGCCGGCGCGGCGGACGCTCCGCCGCGCCTGGTCGAAGAGGCCCCGGCGCCAGTGGACCTGCGCTTGATCGGGATCGGTGCTTCGACGGGCGGTCCGCCCGTGCTGCAAACCATCCTCGCCGGCTTGCCCAAGGAATTTCCGATTCCGATTTTGATTGTGCAGCACATCGCGCCGGGTTTCCTGCCGGGCCTGGTCGACTGGCTGAACCAGACGACGGCCTGGCAGGTGCAGATTGCCGGGCACGGCATGACCCCCAAGCGGGGCCACGTCTACCTGGCGCCGGATGATTTTCACATGGGCATTGCCCCGAGCGGGCGCATCATGCTCAGCCGGGAAGGTGCGATCGGCGGGCTTCGCCCCGCCGTGGCCTACCTCTTCCGCTCGCTCGCCGAAGTCTGTGGCTCCCGGGCGGTGGGTGTGATCCTGACCGGGATGGGCAGGGACGGCGCCGCGGAGCTGAAGCTGATGCGCAATGTGGGCGCGGAGACGATCGCCCAGTCACGCGAAACATCGGTCGTGCACGGCATGCCGGGCGAAGCGATCGCCATGGACGCCGCCACGCACATCCTCGCCACCGACAAAATCGCCGACGCGCTGGTCACGCTGGCCCTCCGGCAGAGTGCCGCCAGTGGGAGGGAATCATGAGCCTTCACCCCACGTCCGGACCGCCCATGGAAATCCTGATCGCGGAGGACAGCCGGACCCAGGCCCAGCGTCTCGAATACATTCTCCGCCAGCAGGGTTATCAAGTGACCGTGGCCGCCAATGGCCGGCTCGCGCTCGCGGCGGCGCGGCGGCGCAAGCCCGCGCTCGTCATCAGTGACGTGGTCATGCCCGAGATGGACGGCTACGAGTTGTGCCGCAATATCAAGTCAGACCCGGTGCTGGCGGAGGTGCCCGTCATTCTCGTGACCACGATGTCCGATCCGCAGGACGTGATTCGCGGCCTCGAGTGCCGGGCGGACAACTTCATCCTGAAGCCCTACGATGAGCGGTACCTGCTGGGCCGATTGCAGTACGTCCTCGTGAACCGGGAGATGCGCCAGACCGAGCAGCCGGGCATGGGGCTGGAGATCTTCTTTGAAGGCCAGCGGCATTTCATCACTGCCGACCGGCTGCAAATCCTGAACCTGCTGCTCTCCACTTACGACGCAGCCATCCAGCGCAACAAGGAGCTGAACACCACGCAAACGCAATTGCGGGAAGCCAACGCCCAATTGCAGGGGCTGACGCTCGACCTGGAGCGGCGGGTGGCGGAGCGGACCGATGAACTCGCCCGCTCCAATCGGTCGTTGCAGGAAGAGATCGGGGTCCGGCGGCAGGCGGAGGACCGGCTCCAGGCGCAACTCGCGCGGCTCAACCTGCTCAGCCGGATCACGCGCGCGATCAGCGAACGCCACGATTTGCTCAGCATCTTCCAGGTCGTGGTGCGCAGCCTGGAAGAAGACTTGCCGATCGATTTCGGGTGTATTTGCCTGCGGGAATTGCCGGAAGCGGTGCTGACGGTGGCCTGCATCGGCGCGCGCAGTGAAAACGTGGCGACAGATCTCGCCCTTTCGAATCAGGCCCGCATCCCGATCGATCAAAACGGTCTTTCGCGCTGCCTCCAGGGGCATCTGGTCTATGAGCCCGATACCACCAAAGTGCCTTTTCCGTTTCCGCAACGGCTGGCGGCCGGCGGATTGCGCTCGCTGATTGCCGCGCCGCTGCTGGTCGAAGGGCAGGTCTTCGGCGTGCTTGTCGCCGCCCGCACGGCGGCCGATAGTTTTAGCAGCGGCGAGTGTGAATTCCTGCGCCAGTTGAGCGAGCATGTCGCCCTCGCGTCCAATCAAGCGGAACTCCTCAACGCCTTGCGGCAGGCCTGCGACGATCTCCGCAAATCGCAGCAAGCGGTGATGCAGCAGGAGCGCCTGAGGGCCCTCGGCCAGATGGCCAGCGGCATCGCGCACGATATCAATAATGCCATCTCGCCGGTGGCGCTTTACACGGAATCCCTGCTCGAGAAGGAACCCGGTCTCAGTGACCGGGCGCGCAATTACCTGAAGACCATTCAGCA
>Ga0105237_10006595_pt1 | contig 12834 bp, 9 predicted proteins | sample KBSC24metaG_FD_81520 | JGI IMG/M metagenome (GOLD analysis project Ga0105237, IMG submission 81520) | Corn rhizosphere microbial communities from Kellogg Biological Station, Michigan, USA - KBS C2-4 metaG | ecosystem: Host-associated > Plants > Roots > Rhizosphere > Soil | place: Michigan, USA...
CCGCGAGCGATGGCGACGGCGCGCGGGCGGTAGCCGGCCGTGCGGAGGCGTCCGGGGGCGCTTCCGCCGCCGCGCACCCGCGGCTCTCGCTCCCGGTCACGATCGCGCTGCTGCTCGTCGCGGGCGTGGCGTCGGCATTCGTGTCGGACTGGTTCATCAACGGCCTGAAGCCGGCGATCGTGCAGCTGCACATCTCCCAGGCGTTCGCCGGCCTGGTCATCGTGGCGGTCGCCGGCAACGCCGTGGAGAACGCCACGGGCCTGGTGCTCGCCTACAAGGGCCGCTCGGAGCTGGCGATCTCCGTCGTCAAGAACTCCGTCGCGCAGATCGCCGCGTTCTTGTTCCCGCTGCTCGTGCTCATCTCCTTCGCGCTGAGCACCACGCTGACGTTCTCGCTGGCGCCCGTGTACATCGGCGCGCTGCTGCTCAGCACACTGGCGCTCGCGCAGGTCACCGGAGACGGCGAGGCGGCGGAGTTCGAGGGTTGGGCGCTGGTCGCGCTGTACGTGATCCTCGGAGCGCTCACGTTGTACGAGTAGCGACCCATCCCGGCCCCCATATGGGGGCCTAAATAGAGAAACAACGGCGACCCCACGATCGCTTGGCCGCCGCAAGGGAGCACGGCTCGCCCGCGCATGCCGCGCAAGCGCGCTAAACTGCCCGCACCTCGCGTCTGGGCGGGGTTTTTCTTCGTCCAGGCCCGAAATGCAAACCTATTACGCAGGGATTACACATGGCCCGCGGAGACGTTCGGATCGCTATCACCCTCGCATGCGAGGAGTGCAAGCACCGCAACTACCAGACGAACAAGAGCAAGCGCAACAACCCCGATCGCATCGGGCTGCGCAAGTACTGCCGCTGGTGTCGCAAGCACACCAGCCATCGGGAGACTCGCTAGCGCGGGAGCGCTGCTGTGGCCCGTGACCGCAAACGCGCAAAGCAGCGCCGCGAGCGCCGTGCTCGCACGCACGTGCCAGCCAGCACGCCGGAGCGCGCCGACGTTCCCGGCGCGCTCGACCACGCCTCGGCCGACGCCGACGAGTTCGACGCCGCGCTCGTCGCCGGCGCAGGCGGCGCCACCGCGACGCCCGCGGACGTCGAGCCCGTCGAGGCAGCCATCGACGCCGAAGAAGACCTTTCGCTCGCCGCGACGTCCGGCGGCGGCGACGGTGGCGACGGCGCCGGCGCCGGCGGCAGGGGCGGCGGCGGTGGCGGTGGCGAGCAGGCGCCCGGCCAGCCACTGCGCGGCGGCAACCGCGCGCTGGCGTTCCTGCGCGCAAGCTGGGCAGAGCTTCAGCGAGTCCAGTGGCCCGACCGCCGTCAGGTCACACAGGCGACGGCCGTCGTGCTCGGCTTCGTTGCAATCGCCGGCGCGTATCTCGGTCTCGCCGACTATGTGGCCAAGGAAATCGTCGAATTCATCCTCTGAGGCCCGATGACCTGCGCATCTCTTCGTCCTCGGTCGCTCGCGTGCGTAGCACGCCACGCTCCCTGCGTCCTCGATCTGCTTGATCCTCGGACCTCAGAGCGTCCGACCCCCCCAACGTTTCCCAGGAGTCTCCGAATCTGAATGTTTCGCTGGTACGTCGTCAACACATATTCCGGTCATGAGAACAAGGTCAAGCACAACCTCGAGCACCGCGTGGTCTCGCTGGGTCAGCAGCGCGCCGTGCGCAACGTCGTCGTGCCGACCGAGTCGGTGTCGGAGATGAAGGACAACCAGAAGGTGACCGTCGAGAAGCGCACGATGCCCGGCTACGTGCTCGTCAACATGGAGCTCAACGAGGACTCCTGGGGCGTCGTCAAGGGCACGCCCGGCGTGACCGGCTTCGTCGGCGCCTCGCAGGAGCCCGTTCCGCTCACGCAGATCGAGGTCGACCGGCTGCTGCACAAGGAGGTCGCCACGGCCACGCGCACGCGCGCCCAGTTCACGATCGGCGAGAGCGTCAAGGTCGTCTCCGGGCCGCTGTCGGACTTCTCCGGCGAGATCTCAGAGATCAACGACGACGCCGCCAAGCTCAAGGTGCTGGTATCAATCTTCGGGCGCGAGACTCCCGTAGAGGTAGGCTTCGACCAAGTCAAAAAGCTCTGAGCGAGCCGATGACCTGCGCGAGACGGCGTCCTCGATCGCTCGTGTGCGAAACACACTTCGCTCACTGCGTCCTTGTCTCGCTTGATCCTCGACTCGCTCACTTGCAAAGCACGGAATAGATAGATATGGCCAAGAAGGTTCTGACGACGATCAAGCTGCAAGCCAACGCCGGCCAGGCGAGCCCTGCGCCGCCGGTCGGGCCTGCGCTGGGCCAGCACGGGATCAACATCATGGAGTTCTGCAAGGCGTTCAACGCGCAGACGCAGAGCGAAACGGGCACGGTCATCCCGGTGGTCATCACCGTCTATGAGGACCGCTCGTTCACGTTCATCACCAAGACGCCGCCCGCCGCCGTGCTGATCCGTCAGGCGATCAAGATCAACAAGGGCTCCGGCGAGCCCAACCGCGTGAAGGTCGGCACGATCACGCAGGGCCAGCTGCGCGAGATCGCCGAGCGCAAGCTGGCGGACCTCAACGCGCACGACGTCGACCAGGCGGCCAAGATCATCGCCGGCACGGCCCGCTCGATGGGCGTGGACGTGGCCTCATGAGCTCGCACGGCAAGCGCTACGCCGATGACCTGCAGAAGGTCGACCGCGAGCGCGAGTACGAGCCGGCCGAGGCGGTCGCGCTCGTGCGCAGCCTGGCCAACGCCAAGTTCGACGAGTCGATCGAGGTGCACGTGCGCACCGGGCTGAACGTGCGCCACGCCGACGAGCAGCTGCGCGGCACGATCGCGCTGCCCAACGGCGTCGGCAAGGACGTGCGCATCGTGGTGTTCGCCCAGGGGCCGAAGGTCGCCGAGGCCGAAGGCGCCGGCGCCGACGTCGTCGGCGGCGACGATCTCGCCAAACGCATCGAGGACGGCTTCGACGACTTCGACGTGGCGATCGCCACGCCGGACATGATGTCCGTCGTCGGTCGCCTCGGCCGCGTGCTCGGGCCTTCCGGCAAGATGCCCAACCCGAAGGTCGGCACGGTGACGATGGACGTCGCCAAGGCCGTCGAGGAGTCCAAGTCGGGCAAGGTCGAGTACCGCACCGATCGCACCGCCATCGTGCACCTGGTGATCGGCAAGGCCAGCTTTCCCGAGCAGCAGCTGCTGGAGAACTACGCCGCCGTGATCGAAGAGCTGATCCGCGCCAAGCCGTCGGTCGCCAAGGGTCGCTACCTGCGCTCCATCACGATCACCTCGACGATGGGGCCGGGCGTCAAGGTCGACTCCAGCCGCACGCGCGAAATCACCGGCGAGCCGGCCGCCGCTTAGCAGCGGTCCCCGCCAGCCTCCCGCGCCGCCGCGCTCGCGGCCCACGCCTCAAGCACGCCGTGCCGCGTGCCGAGAAGGCTCGTGTGAGGAGGCTCGCGCGGCACTCCAACGACGTCCTGCTCGCGCTCGCGGCGCTGACGCTGAGCGTGCACGCCGCGTTCTCGGTCGGCCAGCTCGGCGACTATCCCACCGACGGCGGCCCACCGCTGGACGACCTGCTGCACGGGCGAGTGCTCGCCTTCGCGCACGTGCGCGCGGCGATGGGCGATCTGTCGCTCTTCGTGCGCGCGCCCTTCGCGGCGCTGGCCTACCTCGGCAATCCCACTGCGCTGAGCGTCTACCGCTGGGGCGTGCTGCCGTGCGTGCTCGCGCTCGCCCTGCTCGCTCTGTGGCTCGCACGTCTCGCCCGCGCCCGCGGGACTTCGCTGGTGGGGCAATTGGCCATCGTGCTGCTCGCGCTCTGCAACCCGCTCGTGACCTCCGCGATCGAGCTCGGCCATCCCGAGGAGCTGATGACCGCGAGCCTTTGCGTCGGCGCTCTCGTCGCCGCGCTCCAGCGCCGCGCGCTGCTCGCCGTCCTGCTCCTGGGGCTGGCGCTCGCCTGCAAGCAGTGGTCGGTCGTGATCGTGCTGCCGGTGATCCTCAGCCTCGAACGCGCACGTCTGCAGGCGCTGCTCGGAGCGCTCGCGACCGCCGCACTGGTCAGCCTGCCGGCCTTCGTGCTCGCGCCGGCGAGCTTCGTGCACAACCAACTGTTCCTCGCCGGCACGATCAATCGCTCGTCCTCGGTCTGGTCCTGGCTCTGGCCGCTCGCGCCCGACACCACGCGCCACGTGCTCGTCGAAGGCACGCAGGTGACCGTGACCGGGCATCGCCTGCCGCTGCTCGTCGCCCGCCTCGTGCACCCGTTGCTGATCGGCGTCGATCTGCTGCTCGCCGGGCTCGTCGCCGCCAGGCGCCGGCTGCCGCTCGACCGCGACCGGGCATTCGCGCTCGCCGCGCTCGTGCTGCTGCTGCGGTGCACGCTCGACGCCGAGACGATGCCCTACTACCACTGCGCGCTGCTGCTCGACCTGCTCGCTTGGGATGCGCTCGCCGGCGAGCGGCTGCCCCTGCGAGCGCTCGCGGGCGCCGCCGTCGCCTACGCGCTGTTCGACCGGCTGACACCCGCCGTCATCGGGGGAGCCTCCAGCTTGCTCTACGGCGCCTGCACGCTCACGCTCGCCCTGTGGCTCGCGCGCGCCTGCTTCGGCGGGCGTAGGCAGGCTGGTGTCGCGAACCGGCCTCACGCCGTCCTACGCACGCGCCTGCTCTCCTCTACACTGCGCTGAGCAAAACGCACCGCCCGAGACCCTCGGCGCCGTCGATCGACAGATCGACGGGGAAGACCGGGGCAGGTTGGAGCGAGCAGCAGCCGCGGTTTGCGCCGCGCTCTCTCGTCTGCCTGCATGGGCAAACCGAAACTTCGAGAGCGACGGAAACCAATGAACCGAGAGCAGAAGGCCGTGGCGATCGAGCAGATCGCCGCTCACATCGATGAGTCGCACGCGATCTTCGCCGTCGACTACCGCGGCATCTCCGTGACGCAGATCGCCGAGTTGCGCGCCAAGCTGCGTGACGCCGACGCCACGTTCAAGGTCGTCAAGAACTCGCTCACCGAACGCGCCGCCGACCAGGCAGGCGCGGAGACGCTGAAGGAATACCTCGCCGGCCCGACCGCGCTGACGTTCGTCCGCGGCGATGTCGCCACGGCCGCCAAGGCGATCGCCGACTACGCCAAAGCGACCCAGCTCCTTCCGTTCAAGGGCGGTCTGATGGACGGCGCCGAGCTCGACGTCGAACAGATCCGCTCGCTCTCGCGCCTGCCCTCGCGCGAAGTGCTCTACGGCCAACTCGTCGGCGTCGTCGCCTCGCCCGTCACCGGCGTCGTGCGCAGCCTCGCCGCGCTGCTCGGCGGCCTCGCCTCGGCGCTCGGCCAGGTGCAGCAGAAGAAGGAGTCCGGCGAGATTCCCGCCGCCGCCGCGCCCGCCGCCGCGGCCGCCGCGCCCGCCGCCGAGCAGGCTCCGCCCGCCGAGGCCGAGGCTCCGGCCGCGGAGGAGGCGCCGCCCGCCGAGGCTCCGGCCGCGGAGGAGGCGCCGCCCGCCGAGGCTCCGGCCGCGGAGGAGTCCCCGGCCGCCGAGGAGCCGGCCGCCGAGGAGTCCAAGGCTGAGGAGCCCGCAGCGGAGGCCGCCACGGAGACCGAGCCGGCGCCCGAGCAGGCGCCCGCCGAGGAGCCGGCGGCCGAGGCGACTGTCGATGCCGCGAAGACCGAGGACAAAGCTGAGCCGGCGAGCGAGCCGGCGCAAGACGACGACAAGCAGGCGGACGCATCGGCCGAGGCCGAGCAGGACCCCGCCGATGCGAAATCCACCAAGGAGGACTGACGAAAGATGGCTACAAGCACACAGGACTGGATCGAGGAGCTGAAGGGCATTTCGGTGCTCGAGCTCGCCGAGCGGATCAAGGCGCTGGAGGAGGAGTTCGGCGTGTCGGCCGCGGCGGTCGCCGCACCGGTGGCCGCCGCCGGCGGCGGCGGAGGCGACGGCGCGGGAGCCGACGAGGAAGAAAGCGGCACCGTCGACGTGATCCTCGCTGCGGCGGGCGACAAGAAGATCCAGGTGATCAAGGTCGTGCGCGCGGCCACCGGCCTCGGCCTAAAAGAGGCCAAGGCTTTGGTCGACGAGGCCCCCAAGCCGGTCAAGGAGGGCGTCGAGAAAGAGGAGGCCGACAAGCTCAAGCAGGAACTGGAGGAGGCCGGCGGCACGGTCGAGGTGAAGTAGCCGCGGCCTTCCGTCGCGTTCGGCAGCACGAAGGGGTCCCGCCCAGCGGGACCCCTTCTTTATGCACGCCTAACATTTCCGCCGATATTCCGGTAAAGTTCGCGGCGCTGGCCAATAGCCGCAGCCACCGAAGCAGCGACGCCGCGCCACATACGCGGACCGTCCGGGGTGGGGTCCGTGAGCGTCGGCAGCCCTTAAGGGCGTCGATAGCCTGTGCTATCTTTACCAGTCGCGCTTCGGCGCGCCTCCTCTGCCCCGTTTCTCGCCCTCCGAAGGAGTCGTTTCTTGGCCGCTGTAGATGCTCTCCGGACGCGCCGTACTTTCGCGCGCCTCAACAAGACCGTTGATGTACCGAACCTGATTGACATACAGCGCCGCTCGTTCGCGTGGCTGACGGACGCCGAGAAGGGCGGCCTTCGCGAGACGATCGACGACATCTCGCCGATCGAGGACTACACGGGCAACCTTGCCGTGCAGTTCGGTCAGTTCGTCTTCGACGAGCCGGTCGCCTCGCTCGAGCAGTGTCGTGAGAAGGACCTGACCTACGCGCGCCCGCTGACGGTCACGGTCGCGTTCATCAACCGTGAGACGGGCGAGATCCGCGAGCAGTCGGTGTTCATGGGCGACTTCCCGTGGATGACCGAGCGCGGCACGTTCGTCATCAACGGCACCGAGCGCGTCGTCGTGACGCAGCTGGTGCGCTCGCCGGGCGCCTACCTGATGGAGCCCAAGGACCGCGAGAAGCAGGTCTTCATCGCCAACCTGATGCCCGCGCGCGGATCGTGGCTGGAGCTGGAGATCGACAAGAAGGGCAAGGTCTTCGTCCGCATCGACCGCAAGCGAAAGCTCCCGGTGACGGTGCTCCTGCGCGCCATGGGCTACGCCTCCGACGAGGAGATCCTGCGGCTGTTCGACAACTCGCTGTACATCCGCAACACGATCGAGGCGGACACGGAGGCGACGCGCACCGAAGAGGGCGCGCTGATCGAGCTGTTCAAGAAGCAGCGCCCGGGCGAGCCGCCGAGCGTCGACAACGCCAAGGCGCTGCTCAACCAGCTGTTCTTCGACCCCAAGCGCTACGACCTCACGCGCGTCGGTCGCTACAAGCTGAACTCGCGCCTGGGCCTGGACGTCGACATCGAGACGCGCACGCTCACCCAGGACGACATCCTCGCGCTCGTGCGCGAGCTCGTCTCCCTGCCCAAGCGACTCGGCATCCCCGAGGACGGCGAGGTCGAGATCAAGGATTACGCGGCGGAGGCAATGAGCATGCCGCGCGAGCCGGTCGCCGAGCACCTCGACGAGTACGAGCACTTCGGCAACCGCCGCCTGCGCACGGTCGGCGAGCTGATCCAGGAGGCCTTCCGCATCGGCCTCTACCGCATGGAGCGCGTCGTGCGCGAGCGCCTGACGACCGAGGACGCCGACACGATCACGCCGCAGACGATCATCAACATCCGCCCGGTGGTCGCCGCGCTGAAGGAGTTCTTCGGCTCCAGCCAGCTCAGCCAGTTCATGGACCAGACCAACTCGCTGGCCGGCCTGACGCACCGCCGCCGCCTGTCGGCTCTGGGAGCTGGAGGCCTCACGCGCGAGCGCGCGCCGATCGAGGTGCGCGACGTGCACCCGACGCACTACGGGCGCATGTGCCCGATCGAGACGCCCGAGGGTCCGAACATCGGCCTGATCGGCTCGCTGTCCTCCTTCGCCGAGGTCTCCGAGTACGGCTTCGTGACGACGCCCTACCGCGTCGTCGAGGACGGCGTGGTCACCGACAAGGTCGTGCGCCTCGACGCCACCCAGGAAGAGGAGCTGGTGATCGCCCAGGCGAACACGCCGGTCGACGCCAAGACGGGCAAGCTCAAGGGCACCGAGATCCTCTGCCGCACGCAGGCCGGGCAATACGTGACGGTCGGCCCCAAAGACGTCGACCTCGTCGACGTCTCGCCCGAGCAGATCTGGTCGGTCGCCACGGCGATGATCCCGTTCCTCGAGCACGACGACGCCAACCGCGCGCTGATGGGCTCGAACATGCAGCGCCAGGCCGTGCCGCTGCTGAAGACCGACGCTCCGCTGGTCGGCACCGGCATGGAGCGCCGCGCCGCCCTGGACACGGGTGACGTGCTGCTGTCGCGCAGCGCCGGCACGGTCGACTACGTCGACGCCGACCAGGTCGTCATCCAGGGCAACGACGGCAAGAAGGACGAGTACGAGCTGCAGAAGTTCATGCGCTCCAACCAGGGCACGCTGATCCACCACAAGCCGAAAGTGAAAACCGGCCAGAAGGTCAAGGCAGGTGACGTGCTCGCCGACGGCTCCTCCACCGACCGCGGCGAGATGGCGCTCGGCAAGAACCTGATGGTCGCCTTCATGTCGTGGGAGGGGTACAACTTCGAGGACGCGATCATCCTCTCCAAGCGCCTCGTGCAGGACGACGAGCTCACCTCGATCCACATCGAGGAGTACGAGATCGACGCGCGCACGACCAAGCTGGGCGAGGAGGAGATCACGCGCGACATCCCCAACCGCTCGGAGGAGTCGCTGCGCAACCTCGACGACCGCGGCATCGTGCGCGTCGGCGCCGAGGTCATCTCCGGCGACCTGCTCGTCGGCAAGGTCACGCCCAAGGGCGAGACCGAGCTGACGGCCGAGGAGAAGCTGATCCGCGCGATCTTCAAGGAGAAGGCGCGCGAGGTGCGCGACACCTCGTTGAAGGTCCCGCACGGCGAGGGCGGCGTGGTGATCGACGTCAAGACGTTCAGCCGCGACGCCGGCGACGACCTGCCGCCGGGCGTCAACGACTTGGTGCGCGTGTTCGTGGCCAAGAAGCGCAAGATCTCCGAGGGCGACAAGCTCGCGGGCCGTCACGGCAACAAGGGCGTGATCTCCAAGATCGTCGACCAGCAGGACATGCCGTTCCTGGAGGACGGCACGCCGGTCGACGTGATCCTCAACCCGCTGGGCGTGCCCTCGCGCATGAACGTCGGGCAGATCCTCGAGACGCACCTCGGCTGGGCGGCCGCGCAGGGCTGGTACGACGACGGCACCGACGCCTACAAGGAAGCGCACTCGAACGGCGGCAACGGCAAGGTCTACGTGGCCACGCCGGTGTTCGACGGGGCGACCGTCGAGGACGTCGACACGGCGCTGGTCAAGTGGCAGGACGCGCACACCGGGCGCATCCGCATGGACGTCGACAAGTCCCGTCGCGACGGCGAGCAGGCGTCGGGCAAGATGACGCTGTTCAACGGCCGCACCGGCGAGCCGTTCGAGGAGCAGGTGACGGTGGGCTACATGTACATCCTCAAGCTCCTGCACCTCGTCGACGACAAGATCCACGCGCGCTCGACCGGGCCCTACTCGCTGGTCACCCAGCAGCCGCTGGGCGGCAAGGCGCAGTTCGGCGGCCAGCGCTTCGGCGAGATGGAGGTCTGGGCGCTGGAGGCCTACGGCGCCGCCTACACGCTGCAGGAGATGCTCACGATCAAGTCCGACGACACGGTCGGGCGCGTCAAGGCCTACGAGGCGATCGTCAAGGGCGAGAACATCGCCGAGCCGTCGATCCCCGAGTCCTTCAAGGTCCTGCTCAAGGAGATGCAGTCGCTGGCGCTGGACGTCAACGTCGTCTCCGAGGAGGGCCAGCGCGCCGAGATCCGCGACGAAGACGACGACCTGCTGCGCGCGGCCGAGGAGCTGGGCATCGACCTCTCGGGCGTGCGTGCGCTGGGCGGCGACGCGGCCGACGAGGCCGTCGACGGCGAGGAGGCGGCCGACGCCTCCGCCAACGGCTCGGAGGCCGACGCTTCGGCCGAGCCCGACGCCGATGCGCCGATCGACCTGGAGGGTCTGGAGGACCTCGAGGAGGGCGCGTCAGAGGTGGCCGAGAAGTAGTGGATCGCGCCGCAGCCGCCGCGGCGCACGGGGAAGCCCCCGACTGGCGGCTCGCAGCAGTCCCGCAAGCAGCAACACACCACGCAGCGCCCTCAGTTTCAGATTTCACCCGCGAGCGAAAGCTAGAGCCAGATGATTGACATCAATAACTTCGACGCCATCGAGATCAGCCTCGCCTCCTCCAAGCAGATCCGCAGCTGGAGCTCCGGCGAGGTGATCAAGCCCGAGACGATCAACTACCGCACGCTCAAGCCCGAGAAGGATGGGCTGTTCTGCGAGCGAATCTTCGGTCCGACCAAGGACTGGGAGTGCTACTGCGGCAAGTACAAGCGCGTTCGCTACAAGGGCATCGTGTGCGAGCGCTGCGGCGTGGAGGTCACGCGCTCGAAGGTCCGCCGTGAGCGCATGGGCCACGTCGACCTGGCGGCTCCCGTCAGCCACATCTGGTTCTTCAAGGGCGTGCCCAGCCGCATCGGCTACCTACTGGACATGGCGCCCAAGGAACTGGAGAAGGTCCTGTACTTCGCCGCTTCGATCGTCACGTGGGTGGACGACGAGGCGCGCACGAAGGACGTCGACTCCTTGGAGAAGGAGGTCAACAAGGTCCTCGACGCCTACGCCGCCGAGCGCGAGGAGCGTGTGCTGGAGCTGCAGGAGTCGCTCAAGCGGCGCGAAAAATACCTGCAGAACGGCAAACAGACGCACTTCAACGACGAAGACCACCTGTGGGCGGACTCGCTGGACGTCAACCTGCAGAAAATCTCCGACGAGGAGCGCGACAAGCTCACCAAGGAGCTGACCAAGGCCTTCGAGGCCGACATCTCCGACACCGAGGCCTACATCGAGGACGCCGCCGAGCGCATGCGCAACGTGTGGGAGCTGTTCAAGACGATGGAGCCCAAGCAGATCGAGCACGACGAGGCGACGTTCCGCGAGCTCAAGGAGCGCTTCGGCTCCTCTTACGGCTTCGGCGAGTACTTCCGCGGCGGCATGGGCGCCGAAGCGGTCCGCGACCTGCTCCAGCAGGTCGACCTGGAGGCCGAAAGGATCGAGCTCGAGGACCAGGTCAAGACCGGCAAAGGCCAGAAGCAGGCCCGTGCGGTCAAGCGCCTGAAGGTCGTCTCGGCCTTCATCCAGTCGGGCAACAAGCCGGAGATGATGGTGCTCGACGCCGTTCCGGTGATCCCGCCCGAGCTGCGCCCGATGGTGCAGCTGGACGGCGGGCGCTTCGCCACGTCTGACCTCAACGACCTGTACCGGCGGGTGATCAACCGCAACAACCGCCTCAAGCGACTGCTCGACCTCGGCGCGCCGGAGATCATCGTCAACAACGAGAAGCGCATGCTGCAGGAGGCCGTCGACGCGCTGTTCGACAACGGCCGCCGCGGCCGCCCGGTCACCGGGCCGGGCAACCGCCCGCTGAAGAGCCTGTCGGACATGCTCAAGGGCAAGCAGGGGCGCTTTCGCCAGAACCTGCTCGGCAAGCGCGTGGACTACTCGGGACGCTCGGTGATCGTCGCCGGCCCGTACCTGAAACTGCACCAGTGCGGCCTGCCGAAGATCATGGCGCTGGAGCTGTTCAAGCCGTTCATCATGGCTCGCCTGGTCGAGCGCAAGTCCGCACAGAACATCAAGGCGGCCAAGAAGATGGTCGACTCGATGATCGGCGAGGTGTGGGACGTGCTCGAGGAGGTCATCCACGAGCACCCGGTGCTGCTCAACCGCGCGCCGACGCTGCACCGCCTGGGCATCCAGGCGTTCGAGCCGCTGCTCGTCGAGGGCAAGGCGATCCAGGTCCACCCGTTGGTCTGCCACGCCTTCAACGCCGACTTCGACGGCGACCAGATGGCCGTGCACCTGCCGCTGTCCGCGGAGGCGCAGGCCGAGGCGCGCATCCTGATGCTCTCCTCCAACAACATCCTCTCGCCGGCTCACGGCGCGCCGCTGGCGACGCCCACCCAGGACATGATCCTGGGCGCCTACTACCTGACCTACGGTCCCGAAGCAGACGAGCTGGCGAAGATCGACCGCACGACGCACGAGCCGCGGCCGCACGTGTTCCGCACGGCTCAGGAGGCCGAGCTCTCCTACGAGGGTCGCGTCGTCAAGCTGCACGACCTGGCCGAGTTCCGTCCGTATGGACGCGAGGGCGGCCACGTGCTCACGACGATCGGGCGGATCATCTACAACGACCGCATCGAGCGGGCGCTGGCCGAGGCGCTTGGAGACGGCTTCGACGCCTCCAAGTACACGTTCGTCAACCAGTCGATGAAGAAGCGCGACACGACGCGGCTGATCGACATGCTCGTGCAGACCTACGGCGCGACGACGATCTCGCTGGTGCTCGACGCGTTCAAGGACCTCGGCTTCAAGTACGCCACGCAGGCCGGCATCACGATCTCCAAGAACGACGTCGTCGTGCCGCCGGAGAAGCAGTCGATCATCGACGGCTACGACAAGCTCGTCGGCGAGATCTCCGACCAGTACGACATGGGCCTGATCACCCAGGAGGAGCGCCACGAGGCCGTCGTGGAGAAGTGGAACGCCGCGACCGACGACGTCGCCGATGCGATGGTCGCCAACCTGGAGACGCTGAACCCGATCTTCATGATGGCCAACTCGGGCGCGCGTGGCTCCTTCAAGCAGATCCGCCAGCTGGCGGGCATGCGTGGCCTGATGGCCAACCCGAAGGGCGAAATCATCGAGCGCCCGATCAAGGCCAACTTCATGGAGGGCCTGTCGGTGCTGGAGTACTTCATCTCCAC
>Ga0105237_10006596_pt1 | contig 12834 bp, 11 predicted proteins | sample KBSC24metaG_FD_81520 | JGI IMG/M metagenome (GOLD analysis project Ga0105237, IMG submission 81520) | Corn rhizosphere microbial communities from Kellogg Biological Station, Michigan, USA - KBS C2-4 metaG | ecosystem: Host-associated > Plants > Roots > Rhizosphere > Soil | place: Michigan, USA...
CGGCCGGGTTCTTGCCGAACGAGCCCTTGACGATCTCTTCCAGGGACTTGCCTTCGAATTCAGTCCCCTTGATCGCGTTGTTGCCGTTCGTCACATAGGCCTGATGATGCTTGTCGTGATGATATTCCAGGGTTTCCTTCGACATATGGGACCCGAGGGCGTCATAGGCGTAAGGCAGGGGGGGAAGCGTAAAGGTCATGGGATGATGTCCGCAACTGAGGAGGAGACGTGGCTTAACGGAAATCCCTTATAGAGGGTTCCAAGGCGGTTAAACACTTCAATTTGGCGAAACAAGAGGGCTCTGCGAGGCCAGCACCGCCAACGGCAGCCCGTCGCGCCAAACCAGTTTTTTCAGAAAGAGAGATTCAGGGCGAGCTCGGTTCGAAGGAGGCGAGACCATGAAGCGGGTGACAATCATTTGTTCGAGTGGCGCGATTATGACCGCCCTGGCGTCCGGTTCGGTTCCGCAGGCGGTCGCCACATGGGTCAACTCCCATGGGCGAGCGTCGCGCGCGGCGCCCTTCACTCGCAGTACGAAGTGCCGTTGTAGACGACGCACAGGCGCCCGCCTCGGCGTTCGGTCCGCAACAACGGCGCCGGCAACGGCGTCGGCGTCTGCGTAGGTGTCGCCGCGCGCGCGGCGCGCTTTTGGCAACTGCCGCTCGCCCCCAGCACGTAGCCGTCGTCACAGCTGATCTTGACGCATTTGTCGCCGCTGGCGTGATAGCCGCGCTGGCATTCGAGAGGGCATACCCGTCCTGGTTTCGCGCGCACCGCTTCCAGCGCATCGATACTCGCAAACTTCACGTCGAATTTGGTCCCGGCGCTATCGTTGAACGAGGAGAGTGCCTTGCGGGCCGCGGCGCTCCATTCGCCGTCGATGTCGCCGGTCTTGCATCCGACCCGCTTGAGTTCGGATTGCAGCAGATGCAGCAGATCGGGCGGGTTCTGCCGGTCGAGCTTGCTGTCGGATGGCGCCAGCGTGGCCACGTCCGCACCGCGGGGTTTGGCGACATCGGGCGCATCGGCTGCGCGCCGGGACGGGTCGGCCGACTCCAGCCTGGCTTCTTCCTGCCTCTTCGCGTTCTCGGCCACCGCGACCTTTGCCTCTTCGACCTGCTTTTGCTTCTCCGCCGCGACCCTTGCCTCTTCGGCAGCCTTCGACTGCTCGGCCGCCTTGGCCTGATCGCTCGCATGGGCTCCCTCTACGGCCAGCCTCTCGCGCTCGTCTGTGGCCTTTCGGGCCCTTTCGGTCGCAGCGATGCGCGCTTCCTCCGCGGCCAGCTTGTTGCGCTGCGCCTTGGCAAGGTCGGCGTAATAGCCGGACGGGTGGGCGGCGACAAAGAAGTCCCAGGCTTCCTTGGTTCCGACGCGTTCCGCCAATTCGTAGTCGCCGCGGATCTCGACATTGGGATTTGCACCGGCCACCGGCGGCGCGGCAGCGGCGGGAGCCGGCACCAGCGCCACGTCATTGCCGCCGAGCGATCCGTAGACGAACGGCTCCTGCTTGTTGTCGGTGGCGGTCATCACCTGGTCGCGCACGAGCCGGAAGGCCTTGCCGAGTTCGAGTCCGGGTTGACCGAGATAGACCAGGAGCGCCTTGGTGAAAGGACTGTTCTGGCTGTTGCCGTCGGACGCCGTCGAGCCCCCTTTTGCCGCGAAGGCGATCAGCGTATTCGGCCCGGTTGGTTCGACCCTGGCGAGGCCCCGTCCCAGCGAACGTGACGCCACCGTGCGCTTCATCGTCTTCCCGAAAGGATTGTCACGGCAGGCGTCGAGAATGACGAGGCGCAGCTGCTTGGCCGGCTCGATGGCCTGGAGGATTCGATCGAGCGCGATGGCCTCATCATAGGCGTCGGTATCGCGTTCGAGCACGGCGTCCACCGGAACGAGATAATTGACTCCATCCACCTCGATGCCATGCCCGGCATAATAGATCACGGCGACGTCGGCATCGGCCGCCTTCTCGGTGAAGTCGCGCAGCGCGCGCCGCATGTCGTAGTTTGTCAGGTCGCGACGGGAGTCCACGACGTCGAACGACGCGTTCCTGAACATCTGGGCGATGGCCGCCGCGTCATTGACCGGATTGGCAAGCGGCGTGGCATTCTTGTAACTGGAATTTCCGACGACGAAAGCGACCCGCTTCTCGGCCAGCGCAGCTTGGCTTGCGCAGCAGATTGCAATGATAAGGGCGAGACATGTGGTTACCAGGCGCATCGAAGCCCCCAATCGATCGGGACAATCATACCATTGGGCCCTATGAGAGCATAGCACGGGACGAGAATCTGTGATGTCGATCACAGAACCCGAATGGAGGTCATATCGTGAGTATCGAGATCGACATCGTCAGTGGACCCGCGTCCTGGCCGCTGGCAGAACCGCTATTGAGGGCGGTCTACCCGCCGCATGTCGTGGCAACGCTGCCGTGGGCCAAGATTGCATTCGCGCCACCGGAGCTGCGCGTGCTGGTCCAGGACGATGGCGGCGACGTGGTTTCCCACGTCGGGATCGTCCGCCGGGAGTTGACGTGGAACGGACGGACCCTGCGCGCCGGGGGGATCGGCGGGGTCGCGACCCGCGACGATCAGAGACGCCGGGGCTATGCCAGCATCGCCCTCGACGCCGCGATCCGGACGCTGACGGACGAAGGCTCGATCGATTTCGCGCTGCTGTTTTGCGAACCGCATAACGCGCCGTTCTACGCCGCCCGCGGCTGGCGCCCGTTCGAAGGCGAGATCTACGCCGAACAGCCGCAGCAGGGCCGCATTCCCTTCACCGTGACCGCGCCCCACGTCCTCAAGATCAGGCAGGCGCCGTTGCGGGGCACCATCGACCTATGCGGCCTGCCCTGGTAACCCCTGCGTGAACCGGCTGGCGCGGCGGCGGCAGGCGATATAAGATGATAGACGTCATCTATCGCAATCCGGGACCCCATGACCATCGACGCACCGCTCGACGCGGCCACGGCAAAACCCGCGGTCAATGACCTGTTGACCTCGCCGATCCTGCCGACGCTGTTCATGCTCGCACTGCCCAATGCGGTCGCCATGGTCGGCAGCACGTTGGTCGCGGTTGCCGAGACCTCCTATATCGGCCGGCTCGGCACCGTGCCGCTGGCGGCGATCGCGCTGGTGTTTCCCTTTGCGATGCTGACCCAGATGATGTCCGCGGGCGCGATGGGTGGCGGCGTCTCTTCGGCGATCAGCAGGGCGATCGGCGCCGGCGACAAGGCTCGCGCCGCTACGCTGGCGCTACATGCCGCCATCATCGGTCTGGGCGCCGGCGCTTTCTTCACCATCATCATGCTGCTGTTCGGGCGGCAATTCTTTGCCCTGCTCGGCGGACGTGGCCGCGTGCTCGACGAGGCCTGTGCCTATTCGAACGTGCTGTTTGCCGGGGCCGGCACGATCTGGCTGGTCAACACTTTCGCCTCCGTGCTGCGCGGCACCGGCGACATGCGGCTGCCCTCGCTGACCCTGATCGCGGCAGGTCTGGTGCAGATCGTTGTCGGCGGCACCTTCGGGCTCGGGCTCGCGGGCATGCCGCAATTCGGCATGCCCGGCGTCGCGGCCGGGCAACTCGCGGCGTTCTCGCTCGCCACACTGTACCTCGGCTGGTATCTCGCCAGCGGTCGCAGCCGGCTGACGCTGGATTTCTCCGCCTTCCGCTTCGAGCGTGCGATGTTCTTCGACATCCTCAAGGTCGGTGCGGTGGCTTGCCTGTCGCCGCTGCAGACCGTACTCACCATCCTGGTCTTCACCAAGATCCTCGCGAGCTTCGGCACCGAGACGCTGGCCGGCTATGGCATCGGTTCGCGGCTGGAATTCCTGCTGATCCCGATCACATTCGCATTCGGGATCGCCTCGATTCCGATGATCGGCATGGCGATCGGCGCAGGGCTCGTGCAACGCGCGCGGCGGATCGCGTGGACGGCCAGCGGCGCGGCCGGAGCCACCCTCGGTGTGATCGGCGTGGCGCTCGCGATCAAACCTTCGCTGTGGGTGGCGCTGTTCACCAGCGACCCGGCCGTCACGGCGGCCGCCCATTCCTATTTTGGTTGGGCCGGCCCGGCCTATGTGTTCTTCGGGCTCGGAGTCTGCCTCTATTTCTCGTCGCAAGGCGCCGCCAAGGTCGGCGGCCCGGTGCTGGCGTCGACCGCAAGGCTCGTGATGGTCGCCATCGGAGGCTGGTGGCTGTCGTCGGCGGGCGCGCCGGCCTGGACATTGTTCGCGCTGGTCGGCGCGGCGATGGTGGTGTTCGGGCTCGCGACCGCCGGCGCCGTCTTGTTCACACGCTGGGGAAACGAGTCGCGAAATCCGCTCGGGAACCCCAAACCAAAAGTTGCATAAATTTTATTTGCTGGTATTCAGGCCTGCCTTTTTGCGCGGTGGGTTCATGGCTTTCAGGTTCTGGTCTGCTCTTCTGGTTCTGACCGCGCTGCTGGCCGTACCGATCGCAAGGTCGCAGACATTGGGGGAGCCCACGGGCATTTGGCTGACGCAGGCCGGCGATGCCAGGGTCCGGGTCAGCAAGTGCGGCAGTGGCCTTTGCGGCGTCATCGTGTGGCTGAAGGACCCGATCAATGCCGCCACCGGGAAGCCCGAACTCGATGACAAGAACCCCAATCCGGCGCTCGCCAGACGCCCGATGATCGGGTTGCCGCTGTTTTCCGGAATGCGGCCATCGGGACCGAACAAATGGTCGGGCCAAATCTACAACGCCGACGACGGCAAGAGCTACGAAAGCCACATCTCCGTGGCCGCTCCCGATACGCTGCGGGTCGAAGGCTGCGTCGGCGTGCTCTGCGGTGGCGAGAACTGGACGCGAGTTACGCGCTAGGGCGCGGTGATTCTGATCGCATCAAAACGAGAGCTGTGACGTTGTCTACCTCTCCCCGGCGGGGAGAGGTCGGCGCGTAGCGCCGGGTGAGGGGGCGCTGCTAATCGATAGACCGTAACCCCTCACCCGATTTGCTACGCAAATCCGACCTCTCCCAACGGGAGAGGTGAACCTCCGCTGCTGGACCAGATCATCCCGCCCAAGAGGCTGACATTGGCGTCCACGGGCGTCACGCCGTCGCCTTCAATGCCGTGGCGGCCGAGGCATAGCCGCCTCGCGCGCCGTCGATGAAATGCACGTGATCGCTGCGCATCGCCGACGGCGTGAAACAGGTCATCATCGCGGCATCCTGCCGGTGCAGGCCATAGCGCACCACGCCTTGCTCGGCCGCGGCAACCAGACGCGCGGTCAGCGCGCCCCCGAGGTCTTCGGTGCAATCGAGGATCATGCGCAGCCCGTCGTCGTATTTGCGGAAGTCGGAATTCTCCACCACCTGCCGGGTGTAGACCTTCGGCACGAAGCCGCCGACCTTGATGCCGAAGCGCATGACGACGTAGGCGAACAGCGTGAGCCCCAGCGTATAGGCGCGGCGCCTGAGCAGCGATCCGCCGCGGGCGGCGCGCGCTTCATAATCGAGTCCCGCGGGCGGCCAGCGCAACGGCGGCCCGTCCGGCGGCACCGGCCGTCCTGCATCCGGGCTGCGTTCGACCAGCGCGATGATATCCTCGATCACTTGCCGAAAGGCCTGCGGATCGGCGTCACGCGCGGGAACCACCAGAACCGAGAGGATGAGGCCGCGCGCGGAAGGAATTTCCTCGAAGCGGCAGGAGAGGCCCGAGAGGTCCGGCTGCGTCCCGGGCGCCGCGGCCGGCACCGCGAACTCGCCGCGCTTCATCGCGGCTTCCGCCCAGCCCAGCCCGCCGCCGGAGAACATCGCATAGGACAGGTTAGCCGACGGTCCGTAGCGCGCGACGCGGACATCCAATCCCTTCGCGCGGATCGCTGCGACCGGCACCAGCGCCACGCGCATCACGAGGTCGAGGTCGCCGCTGACCCAGGCCGCGGTCGCCGCCAGAGCGTCGCGGGCGCGATCGAGATCGTCGGGTGCGATCGCGAAGCTCGCGCCGTCGCCGCCGAACACGAACGGAAATTCGCGTCCGTCGAGCGCGTTGGTGACGGCCGCGATCACGGCGGCACCCGCCATGTTGACCGCCTTGTAGCGTGCCTGCGCAATCGCCCTGGTCGATTCCACGATGTCGGCGACGCCGACGGTCCAGTCATCCGGCAGCGGCGAATAGAGCGAGGGCTCCATCAGGCTTGCAAAGCCGCGGAACACCGGGATGCTGCCATAGAAATTGTCGCTGCTCGTCATCGGAGATCGCGTCCAATTCGCCCGTTTCGTCCCAGATACGGCCCGCCTGCCAAAACCGGTTCAACGCCAAGGCCCGAGCCTCACTGAATACGGCAATCCACCGGCAGTCAAACAACCCTTCTTCTCTGGGGTGATGCACCCCCGCCCGTCATCGAAAGATCATCTGCCGTCTGCTAGTTTGCAGCATGACAGGTTCGGCTCCCTCCGCCCGGCAGATCACGGCGCACGCGCTGCAGCTCGGCGATCGCATCAACACGGCCGGTTTCGAGGGCCAGATTCTTTCGAGCACGCCGCTCGCGGTGCGGGTCGGTGACAACGGCCTGGCGGTAGTGTTCCGCTATGGTGTTGCGGTCCTGATCGGATTGTCGGCACCGGAGGAAGCGGCGTTTCTCGACAAGCTCACGCCGCGCATCCACGGCACTATCACACCGCACGAGGAAGAGTGGGCGAAGATCGAAATCGCTGGAGAGGCCGAAGAGCCGATTCCGGTCGGCGGACCGATTCTGGTCAAGGAATTTTCGATCGAACGGCTGCTGATCGTATCCGATGCGCTGGCCAAGAGCGTCGTGCTCGGGCGCGGCGAGCGCGAGGTCACCAACGTGTTCGACATCATCGAGCCTTTTGCGAGTGAACTCGCGAAGTCGGGCAAGACGTCGAAGAGTCGAACCGAACTCCTGAAGCTCATCGGCGAGGCGCTCCTGGTCCAGCATCGTGTGTCGGGACGGGTCGCGGTCGGCGAAAAGCCTGATGTGCTGTGGGACCGGCCGGACCTGGAACGGCTCTATGCACGCCTGGAAGACGAATACGAACTCAGTGAGCGCGTGGAAACGCTGAACCGCAAGCTCATGGTGGTGTCCGACACCGTCACGACGCTCGCCGACATCGTCGACACCAAGCGTTCGCTCCGGCTCGAGATCATCGTCATCGTCCTGATCGCCTTCGAGGTCGTCATCGCCTTCTACGAAATCTATGCCCGCGGCGGACACTGAGGCGGTCGAACATGCCCAGGGTGGAGGCGGCAAGACCACGATGGCTATTCGCCGCGGCATTGATCAGGGTCAAGTCGCAGGGGATGGAAGGCGACTACCAAGACATGCGGGGTGGTAGGAGGGAGCGACGGACGTGCCCAGCCACGACGACAAAGATCGCAGACTTGCCGCAGCCGCCGGGCGCGATGCCATCAGCGCGGTGAAACTACCGGAACGGCTCACCGCAGACATCGATGCCTGGGCGGAAACCCACAACATGGCCCGATCGGACGCCATTCGCCAGCTTCTGGAGCTTGGCCTGGAGGCATCGCCACGTCTGCATCGAGCCGTTCAGCGCGAACCGGCCGATATCGAAGAACGCGCGGTCGAGCAGATCGGACGGATGCTCGACCCGTCGCTACCCGCCGAAGAGCGGGAGCGCCGCACGCGCCGCCTGATTGAAGGGCCACCCGAATTCTCCGACCAGCGCATCGACCTGCCGAAACACGGGACATGATGTATCACGTCGCGCCGGCCTTCAGCTATTTGCCATGTCGCGCCAGACGCCGCGCCGCTTCGGCATCGCTCTCGTGACAGCCGACCAGCCGCACCAGCTCTTGAGGATGCATGTCGCGGCCATGGGCGTCGGAAACGTCCTGCTGCGACATCGGCCCACAATCGGCACCGACATCCTTGTCATGCCGCTGTTCGGCGGTTGACGGAGGCAGGCTCGAACCCTTCTTGGTCGACGCTGGCACGCCAGAACCAGTCACGCTCGATGAGGTCATGGACAGCTCCCTCGGAAAGGGGCAGATCGGCTGACCTATCGTGCCGTCGATCTGGACTCCCTCAAGCGCACAGTTGCGGATGTAATCGATGCGCGTCAATCCGCAAACCGCACGCCCTTACGGAGGACTACGGTTCGCGCGCGCGTTTGGTTCCCTCGGCAAGATCAAGTGGTGCTGCGATACGCAGGGTCTTTTCGCGTCCCACGCCGAGAGCATGAGCCTGCGAACGGCCACCCTGCGCCGCAATTGTTGTCCGGGCCGGACCAGCGTCTCTTGCCTTGCTCGTCCCGGTCGTCGACCTACTTCGCGAGGACGTCCAGTCCGGCCTGGTAAACGCCATCGATCGTCTTCTTGGCATCCGCCTCGCTCGCGCCCTTGGCGTCATAATGCCCGTTCCAGGTGATCATCGCGCCCGCGCCTTCCTTGGTGACGCTGATCGTCGACATGTAGTTGGCAACCGGCAGCGGTCCCTCGACGATGGAATAGCTGTAGGAATGCTGGGCATCATCGCGCTTCTCGAGCTTCTCGACGATGCTGCCGCCACCCTTCAGCGACAAGGTGCGGGTCTTGCCATCGGCCGACAACGCGCATTTTTCGATCGCGGGATGCCAGTTGGCGATGCCACAGAAATCACCGACCTTGGCCCAGACCGCGTCAACGGGCGCCGCCGACGTCGCCTTGACGCTGGATTCGATCGCGGCGGCCGGAGCGATGGACAAAACGAGCAACGATATCCCGAGAGCGGGGCTTGAAATTTTCATAATCTTGATCTCCCTGGCTTTTCTATTTTTTAAGGATGCATGGCAGAATGAATTCGACCACGGGAAAAGGTTAGCAGGCAAGTCAGCCCGCGTCATGGGATTACGGAGAAGCTTGCTCCAATTCGCCAGATCGCTGCATGGCTCCGCGAACGGGTGGCCAAGCCGCCAGCCGCCGTCGCGACCGGCGTCATTCCGGCAAGCGGACCGGTCACGAAAAACGTTGTGCGACCAGGCTATTCCGCCGCCAGCGCGAGCGGCTGCCGCGACAGGCCGAGCCGGTCCCAGACATCGACCAGCGCCTCGGCGAGGCGATCGATAAGCCCGTCGTCATGATAGGGCGAGGGCGTGATCCGCAGCCGTTCCATGCCGCGCGGCACCGTCGGATAGTTGATCGGCTGGATATAGATGCCGTGATCCGACAGCAGCAGGTCGGACGCCAGCTTGCATTTTTCGGGATCGCCGACATGGACCGGGACGATGTGGGTGTCGCTCGGCATCACCGGCAACCGCGCGGCGTTGAGCACCGCTTTCAGGCGCGCGGCGCGATTCTGATGCCGGTCACGCTCCCATTGCGAGGTCTTCAGATGCCGGATCGCAGCCGTCGCCGCCGCGCAGATCGCGGGTGGCAGCGCGGTGGTGAAGATGAAGCCCGGCGCGTAGGAGCGCACGGCATCGATCAGGTTGGCCTTGGCCGCGATATAGCCGCCGAGGCAGCCGAACGCCTTGGCGAGCGTGCCTTCGATGATGTCGATCCGCGCCGCCACGTCATCGCGCTCGGAGATGCCGCCGCCGTGGCGGCCATACATGCCGACCGCGTGCACCTCGTCGACATAGGTCAGCGCGCCGTAACGCTCGGCGAGATCGCAGATCGCGTGCAGCGGCGCGACGTCGCCATCCATCGAGTAGAGACTTTCACAGAGGATGATCTTCGGACGCGCCGGATCGGCCGCGCGCAGCAACTCCTCGAGATGGCCGAGGTCGTTGTGACGCCAGATCAGCTTTTCGGCGCCGGACTTGCGCACGCCTTCGATCATCGAATTGTGGTTCAGGCCATCCGACAGCAGCAGGCAGTTCGGCAGCAGCTTCGCAATGGTGGCGATTCCGGTTTCGTTCGAGACATAGCCCGAGGTGAACACCAGCGCCGCCTCCTTGCCATGGAGTCCTGCGAGTTCGCGCTCCAGAACGACCAGGGGGTGGTTGGTGCCGGCAATGTTGCGGGTTCCGCCGGCGCCGGTTCCCATGCGCGTTGCGGCGTCGACCATGGCGCCGACGACCTTGGGGTGCTGGGCCATGCCGAGATAGTCGTTCGAGCACCAGATCACGACGTCGCGCGGCCCTTCCGGCGAATGCCAGATCGCGTGCGGGAAACGCCCCGCGAGGCGTTCGAGGTCGGCGAAAACCCGGTAGCGGCGCTCGTCGTGCAGCTGATTCAGGGCCCTGTCGAAAAACAGATCGTAATTCATGTGCGTGCTCGCTCCGCTCGAACCGTGTACCGCAACTGGCTGCAAACCTGTCCAGTAAGGCTGCAAAGTGGCCATCTTGTGCCATTAGAGCCGATTTCGACGCCGTGTGCTTGATCCAGATCAGGGCTGCCGATCACGCCGCCCGTGCCGCCACCGCGTCGTAGATATCCTCTTCCTGGGCGGTGTGCATGCGCACCAGGGTCTCGATCGCCTCGATCATGCGCTGGGCATCGCGGATCAGATAACGGTCGACCTTTTCGGTCGGCAGGTCCTCGGCGAGGCGCGCGAGCAGCCGCGACAGATGCAGGATCTCGCGGTGGGCCCGGCTCATGGCGGACAGGCCATGGCGCTCGCGCAGGATCTCGGCGAGCCGCGGATAGATGCTGCCCTCGTCATCGCGCTCGTGGACCACCACCTGATCCTGCACCAGCCGGTTGGCTTCCACGATCAAGGCCGCGGCGTCCTCGGGCGCGGCGTCGTCGAGCCCGTCGACGATGACCCGCAGCCGGTCGAGATTGCCGATCAGGGCCAGATGGTCCCGATGCAATTCGCGCCCGTCCTCGACGGGGATGCGGCGGCGAGCGCGGCCATAGGCGGGGCCGAGCGCGCGCAGCGCATTGAGGATCACGGCGACGTCGATCGCCTCCTGCACGATCGCCGCCGGCACCGGCGCCAGGACACCGAGGGTCGCGGCTGCCATCGCCACCAGCGACAGGCCCATGCCCGCCACGATGCTCTCGACCGCGATCCGCCGCGCCCGCTGCGCGATCACGATCGCCTCGCCGACCCGATCGAGCCGGTCGGCGAGGATCACGATATCGGCAGCTTCCGAGGAGGCGCTGGCGCCACGGGCGCCGAGCGCGATGCCGACATCGGCGGAGGCCAGCGCCGGGGCATCGTTGATGCCGTCGCCGACCATGATGGTCGGATGCAGCCGCTGCTCGGAGCGTACCGCATCGACCTTGTCGGAGGGTACGCGATCGGCAAGCACCGCGTCGAGATCGAGCGCGGCGCCGATCGCCTGGGCGGCAGCGGCACGGTCACCGGTCACCATCACCATCCGCGCGATGCCGGCGTCGCGCAGCAGCCGGATCGCGCGCGGCGTATCGGGGCGCAATTCGTCGGCCAGCAACAGCGCGCCGATCGGCCGTCCCTCTACCGCGACGAACACGATCAGCGCCGAACGCCACGATGCCCGCCGCGCCGCGCGCGCCGCCCAGGGCGCGATTTCGCCGGCAGCGAGCACCAGGTCGCGCGAACCCGCGTCGACCCGCCGGCCGTCGATCACCCCATGCAGTCCCGATCCCATCGACTCCCTGACCTGCTCGGGCACCTTGAGCGTCATTCCGCGCGCCACCGCCGCGTCCACGATGGCCTTGGCCAGCACGTGATGCGAGGCCTGCTCCAGCGAGGCGCCCAGCATCAGCACGTCGTCGACGGATTGCCCCGGCGCGACCTCGACGGAGAGCAGCCGCGCGCCGCCGACCGTCAAGGTTCCGGTCTTGTCGAACAGCACGGTGTGGGCACGCGCCAACGCCTCCAGCGGCGCGCCGCCCTTGACCAGGATGCCGCGCCTGGCCGCCTGCGCGACACCGGCGATGAAGGCCACGGGAGCCGCCAGGATCAGCGGACACGGCGTGGCCGCGACCAGCACCGCGAGACTGCGGATGATGTCGCCCGAGATCGCATAGGCGAGTGCGGCGATGGCGAGCGTCACCGGCAGAAAGACAAGTGCGTAGCGGTCGGCCAGCCGCACGAACGGCGCCTTCGCGGTCTGTGCCGATGTGGCGAGCCGAACGATGCCGGCATAGGTGCTTTCGCCGGCGGCTGCCGTCACCGCGAGTTCGAAGGTGTCCCCGGCGTTCAACGTGCCCGAGAGCACCGCGGCGCCGCGGACCTTGACCACGGGGATCGGTTCCCCCGTCAACGCCGATTCATCGATGGTGGCCGCGGCCGAGGTGATGACGCCATCGACGGGAATGACCTCGCCGGCCCGGACCAGCAGCTGGTCACCGACGGCGACCGAGGCGACGGGGACGTCTTCGATCCGGTCATCGGCGCGGCGATGAGCCTCGCGCGGCGCGCGATCGACCAGCGCGCGCAGATCGTGCTCGGCGCGCGCGACGGCGATATCCTCGAGCACGTTGCCGCCGGAATACATCAGCGCCACCACCGCGCCTGCGAGCGGCTGGCCCAGCGCGACCGCGGCGCTCATCGAGACCAGCGCGATGGCATCGACCCCGAGCCGGCCGGCCAGCAGATCGCGCACCATGGAGACGCCGAGCCCCGCGATGACCGGCAGCGTTGCGGCCATGAAACAGAGATCGGCGAGATCAGCGCGGCCTCGGCTGTAGACGATCGCGCCCGCTCCCAGCCCCGTCATAGCGATGGCCACCAGGGCCCATCGCAGGATTCGCTCGAATGCCATCGGCCAGTCCCTGCTCGTGCAATCACGCGCCAGATTCGCCGAAAATCGTCATCCTTCGCTTGAGCGATATCAAGGGCCGTGATGCCGCGCCGGCTTGCGAACCGGACGCAGAAGCGGTTGGCTCACGCCGTATTGCCGGCGTCGATCGTCAGCACGCTGCCGGTGATGTTGCGGCCGCCCTCGCCGAGCAGATAGTCCACCATGCGCGCGACGTC